>ENA-UENT01000162-UENT01000162.1-marine-metagenome-genome-assembly--contig:-NODE-162-length-50321-cov-7.825644_pt1 | contig 50321 bp, 30 predicted proteins | sample MGYA00237879_ERZ529330 | MGnify/ENA primary metagenome ERZ529330 (study PRJEB26372, sample SAMN05368345) | marine metagenome | biome: cultured habitat; feature: ocean water; material: water; isolation... | reverse complement strand
GCGAATTTGGTAATTCTCGATACATAAGGTCTAATGAAAAAATTAGGCATAATTTCCGCTCTTTTACTCCTGCTTCTCGCGGTAGGCTGCCGTGAAGAAGCCATAGAAATCAACAGCATCGAGGATTTCGAAGCCTTCCTGGAAGCGGAAATGGACGAGCAGGACATCCCGGCAGCCGCGGTGCTGATTTTCAGAGGAGAAGAGGTCTTATATGAGAAGTATGCTGGTTTTTCGAACCTCGAACAAGAGGTTGCTTTACAACCGGACCATCTGTTCCTGACGGCTTCCATTTCCAAGGTTGTTACTGCAATCGCTCTCCTGAAGCTATATGATGAAGACGCTTTTGAACTCGACGACCCGGTCAACGACTACCTCCCCTTCGAAGTCAATGTGCCGGGTTATACTCAATCCATCACATTCCGGATGCTGCTCACGCATACCTCCGGCATAGCCGATAACGACTCTGTTATGGACGAGCAGTATTATTATGGTGAGGACCCGCCAGTATCTTTGTCTTTCTTTATCGAAAATTACCTGTCGCAGGGTGGGCAGTTTTACGATGCCGATGAAAACTTTTATGACTTCGAACCGGGCACCGATTATGAATACAGCAATATTGGTAGCGCCCTGATCGGTGTATTGGTGGAAGAAATCTCGGGGCTCGATTTCAACGACTATTGCAAGGCAGCAATTTTCAGCCCTTTGGAGCTGTCGCATACTTCCTGGCGGCTGGACGAAATCTTAGGGCGGATTGTCACTCCCTACGATGATATCGGTGGGCAGAACGAACCTATCGCTCATTACACCAATGCCGATTACCCCAACGGCGGGCTCCGGACTACCGCAAGAGATCTTCACAAGATCGCTGCTGCACTTGCCAGCGATGGTCAGCTCACGGGCGTCAGCCTGCTGAAGCCCGCCACTGCCCAAGCTATGATGACCCCTCAGATCGCCGACATAGACGATGAGGTCGGGCTGCACCTCTTTGAATTGTACAAACCTGATGCCCTTTGGGGGCACGACGGAGGCGAACAGGGTGTGGCCACCATCATGGGCTTTAACCGTTCTGCAAAAACCGGCGTCATTATTCTGACCAATCAGGGCGAAGCATACCTGGAGGATTTGTTTGTTGGGGCTTATCAGTTGGGGGTGAAGCTTTGAGTTTTATTTTATAGACCACGGTATAACCTGCCTTTCCAACCACTGAACCACGGAATACACGGAATACCCGGAATGGCCTGCCCGTATGGGTGCGGTATAACCTGCCTTTCCAACCACGGAATACATGGAATACACGGAATACCCGCCCGTATGGGCACGGAATACCCGGAAGGCGGCATTATTGTGGCGCATTGGGGGGCAAGAAACATCGTCTGTGTATTCTGTGTATTCTGTGTGTTCAGTGGTCCTCTATCCGCAACAAACTCAGGCAGGGGGGGAACCACGGAATACCCGCCCGTATGGGCACGGAAAGTAGTTGTGAATGGCTTATCGTAAATTTCACATGGTCACACGCTGCCTGTTCAGGCTGTTGTTGGGGGATGAAGCGCTGATTTTGATGAAGTAACAAATACATTCTGACAAGGTCTCTTAGCCAGGCACATCCACACCCCCACCAAACTTCGTATCTTGTCCGTATGAAGACAGCCGTACTCACAATGCTTTGCCTGGGGGCATGCCTGCTGCCTGCGCAAGCTCAGGAGGACACTACGCAGCAATCCGATTCCCGTTTGGTGGCCCTGCCCATTGTCTTCCTCACCCCGGAGACGAGCTGGGGCTTTGGGGCAGCCGGGATTTATACCTTTAGGCTACCGGGAGAGGCGCCGGACAGCCGGCCTTCGCAGCTGCAACTGGGCGGAGCGTATACGCTGGAAAATCAGATCTTATCGTACCTGCCGTTTCAAATCTTCGCCAAAGACGAAACCTATAATATCTACGGGGAACTGGGCTATTACCGGTATACCTATTTCTATTATGGTATTGGGAATGGTTTTGAAGACTACGAGGGCGAGCTATTTGACCTAAGCTTCCCAAGAGTACGTCTCAATGTGGCGCGTAAATTTTGGGGCGACTGGTACGTTGGCTTTCGCTATTGGCTGGATGATATGCAGGTAGGCGGGCTGCAACCCGGAGGCTTGCTGGACGGAGCGTCAACCGTAGGCCAATCGGGTGGATTGCTTTCCGCTGCGGGTGGTTTTGTGCTGCTGGACCAGCGGAATAACGTTTTTTACCCCACGGCCGGGCATTATTTTGAACTTGGTGCCATCAACAGCGGTTCCCGCGCCGGGAGCCGGTTTGATTTTACCAAATTTGCTTTGGATGCCCGAAAGTACTGGTCCACAGGTGAGGATGCCGTCTTTGCGCTTAATGCCTATCTGGAGTTCAATACCGGAGCGCCTCCTTTTACCCATTTAGCCCTCATGGGTGGCACCCGGCGTATGAGGGGCTACTACGAAGGGCGTTACCGCGACCGGCAAATGGCAATATTGCAGGGCGGTTACCGCTTTCCGCTATTCTGGCGGCTTAAGGGTGCCGTTTTTGGAGGACTGGGTAACGTGTCTGGTGAAGTGTCTGGTTTTCAGCTGCAAAATACCCGATGGACAGCCGGGCTGGGGCTGCGGTTTTTGCTGCTGGAAGCGGAGCAGGTACACGTGCGCCTCGACTATGGCTTTGCAGCAGGCAGCAGCGGCTTTTACCTCACGGTGGGGGAAGCCTTTTAAAAAGAGACTATGACGGTAAGCATCATTATTCCCGCACTCAATGAAGCGGAGGAAATCGGAAAGGTAGTCACTCATCTGTGTGAAAATGCCGACCAACGCCTGGCAGACTTGCTGGTCGTTGATGCCGGCAGCACAGACGGTACCGCAGCTATTGCCGCTGCAGCCGGTGCAACTGTACTAGCCGCTCCTGAGAAAGGGCGGTCCCGGCAAATGAACTACGGGGCGGGGCAGAGTAGGGGAGAGGTGCTTTATTTTGTGCATGCGGACACCCTGCCCCCGGCTACTTACCTGGATGATATTGCGGCGGCCAGATCAGAAGGCTACCCTATTGGGTCTTACCAATCGGTTTACGATACGGATCACCGGCTTTTAAAAATCAATGCCTACTTCACGCGCTTTGATTTTATGTGGTGCCGTGGCGGCGATCAGTCGATCTATGTGGACCGCTCTGTTTTTGAAGCCTTTGGCGGTTACCGGGAGGATTATCAAATCATGGAGGAGTACGATTTCATGCAACGGGTACGCGAAAAGTATCCGTTCAAAATTATGCCCAAGGCTACGCTGATCTCTGCGCGCAAGTACGAAGAAAACAACTACATGCGGGTGCAGCTCGCCAATTTAATCGTATTCAATATGTACCGGATGGGCTTTTCTCAGGAGCGATTGGCCAATACCTACTGCAGGCTTTTGAAATATCGTTAACTTTACCCCCTCATTCACCAACGGAGAGCCTACATGTTGTACTCGTTCGTGCGGCCGATTGCCCGTTTGGGGCTAAAAGCCTTTTATCGAAAAATCTATGTCTCTAACGCGGAGCGCATACCCAGGGATAAGCCGGTTTTCCTGGCTTCTAATCATCCGACAGCCTTCATCGAGCCTTGTTTGATGGCCTGTTTTCTGGACCGTCCGCTCTTTTTTCTGGTACGCGGCAACCTGTTTCAGAAGAAAATCTTTGATCAGCTCCTGCGCAGCCTGAATATGCTTCCCATCTACCGCCGTAAAGATGGGGGTTACAGCAAGTTGAAGAACAACTATGAGACGTTCCAGTCCGTATTCAGTGCGTTGCATGACAATCGTACCGTCATGATCCTCATCGAGGGCAGTACCATTCAGGTCAAGCGGCTGCGACCGCTCAAGAAAGGGACTGCCCGCATGGCTTTCGGGGCGATTGAGGCTTATGATCTGGAGGAGGTGTACATCGTACCGGGCGGCGTGAACTTCACTTACGCTGATCGCCCCCGCTCTGAAGTAATGATTGAAATCGGTGAGCCGGTAAAGGCAAAGGACTATCTTGAGGATTATGTCCACAACGCTAATAAAGCGATTATGGACCTCACCAATGCTATCCGCCCGGCTTTGGAGGACTGCCTGGTCCACGTGGAAAGCCCTGAAAATGACGAGCTGGTGGAAGGCCTGCTGCAAATGCACCGGAGCACTTTTCCAGAACCACGCTTTCCTGTTTTTTCTATAGATCCGGGCCGTTTTGAAATGGAAAAAGGTGTGTCTAAGAAAGTAAATGAATCTGACCAGGATGCCTTGCCAGAACTGCGGGAAGCAGTAGCGGACTATATGGAGCACCTGGGGCAATTCGGTTTGGAAGACCGAACGCTGATGCAGCGCAAACAGCCTCCCCCCGCCTGGCCGCTGTGGCTGGGTTTCCCTGTTTTCTTGCTGGGGTATGCATTCAATAAACCCCTGACCCTGCCGGGCAGGTATATTTCTGAGACACGGGTGAAAACCCATGAATTTATCATGCCGGTACGCTGGGCTGTGAGCCTTGGGGTGTACCTTGTTGTAACTATGGCCGTGGCTATTGTAACCCTGGCTACGCAGTGGCGATGGTTGCTCCTGGCCTATATGGGCTTGTTGCTGACCGGGTATTTTTCTTTGTACTACCTCGAATACCGGGACGAGTACCGTCAGCACCAACGCCTGAAAATTATTCCGGAAAAACAACTGGACGCCCTGCTGCAACGGCGGGCACAGGTGATGGAGCTGTACAACAACCTCAGGCCCAAATACGAAAGTGCCTGACCTTTTTAAGCCCGTAGTATAAAGAGAAGCGGCATGCTCCCGGTGTGGGAACATGCCGCTCGGCATTTAACTAAAAAAGTATGGGAGACTGTTAGGTAAATCGTTACACTTAAAACTTGTGGCTGATACCCACGCTTACGGAAACGCCTGGGTTCACCCGGTTGAAGACCTGTGGTGTCGCCTCAAAAGACTGGTAGAAGCTTTCCACTTCGTCATTCAGAATATTGTTGATACCAAAGTCGAGGGTCGTATTCTGCTCTGCGCCCAACTTTTTGTTGAAGCTGAAGTTTAGGCTGTGAAAGGGCTGGAAGTAGACGTCCGGGTACAAACCGGTGCCTACAATCTGCAGCGTTTCCCCTTTTACGTTATAAAACAGGCCAGCGTCGATTCCGTTATCGCGGTTGCCGTAGGTCAGGCCTGCGTTGATGACGTAAGGTGCCTGCCCGGCCATTTGGCGGGTATTCTCGATGGTTTGCCCTTCGCGCTCGAACAACTGACGGTTGTTGAATTCGGCATCGGTCATGTCAATTTGAGATTCTACTACTGTGACATTACCGCTAAAGGAGAAGTCCGCCAGCGCAGGAGCAATGAAGTTCAGGCTCTTGCGCACTTCAAATTCTAATCCGAAGAGTTGCCCGTCACCCACGTTCCGGGGCTGAAACTCCGCACTGGTCGCCGCCTGAGGAAGCCGTACCAATTCGATGGGCTGGTCGAAGCGCTTGTAAAAACCACTAACTGAGAAAATTTGTCCGCCTTCCATGAAAAGCTCCCATCGAAGGTCGATATTGTCTATGCGAGTCGCCACCAGGTTACCGTCCCAGCCCCCGAGGCTAAACAAGCTACCGTTAAAGATCCGGTTGGTTACAGGGTCGAGAATCTGGGCAAAAGACAGCTCTTTGAAAGAAGGCCGGGCAATAGTCCGGGAATAAGCCGCGCGCAGGTTCTGCTCTTCCTGCAGGCTGTAAATTAAATTGACGGAAGGGAAAAAGTCCAGATCATCCAGTACCTTTTCATTTTCCAGGTTGTTCCCTCCCATGTCTCCACTGGAAAAACGTTGATCCCGGCCGGTATGGCGCTGAACGTAGTTTTCTGCACGTATTCCAACAATAGTTTTAAGGCCTGGGAACAGGTCGGCTTCGTTGGAAACGTATACTCCTGTATTGCTTACCGTCGAATTATACTGGTTCGGGTTAGGTATATTATTACCCGATTGATAGTAGATGTTTCCGGTTGGGAACAGATTCTCATCAACAAGTACATCATTTGGTTTTGGATCAAAAGAAGTGCTGCCGCCGAAGAACTGAACATCATAGAAGAGGATTTCGTAATCCCGCTCTTTGAAGGTATAGGCACCGCCAAACTTCAGCCGGGCATTTTCACCTCGGAAGGTGTACTGCTTGGTGACATCTACTTTGCCTACCAGATTGACTTCATCCAGGTAGCGCCAGATCCGTGAAGGGTTGCCTCCTGCACCGGCTACGAAGTTGGTGTCAACCGGAGATACGGTGAAGGCCGTCTTACGGATATCCGGATCATCCGATGTGGAAATAGTCGCAGCAGTACGCCAGTCCACTTCCCATCCTTTATCGCCCAGCACGTGTGTACCGTTCAGCAGGAAGTTGGTCAGGGAACGCTGATTGTATTCCAGGTTGTCAGACAACGCGATGAAACCGGACTGGCCAATTGCATCTCCGTTGTTGTCGATTACGAACTGGCCCGCACGCTTTTCCCCATTTTGAAGGCGCATAGCGGTCAGGCGGTACTTGGAGCGTTGAGTTTTATACGCCAGGCCTGCAAGTCCGCCGATGAGAATACTTTGTTCTCCGAGTTGCCCGAACTGGTCGTTGGCATATATCATCTCGTAATCTGCCGGGTCGGTTACCCGCTGGTATTCTCCATAAAACACATCATCATAGTAAGTGTAGTCATTGCGATAGGAGAGAGACAAGATGTAGCCGAGTTTGCCTTCTTTTTCGTTGTTCAGTGTTAGCTGATTGGCAAGAGACACACTGGCGCTGTAGTCGAGGAAGCTGGTTTCACGCCTTGCGCCCAGCTCAGGGTTGAAGCTGCGGATAAACTGGCCGACTTCTTCAGAGGAGTTACCGCTGATAGGAGTGGGGATATTGGCCCTGCCTGCCCCGTTAGGCAAAGCCCGGGAGCCATCGTCAAAGCCGAGGAAGTCGGTACCGCCACCATCGTAAGTGAGGAAGTCATTGGTGAGGTTCATCTGGGGGTTATAACCCAGGCTGACAGATGCAGAAACGAGTTTTTCCTCGGGGAAATCCTTGGTTTCGATGTTTAGCAGCCCCCCGGTAAAGTCGGCCGGCATGTCAGCCGTGAAGTTTTTGCTCACGACCAGGTTGTCGATCAGGCTGGTAGGGAAGATGTCCATCTGAATGGTGTTCCGGTCGGGGTCCAGGCCCGGGATATCAACACCATTAAGGGTCGTCTTGGAGTAACGGTCACCCAGGCCACGAACGTAGACGTACTTGCCTCCTTCGATGGAAACACCGGTTACACGCTTGGCCGCTTCCACTGCTGTGGCATCCCCCGTCAGCTGCATGCGCGCAGAAGAGATACCGTCCAGCATGGCAGGCGCTTTTTTCTTGATGGTCATCAGAGCCGCCTCCGTTGTGCGGATGGCTTTGCCGGTGACGACGACCTCCTGTAGCTGCTTGGTGTCATCTCCCAGGCGGATTTCACCGAGGGCGTTGACTTCACCGGCCACTACTTCAACATCAGAAACGGTCAGGGTCTGAAAACCGATGTAGGAAATCTGTATGGAATAAGTCCCAGGTGCAATAGAGATGGAAAACTGTCCATCAAGGTCGGTAACGGTACCACGGTCGGAATCCTTAACCAATACGTTTGCTCCGATTACCGTAAAGCCACTTTCGTCTTCAATTACGGTGCCCCGGATGGTGCCGTTTTGAGCAGTTGCAAACAGTGCAGTGAATAGAAATAGGATAGTTAAAAGCTGCCTCATGTGCTTAAAGTATTTAGGGCAATTTTAAAATGAAAAGATTCACGGCCCGGAAGCCATGAATCTTTTCAGTATCATTTATACGCCTTACAAAGTGGTTTGCGACATCGGAGCATGCCACTTTCCAGCGTTTATGCCGACATCAAGTCGATTTGCTGTGGCAAATCACTTTATCGTCGGTATATCAAAAATGATGTAGAGAATTTAGATCAAAATAATAGTCTGCCATTCGGCTTAGAGACCGTCCAGTCCGCCGCTGATAGATGCCCAAGTCCAACCAAGGCCAGACTTATTAGCAACAGGAGAACCACCAGCAGAGACACCCGCAGGTACTTCGCCTTTTTCCATCAGATCAACGAGATTAGCTGGGTCAACGTCGAATGTGATATTGGTGAGGGTCGTGTTCTGCAGTTCGTCGTCAGTTACGTCCTGACCGTCAACGAATGGGCCTACAAAGTGGACATTAGACATGTCAAGTGGCGTGTTTTCGTCTGTGTCGATCAGCAGGCCGGTAGCGCCGGTTACGAGTTCCAGTTCGTCGTCTTCGTTAAGTTCGAAGATACCTGCAACCACTGTACCGTTTTTGATGGTCTGACGAGCCACGTAAGAGCCTTCAGGTCCGTCCAGCTCAAAGCAGCTGCCGATAGGCGTAACTACGAAGAAGTTGTCAAGGGTACCAGCCCAGGACTGATCGGTATCAATAGCGTCATCGCCAGCGTTCCAAACGACCACGTTGTTAACGTTTACTGTGCCACCGAACCACTCGATGCCGTCATCCTGGTTAGCGACTACCTCAACGTTGTTGATTGTAGTAGCGGAACCTACACCACCGAGGGTAAGGCCGTTGATTTCATTACCTGCACCGATGTTTGCGCCACCGTGGCGGATAGAGATGTGAGAGATAACGCCAGAGTTGTCGCCATCGTCATTACCACCGTAAAGACCATTGGTGTCGGTTGAAGGGATGCCTTCAATCTGCACTTCATTCAGGTCTTCATCTGTATCTTCATTTGAAGCAGAGATGGTCGCATTGCCAAGCACAATCACACCACCCCAAAGACCGTTGATGTCCGGGTCGAGGTTCGGGCTTGCGAAGTCACCGCCAGCTACCTGCTCAGGCGTGATCTCGTCAGCGATTGAAGTGAAAATGATGGGTGCATCAGCCGTGCCTTCAGCAATCAGTGTGCCGCCGCGGGCTACGAGCAGAGCCGTTGCGTTTGCGCCTGTACCTGCCTCCGCTTTGATCACAGTACCTGGCTGAATCGTCAGCGTTGCACCGGACTCAACCGTGATGCGGCCGCCCAAAACATAAACTTTGTCAGATTCCCAGGTTACATCAGAAGTGATGTTCTCCCGCAGGATGATGGTTGATTCGTCAACTGGCTCAGGAGTTGGTGTTACGGGGTCATCATCTTCTCCACAAGCTGTGAAGAAAAGTGCAGAGACCACAAAAAGCATTGCTAACAGTCGAAAGTTCATAAACAAAAGTTTTTTTGTGTAAGTGTAATCTGCCGCAAATGTCGGGGCCAGTTGATAACCGAAGATTAAAAGGGTGTTAATTAATGATTAACTTGTTTTTGGGTGCGTAGCCAGCAGGATAGGCTGTTTTTAGTCAGGACATTTCAGCAATGCCTAATCAGGGGCGGATAAAATTTAAACTTAACCTTGGCTTAACACCACCTGCAGGAGTAGTCGCTAATTTTGTCGCTCACTATTTTAGAAGCAAACAACACATGGATCCATCCCTGATTTTTATGTGGGCGGGTTTTATCCTCGCAGGGTATTCGGTAGTCGGCAATGATAGTATCCAAACCCTGGGTACCTTTCTTTCTTCCAATGAGGAGCGCTCCTGGTTCGTCCTCTGGCTTTTTGCCGGGAGCATTCTGTCCGCCACCTTAATATACGGCTGGATGAATTATGGTGGCGACGTTTCCTACGGCCGATTGGAAAAGTACCCCTTGCCGCAACCTTTTGCCTGGTACTACCTGCTGCCGCCTTTGGTGCTGATGTCGCTGACCCGAACGGGTATTCCGGTGAGTACCTCTTTCCTTATCCTCACTTTCTTCAATGAGAAGAACCTGGTGGATATGACGGTGAAGTCGCTCCTGGGTTATGTTGTTGCCTTTACGGTAGCCATTATCATCTACCTGCTGATTACCAAAACGATAGAGCGCCGCTTTATCGAAACCCGGCCTACGGATGCCGACCGCCGCATCTGGGTGCCCCTGCAGTGGCTCTCGACCGGCTTTCTCTGGTCGCAGTGGCTGATTCAGGATTTTGCTAATATATATGTGTACCTGCCCCGGTCTACGAGCGCTACGACGCTGGCGATTTCCCTGACCATTCTGCTGGTGCTGTTGGCTTATATTTTCTACAGCAAAGGCGGTGCGATCCAGAAAATCGTAAAAGCCAAGACCAATACCGTAGACATCCGTTCGGCCACCATCATTGATGCGACTTACGGCGTGGTATTGTATTTCTTCAAGGAGCTGAGCAACATCCCCATGAGTACGACCTGGGTGTTTATCGGTTTGCTGGCCGGCCGGGAAATCGCCATCCGCTATCAGTTGGACAAGAAGTTCTCCCGGGAGGTCTTTAGGATGATTCTTTCTGACCTTGGCAAAGTCTTCTTTGGTCTTGTGGTCAGCATTTTATTGGTGTTCCTCATTAAATTCCTGGCTGCATAAGGGCTTCTCGAAAAATAAAATACAAAACCAGTTGTGTATTTTATTTTTGCCCCACTGCTAAGGTATTCCGTAAATGAGATTGTTGCAATCCGGCCGGGAACCGCTATATTTGCTTTTGCATGGAAAAAGGACGCGTCATAGCAGGTCAAAAGCGCTTTGCGCTGACCATTGAGCGGCTCTGTCAGCAACTGATTGAGCAGCATGGTGCCTTTGAGGATACCTGCCTCATTGGGATTCAGCCCCGTGGCGTATTTCTGGGGGACCGCTTGCACCAAAGGCTGGAAGATCTGCTCGGTGGACCTGCAGTGGAGTATGGCAAGCTGGATATCACGTTCTACCGGGATGATTTCCGTACCCGGGCTAAGCCGCTTTCTGCCAGCCCCACTGAGCTGGATTTCCTCGTGGAAGGCAAGAATGTTATTTTGGTGGATGATGTGCTATATACCGGGCGGACCGTACAGGCCGCACTGACGGCGCTCAACCACTACGGCCGGCCAAATAAGGTGGAATTGCTGGCTCTCGTCGACCGCCGCTTCAACCGGCATTTGCCTATTCAGGGAGACTATATTGGCATGACGGTAGATGCTGTGGACAAGGCGTTCGTCCGTGTGGAATGGAAAGAGCAGAGCAACGAAGATCGCGTTTTGATTTTTGCTGATAAGAGCGAGGCAGAAGAATAGGTCAACAGACAAATTGCCAAACGGCACTTAATTATATCGAATGGCTACGGTACAGCAACTGAGCACCAAGCATGTGTTGGGGATCAAATACCTCACAGCAGAGGATATCCGGCTGATTTTCGAAACTGCTGAAAGTTTCAAGGAAGTCATTAACCGGCCGATCAAGAAGGTACCTTCCCTGCGAGATGTTACCGTTGCGAATCTTTTCTTTGAGAACTCTACCCGCACCCGCATTTCTTTCGAACTGGCTGAAAAGCGCCTTTCTGCGGATGTGGTCAACTTCTCCGCCTCTTCCTCTTCTGTGAAGAAAGGGGAGACCCTGCTGGATACGGTGAATAACATCCTGGCCATGAAGGTCGATATGGTCGTGATGCGCCACCCGGCTCCCGGAGCACACCACTTCCTCGCTCAGCACATTGATGCCAATATCATCAACGCCGGAGACGGCACCCACGAGCACCCCACACAGGCGCTGCTCGATGCCTTTTCGATGCAGGAACAGGTGGGCGACCTGGCCGGCAAGCGGGTGGTGATTTTCGGAGATATACTCCACTCCCGCGTTGCGCTGAGCAATATCTACTGCCTGACCAAGCTGGGCGCAAAAGTAAGGGTGTGCGGCCCGCCAACGCTTATCCCCAAGCATATTCAAAGCCTCGGGGTTGAGGTGTCGCATGACGTTTGGGATTCTCTGAAGTGGTGCGATATCGCCAATGTGCTCCGTATTCAGCTGGAGCGGCAGGACATCAAATACTTCCCTTCCCTGCGCGAGTATAGTCAGTACTTTGGGATCAATAAAACGCTTTTGGACAGCCTCGACAAGCCAATTGTCATCATGCATCCCGGGCCTATCAACCGGGGAGTGGAGATTTCCAGCGATGTGGCTGACTCCGACCACTCCATCATCCTCCAACAGGTAGAAAATGGCGTGGCCGTCCGGATGGCAGTGCTCTATCTGCTGGCGGCTGGGCGGTAGCCTGTTTCTCTCAGCAGGAATAGCTAAACAATTATTATTCCGGCAGAGACGTTGGTACTCTGATCTTTAAACCAACGTATTCCTTTTGATGAACCACGCACTGGCAACTCCCAAAAAATATTTGGCTATACCGTCAGGTAATCGCTGGTTTATTTTTTAAGGTGTATCGAAAAAGGTTATCTTACACAGGACAAAACTCTGAATTACTATGAGGTATGCTCTTCTTGCCTTCCTTATCTTATCTCTTTTTGCCCCAACCACTTTGCAGGCACAGTGCGAAAGCCTGATCACGGATGATCGTATCCTTAACGATATCCATGTGCTGAAAACGACCAATCAGACTCTGGTGGTCCGTGGTAACTATACCTATAGCCTGGAGCTGCACAGCGGGCGGCAGGGCATTACGGCCAAAATGTATTCTAAAGCAGGGGTGGAATTCAATCAGGATGATGAAATCATCTTCCTCAACAAGAGTGGGGAGCGACGATTTTACCGGTTCATCGAAATGGGGGAAATGGTCCGTGAGTCAGGTACGCCGGTTTACCAAAATGTACTGCAGATGGACCTCGCGGCCATTGACTGGATGCTGGAGACAGACGTGGAAGTCATGTACACTAAAAATAATGTAAGCAACCAGATTCGGAAATTTACCATCAACGGCAGCCGGCAAACGGAGTTCAAGACGATGCTGGCCTGCTTTAAGGAACGCCTTAAAGTAGACAAAGTCAATGATAATACACTGGATAATGTGATCGTCGTTAACCCTTCTGCATCCCAACCTACTGCTGCGACGACCTCCATCGGAACACCTCCGCCTGCCTCAGCTTCAACTACGGGTAAGCCACAGGCCCCGGCTGCTGATAATCAGGAGATAGCGGACCTGAGAAAAGAGCTGGCTGATACGAAAGCCCGCCTCAAAGCCGAAATTCAGGCCGAGAAAGAAAGAGCAGAAGGCATCAAGTCCCGTTTACAGGAAGAAGTGAACCTGGCCCGTGAGCAGGCTGCCGAGCAAAAGAAAAAGTATGCCGATGAGGTGGTGGCTGCCCGCGAAGCTGCCAATAAGGAGATAGAAGCCTCCCGTACTCAGATTGCCGATGAAGTGAAGGCTGCCCGTGATAAAGCAGGCACAGAACTGGAAAAAATAGCTCTCGATGTACAGGAAGCCCGCCGCAAAGCCAGTGAAGCGATTCAGCAGGCTGAGCTGGAATCGGCCAGGGAGGTGGCTGCCATCCGGGACAAAGCGGCAGCTGAGATCAAGAAGGTGCAGGACAAGCTGGAACTGGCCAAATTGGAGTATGCGGATGAAATATCTGTGGCAAGGGAAAACTCCGCTGCCGAATTAAAGCGCATCCGGGAAGAAACAGCTGCCATGATCACCAAAGCCCGGGAAGAAGCGAAGGAGGAAAGGGGCCGCACTCTTGAGGAAGTAGTGGGCACCAAAGAAACAGCCGCTCAGCAAATCCTGAAAATTCAGGAAGAGAAGGCAGAGGAAATCGCCCAGATCCGGGAAAATGCGGTTTTGGAAAAGGAAAAGCTGGCTTTTGAGTTGGCAGAGTCCCGCCGCCGGGCCGCCGAAGAAAAAGCACTGGTGCAGGAGAATGCAGCTTCTGAACTGGCTGATATTAAGGAAAACGCAGCCAGGGAGAAGGAAGCGACCGCACGGGAGGTGGCCGAAGCGCGGCGCCGGGCATCGGAAGAGCTGAGTTCGATCAAGGAACAGGTTGTCACGGAGAAGCAAAAGGCAGGCCAGGAAGTGGAATCTGCTAAGGCAGCATCTGCAGCAGAGGTAGCGGCTTCCCGGGAGAAAGCTGCCATGACTATTAAGGAGATATCAGAGCAGGAGGCGGCAAAGGTCGCGGAAGCGCAGAAGAAAGCCGCTGCTGAGAAGTCGGCAATTGCCGGGGAGGTGACCGGTGCCCGGGAGCGGGCTGCTGCCGAAAAGGCACGTATACAGGAAGAACTAAAGGAGGCTGTTGCTGCGGCTGAAGCCCGCAAGAAAGAAGTACAGGAAGCCGCTGCTGCCGATGTTAAGGCTGCCAAGGAAAGAGCGGAAGCTGAAATTCAAAAAGCGCGCGAAACAGCCGCTCAGAAGGTAGCAGAGGCTACAGCCAATGCCGATCAGGCTTCAACAACGTATGCAGAGGAGGTGGCTGCTGCACAAAAAGCTGCCGAAACCCGCATCCGGAAAATACAGGAGGAGGCCGCCGCCGCTGTAGCTGCTGCCCGCTCCAGAGAGGAGGAAGTGAAGAATATGTCGGCTGAAGAAATCGTTTCTGCCCGGGAAAAAGCCGAGGCCGAACTGCTCGCCCTTCAGGAACGCACGGCTCAGGAGATTGGCACCGCTAAAGAAAAAGCTGCACTTGCCCAACAGGAGGCTGCTAATCAGATTGCAGAAGCTAAGCGAAAGTCAGCCGAGCAGCTGGCGGCGATCCAAAAAGAAGAAGCTACGGCGGTGCGGGAAGCCCGGGAGCGCAGCGCAGCCGAACGGGAGCGCCTTGCTGCTGAAGTGGCTGCAGCCAAAGAGCGCGCGGCTGCCGAACAGTCTACCGCCAATAAGGAGGCCGCTGAAGCCATCAAGGCTGCCCGCGAACGCGCCAGTGCCGAGCAGGAGCGTCTGACTTTGCAAGTCCTCAAGGCACGGGAAGAGTCCGCAGATGCTATTGCCGAAGCCCGTGAAAAAGCTGCCAGCGAAGTCGCTACCGCGCAGCGGGAAGCCTCTGAAGCCATCGCTCAGGCACGTGCCGAAACTCAAAGCCGGCAGGAAGAGCTTCGGGCTCAGGTAGCTGAATCGGAGCAAGCTGCCCGGCAGCGGATTGCAACAGTACGGGAAGAAGAACAAGCGGCGGTTGCCAAAGCCCGGGAAGAATCTGCTGCTAAACGGGCGGAGTATCTGGCTAATACTGAAGCTGCCCGCGAACAGTCGCTCGCCGAAATCAATCAGGCTAAAAAGGAAGCTTCCGATGCTATCTACACCGCTAAGCAAAATGCAGTGGAGCAGGTGACGGCCGTCAAAACGGCGAATGCAGAGAAAATCCGTGACTTACAGCAGGATTTTGCCGCCACCAAAGCGGAAATCGAAGCCAAAGTTCAGGCAGAACGCGAGCGGGCAATGGCTGCGCAGCAGGAGCGCAAAGCTGCAGAAAAGCAGCTGGAAGACCTCCGGGCAGAAATCAAAGCGGCCGAAGCCCGTCTGAAAGCACTAAAAGCGGAGGGTGAAAATTAAACAATTCGTTAAGGTGCTGTATTTTTAAAGAGAACACCCCGCAAATCGTGATATTTGGGGTGTTTCTTTTTGAACCTGTATAAATCAATCTTTCGATATGCGATCATTGCTATTGGTCTTTTCTCTTGCCCTTGTGGCGGTTTGTTCATTAAATGCCCAGGGTGGCTATGCTATCAAGGCTGAAATTGATGGTTATGAGGAAGAAGAGCTCTACCTCGGTTACTACTATGGCAACAAGCAGTACCTCGTGGATACTGCGCAGATCAAAGGCGGTAAGTTCCTCTTTGAAGATGATGAGCCGCTGGAGCCTGGTGTTTATCTGGTGGTCATGGCGCCCGACAACAACTTCTTTCAAATCCTGATTACCGAAGACGAGCAACAGTTTGCTTTCCGGACAAGCAAAGATGCACCATCTGAGGATATGAAACTGGAGCAGGCACCAGACAATCAGCTTTTCTATTCCTATATGAACTTCCTGGACGAGCAAAAACCGGCTGCGGAAGAAATCGGGAAAGCAATGGAAGCCGCCTCTTCAGATAAGGAAAAGGAACGCCTGGAAGCCAAACGTGCAAAACTGGACGAAAAGGTGAAAAACTATCAGGAGACTCTGATTGCCAAACATCCGAACACCCTGACCGCAGCAATCATCAAAGCCAACCTGCCTCTGGAAATGCCCGAATTTGAAGGTACAGAGGAGGAAGTACAACGCAAGCGGTGGCGCTATTCTCAAAAGCACTATTTCGACAATATTGACCTGGCCGACCCCCGTATGCTGCGTACGCCATTTCTGTTTCAGCGGGTGGACCACTATGTGAATAAGCTACAGGTACAGCATCCGGATACCGTCGCCCGGGCCGTTGAGTATGTGCTGGAGCAAATGCGCCCGGCTGAGGAGAGCTTCAAATACTACCTCATCCACTTCCTCAATGAAGCTGCCAAGTCCAAAATGGTGGGCATGGATGCCGCCTACGTTTACCTGGTCGACAAGTACTATGCAACCGGGCAGGCCTCCTGGACCGATGAAGAACAACTCGAGAAAATCATCGACAACGCCAAAACCCTCAAACCACTGCTGATTGGCAAAATTGCGCCTGATATTCAGCTGCAGACCAAAGAGGGGGAGCCCAGGTCGTTGCATGAAATTGAATCGGAGTATACCATTCTGTACTTCTGGCGTTATGACTGCGGGCACTGTAAGAAGTCGACTCCGCACATGAAAGAATTTTACGAAAAGTATAAAGACAAAGGCGTAAAGCTGGTATCCGTTTGTACGAAGTTTACCGATGAGATCGAAGGTTGCTGGGACTATATTGATGAGAATGAAATCGGGGATTGGATGCACCTGGTAGACCCTTATCACCGTAGCCGGTATATGAAAGTCTATAACATTAAGTCGACCCCGCAGCTCTACGTACTGGACCGTAACAAGGAAATCCTTTCCAAGCGGATTGGGGCAGAGCAGTTGGAGGAAGTGATGGACCGCATCATCGAAATGCGGGAGCAAGAGGACGCTAATCCGAATAAATAATGGAGACTACTTTACTGAAAACATTTGAGGCGGCAGGCGCCGCTTCAAATGTTACCCTTATACTGGCTTTGCTCGCAACATTCGCAGGGCTTGCGGGGACCGTCTTGTTGCTGAGAAAGCCCGCTCCCCGCGGGCAGCACAATCAGCGTATGCTAATCGCGATGCTTTTGTTCTTTATGTTCCTGATCGGTGCAAGTACCGCTTTCTTTACCTGGATGCGGACCAACCGGCTGGAGCCTGTACTGATTTATTCAAATGCCGTGGTAACCTCCTACGGTAAGTTGGCTTTTGAAGATTTGGGCAATGCTAAGATCATGCTGGATCAGCAGAACAGCCCTTTCTCAAACCTTAGCCAGAAAAGCACCCGCATCCTTGCGATCATCGAGAAAGATGGCAAAACCCATGCACTATCTGAAGAGGATTATCCGGTCGAGGACATCCTCAGGGCATTACGCAGCGCAGTAAAAGAATGGAAAGAAGGTACTAAATCGACACCTTCCGCCGGATAACATCGGTAAAAGAGCGCAGCTCTATGGTATAATTGCCTCCACCGTATTGGTTGAAGTCAATCTCGTATATGGTATCTACCGGCAAGTCGAAGACCTGCTCCCGCAGTACCACCTCGCCGTCATCCCGGGTCACGACGATATCGTTCAAGTTTACGCTAAGGGTAGCGAAATCCACATAGTAGAGGTTGTTCTCCTCATCGGAATAGAGCGACCAGCTTTCCGTATCCATATTCAGGAGGCTGCTGCTGACGGTCATATTTTCCGGTTCGGGAAGGGTTGAAGTCTGAAGGTTAGCGGTTTGAGCAACCACTGCAGACAAGCTGCCTGTTAGGAACAGTGCGAGCAGGAAACTTAGCTTTTTAAGCATAGTGTGTTTTTTAATTAGGTACGCCATGGGGATGAAAGGCTGGACAAAAATATAAAAAGCCTGCGGTACAAAGAAGTCTAATTCTTGGACCACACGGTTAAAAAGTGTCGGGTATTAGGGATATTTGAAATTTTCTGGACTGGATCGGGCTTTTCGCCTTCATTTGTAGCGCTGCAGCCCGGTTTTTGTTGCGTGACTTTGGATAAATTTTCCGTTAAGGAAATGTTAAGATTTTGTAAGTGCTCTTATTTAACGGCCTGTTCAAGCACCAGCCGGATATTTGGGTAGACGGGCAAATCGCTTTCGAGAAAATCAGGGACGGACTTCCACTCGGCCTTTTCGATGCTTTCTTCAGCCTGAGGTGTTAACTGTGTTTCCGGGGTAGTCATCCGGTACCAGTAAGTAGGCTTCAGGATACGCCCTTTTTTCAAATGCCGGTAGGTATGATAAGTCATTTGGAGAAACGCTCCCAGTTGTACCTCTGTCAGCCCGGTTTCCTCCTGTACTTCCCTTACCGCTGCCATTTCCGGGGTTTCGCCGGGATCAATTTTCCCCTTCGGTAAATCCCAGGTATCAAGACGGTAGATGAACAGCGCCTGCCCTTCTGTGTTGAACACCAGGCCGCCTGCTGCTTCCAGGATTTTAAACTGGGTACAGAACTCCCGGAACAGGCGTTCTCCGTCCTTACCGTAAATAGTGACTTGCCTGAAATCACTGTTTTTTTCCAGCATGTCCACATAGCCCAGCAGGCTTTTAGGGTTGCCGGTGTAAATGGTGATGAAGTCATCCGGATTGCTGGAAGGCTGAAAGCCTTGTTCGGGAAGAGTGGCGAGGACCATGGGCCTGCCGTTAACATAGATTTTGTACATTTGCCGAAAATTAATTCGCGATATGGATTTAGCAGCTGAAGTAGCCCACAGGCTTTTGCAAATAAATGCAATTAAGTTGAGTCCGCAAAAGCCTTTTACCTGGGCCAGCGGCATGCAGTCACCGATTTACTGCGACAACCGCACAGCGCTCTCCTTTCCTGAGGTACGGCGATTTATCATCAAAGGGTTTGCGCAGGCATCGGCGATTTTTCAGCCATTCAATGTAGTAGCCGGCGTAGCTACCGCAGGTATTCCGCACGGGGCGCTGCTGGCCGAAGAACTGGGGCTGCCTTTTGTTTATGTGCGGTCAAAGGCTAAATCCCATGGCCGACAGAATCAAATTGAAGGTGTTTTGCCGGAAGGTGCGCGGGTCCTGGTTATTGAAGACCTGATCAGCACCGGAGGAAGCGCGCTTAAGGCCGTTGAGGCGTTGCGGGAGGCGAATGCTGATGTTGTTGGCGTAATGGCTATTTTCAGCTATGGCTTTGACAAAGCCCGCACTGCTTTTGAAGCAGCTGGTACCTCCTTTGCCACGCTTTCCACCTATGATGCTCTGCTTAAAGCTGCGGCTGAGGCAGAGTACATTGCACCGGAAGAGATGGACACCCTCGAAGCCTGGCGAAAATCCCCGGAAACCTGGGGGAAATAATAGGCTGTACCGTCATTGACCGAGCTTGCTTTTCAGGCTTTTGCTCTCGTCAATGGTTAAAGGTCCGCTAACAATGCTAATTATTTCTGCCTTAGCTATCATTATTTTGGGGGCAATCTCTATATTAGCTGGCCAAGCGTTATCCAAAAACCGCTCATCAATAAATACTTCACATGTCCGTAATTACACCCAAATCCGAAGCATTCCTGAAAGCTTACCTCAATAATGCTTCGCCTACCGGTTTTGAAGCCCCGGGGCAGCAGCTGTGGCTGGAATATATTAAGCCTTTCATTGACGAATGGCAGTTAGACAACTACGGTACCGTCTATGGCGTTATTAACCCCGGACAGGACTACAAAGTCGTGATCGAAGGGCATGCCGATGAGATTTCCTGGTTCGTTCACCATATTTCGGACGATGGCTTTATCAATGTGATTCGCAACGGTGGGTCTGACCATATGATCGCCCCCTCCAAACGGGTCAATATCCATACTAAAAAAGGTATTGTACGAGGTGTTTTCGGCTGGCCGGCAATTCATACCCGTCATGGTGAAGACGCCAAACTGGCACCGAAAATCAGTAATATTTTCATTGATGTCGGTGCTGAAAACAAGGAGGAGGTACTGGCGATGGGCGTACATGTCGGTTGCGTTATTACCTACGAGGATGAAATGGAAATCCTCAACGACCGGTACTATGTGGGCCGTGCACTGGACAATCGTATGGGCGGATTTTGTATCGCTGAAGTGGCGCGCCTGATTAAGGAAAACAACGTGAAGCTGCCGTACAGCCTGTATGTTGTCAATTCCGTACAGGAAGAAGTCGGTCTGCGTGGGGCAGAAATGATTACGCAAACCATTAAGCCGGATGTCGCCATCGTTACGGATGTGACCCACGATACGCATACCCCACTTGTGAGCAGTAAAAAGCTCGGGGATGTGAAGTCAGGGAAAGGGCCTTCTGTTACTTACGCACCGGCGGTTCACAATAAGCTGCTCAACCTCATCATTGAGACGGCTGAAGCCAAAGAAATACCGATACAGCGAGAGGCGGCCTCCCGGCGTACCGGAACAGATACCGATGCATTTGCCTACTCCAACGGCGGCGTGCCCAGTGCTTTGATCTCACTGCCTCTGCGCTACATGCATACCACGGTGGAGATGTCGCATAAGGACGATGTGGACGCAGTGATCCGCCTCATTTACGAGGTACTGCAACGCATCGAAAAGAATCATAACTTCAAGTACTTCTAAAGATTGCGAGCCCTGCTCATTGCCCTGCTGGATCTTCTTTTGTACAGCAACTTCTGGATTGCGCTGGCTGCTGTAGGCATGGCTGCGCAGTCACAACTCCTGCTTCTGGGTACGGGTGAGCCTACGGCATTGCTTGGTTTTATCTTTTTTGCCACTCTTTTCCTGTATGCGGTGCACCGGATTATCGGGTTGCGAAAGTCTGAGCCCTTTACGGCATCCGGCCGCTACGCCGTCATCGCCCGGTTCAGGAACCACATTGTATTCTACGCCGGGATGGCGGGGCTTTGTGCCGGGTTGTTCCTGTTGCAAATGCCCCGGGCGTTGATTGCCGGGCTAACGGCTCCCTGTTTTCTGGCCCTGCTTTATGTATTGCCAGTTTGGAAAGGCTACCGGCTGCGTGACCTGCATTATGTAAAGATTTTCCTCATTGCGATTACCTGGAGCTGGATTACTGTTTTTCTGGTTGCCCTGGAGCTCGGTATGGCCTGGAGCACCCCGATGTATGTGATGCTGCTGGAGCGGGCATTTTTTGTATTCGCTATTACTATCCCCTTCGACATCAGGGATCTGGACATTGATGCCTTTAATAAGGTCAAAACCCTACCGGCTGCCCTCGGCGTGCGCAGTAGTCAGCGGCTGGGCGGGTTGAGCCTGGGACTAATGCTTCTGCTGGCAGCTCTCAATTACTATTGGGATGTATATACCCTCAATGATTTAGTCGCCATCGTGGTTTCCGCTTGTCTGTCCGGTTTGTTGATTTTCCTTTCTGACCGTACCCGCCACGACTACTTTTTTACCGGGTTGGTGGATGGTATGATGGTCTTGCAGTTTCTGCTTGTTGCCTTGCTGTAATACTATGATTGGATTTTGCACTTTGGGTTGCATCCGCTCTAAAATTGAATGCCCGCTACTGCCTGGAAAATCCTGCCCGGACCACTCCGATGGAGCAATCCGGGCAGGATAAAAAGTGTGATTTTGATGTAGTTGTAGGTTTGGCAGGTAGATAGTCAGTGCTGTGGCAGCACCAAAAAGGTATAGTGTTTCAAAGATTTTTTGCTTGCCCTTACTGATCGAACCGGGCCAGTTTATTGGGATAGTCGATGGTCATCCGGAAAAACTGCAGGGCGTTACCGCCAATAGCGCCTTCCACCTGGCCACCCGCTAAACGCGAATAGTATTGGGTGTAGTTGGCATCCGGGCGGGAGCAGAACCAAACCGGCCCCGCTTTCTGTCCTGCAATAACGATCTGAGGTACCTCGATCATCCGTACGTTGCCCAGCTCTGCATCAGCCTGTTCCACCATCTTCCAGTCTGGATGCAGTTGGTGCCATTGCTCAAAGAGCGATTCCACGATAAAGGAGGTAGCGACAGGCTCTGCACCGGTTTCTCCCAACGCGCTCGCAGCAGCTTTTGAAGGCAGCATTTTTGCGCCCGAGTCAATCAATACGGGAATCTGCTCTCCATCTACCTCAATGAAGATACGGGGCAGGCTGGAAATCCGGTTGCCACTTGCACTTTCCTTGAAAGTAACCGGTACGATATTAGGTTCGAGGGGCGATAAGGCCGGCGAATGGCAAAGGAGTTCTTCTGACCGGAAGTCGAAGGTCCAGCAGTATTGCCCGAACCAGGACTGCCCCAGTGAGCCGTGCACATCTTTGCCCAGGTTGGTCTGCTCATCCGGCAGGACCAGAGCTGAATTTCGGTTTAATGTTGGAAGGGCGCCCAGTTCGAGGACTTCATTGATGGCGACGAAGGCGTTGCCGCTATCGTCTACTATTCCTGGTAAAGCGTGTTCCTGCATAGCAGACTCTGCGACGAAAGCGCCGCCTGTAGTGTTGGCCAGGAAGCTAAGCGTCCCGCCTGCCGATGGGATCTGGGTGTAAATAAGGTGGTTCCGGAATTCTACATCGAGCGCGAACTCAGCGTCTTGAGTGGCCCCCAGCGTAGTCATCAAGGTTAGTACAAGTGTGATGAAGTTGATTTTGGCAAACATTTGTTCTTTTCTTTAAGCGTTTCATGAAAACTACGAGCCTGAATAGTTGACCTTCACCGGGTTACAGCAAAGGGAGCGGTTCAGCAGGCTCTTATCATCGGGGGGACGATTTTGTGTTACACTTACTCCTTTGCAAAAGGTATGCCAAAAATTAAATACCCGAAAAAAATATACGATCAGGAACCTTTTTGCCCCTTTCAGGATTACCCTCTTCCAACAATCTGTAATCAATGTCTGCTTTACTGACTTTCGGAACGCCGCCTGTGGATGCGGCTTATATTACCCGTCCGGGTGCCTACGCGGTATTTTTTAACGAAATACAGGAACTGGGCCTGGTACGCACAGACGATGAGCGCTACTTTCTGGTGGGTGGAGGCATCGAAGCCGGAGAGGAGAAAGAAGAGGCGCTCATGCGTGAAGTGCTGGAAGAAACGGGGCTGTTGGCGACGATCGAAGCGCCTATTGGCATCGCCAAAGAGTTTTATCTGGATGAGATTGAATCCAGGTACTATGAAAAAATCGGGCACTTCTATAAGGTGGTGATCACCGGACAAGACCCGGCTCAAAAGACAGAAGCAGACCACACCTTGCTATGGCTGCCGGTAGCAGAGGCACTCCCATTACTTTATCACGATATGTACCGTTGGGCAGTGAAAGAGGCTCAACGGTAAGCCCAGCGGTGGTAGCGCCGCCGGATCGCCACCCGTGAAAGTCGGAAGGCCCAGCGGGACTTGGAGCGCCAAATGGCCCGGATGCGGTCGATGTAGGCAATGAGGACGACGAAAAAGACCAGAAAGGTTAGCGCACCAATAAACGTCTGCACAGGCGTGAGGGAATGCGCCCACAGCGCTGAAAGCCCAATACCAAACCAGGTACTGTACAAGAGGACGTAGTGCACCTCGTAAATAGCTAAGGTCTCGCTTCCGATTTTTAGCAGGAGTGGGGGGATATTACGCCAGGCCTGAGCAAGCCACATGAACAGCGCGACAACAACGAGGACATGCCCCAGTCTTATCAATAGGAAGTTGAAATAAGCATGGTCTTTAAAGGTCTGTACCCCGGTCCCATGATAAAGGCTCATTAGCCAGTTTGAGGAATACTGGTCCATCAGCACACCCAGGGCAACCAGGACAGCAGGGAGAACATGGCTAAATGCCCACTCACGCTTGTAGTGCAACAGCGTGCCCAGGGTGCCGCCCAAAAAAGTGTAGCCTACCCAGGGCACCGGCGTAAAAACAGACCCATGGTCCCGGACCAGGTAGTTTTGGAGGACAACCGGAAGAGCGGCGTACTGTCCGTCCCTCATATCAAAGTAGAAGAAAAAAGCCAGTCCGCCGCCGGCCACCAGCAGTAGGGCGTAAGGTAATCGGCTCCAACGGCTTATTGCGTACAGTGCCACAAGACCAATTAAGGCCAGCCCGATACAATGCAACACATCCACCCGGAACAGATTAGGCGAAATATAGCCACTCAGTAGTTGTGGAAAGCATAGCCGGAGTGCATAGCCAATCACGATAAGCTGAAACCCGCGACGCAGCCCTTTATGGACGCGCTTGTTGGCAGACAGCGGGCGCCCGTCCCGGAGCAGCAGAAACGTGAAGATTAACCCGCTGGCAAAAAAGAATAGTGGAGCGGTCATGCCCCGCAGGTACTTCCAGCTAGAAAACAACAGGTTATCAGGGTCGCGGAAGGCATCTGCCAGCAGCGCATCCGTGAAATGCCCCTGCAGCATCATTAGGATGGCATAGGCCCGCAACAGGTCGATAAAGGTCAGGCGGCGGTTGAGGCTTTCGATGGCAGTAGTTGTTAAAAAGTGTTAGAGCGTGTTGGGATTTTGGTCTTCCAGTCGAAAACTAGCAATTTTTTGATTAGACGAGACCCGAAAACCGGAGTTTAGCAAAGCTAAATGAGGATTTTCGGGGCGAAGTATAAGCGAAAAAGTGCAGTTTGCAGACCGATTACTAAAATCCCAACACGCTCTTAAAACACCATAACGATACCAGCCCCCAAAAACGTTTCCTGCCGCCTGAACTTTTTTTGATCCGGCTTAAAATGATTCTCCGAAATCTAAATCGCGCCCGGCAGTCCCACTTCCACCCATTGGCCTGCAGTCCGGGCTTCAATATCCGCTTTATACATGGCCGCACACCGGGTGGCTGGCAGATAAAAACGCCCCTGATAGGCCGCGTTCAGCTGTACCCGGAAGGTCTTGGTTTTTTTCCAGCCCAGGTCAAAAAAGCTGTGTACCCGGTCATCCCGGATATCCTGGTATTCCGGCGTATCCGCCTCATCGGAGAAACCGGACATGCGGGTGTTCCTGATTTCCCACCCTGAGGGGAAAATCTGTTCCAGGGCCAGCTCTTCGTAGATCCGGTAGTTCTGGTTGGCGGGGTGCGTAAGGGTGACTTCGGCAATGAAATCGGCGCCCTGCGGCAGATTCGCCGGGCTGATCGGCTCGCCTGCCATATTTTTATAAGCAATATCCATTTGTAGCTTGCTGTTCAGGGCGGTCTCCTCGCCGGTCAGGGGCTGCCCGCTCCGGATCACCCGGGTGAAGAGTAGGCCCTTGCCGGTATTCTTGACCGTAACCTGTTTGCTGTCTTCCGATAGTTGGATAAGCATTACCGGATGGTCCGATCCGGCGGCCGTTGTCTTGCCATCGGCGGTGTACTCGAAGGCGATGGGCTGATTAGCTTCGGTGCCTTTGGCTTTTACAAATTTACCGATAGCCAGGAGACTGTAAGCGGTTTCCTGGGTGCTGAGCCAGTCCAGGCTGCTGAGTTCGCTGGCGATATCCCGCAGGAGTTCAGCCGCTTCAGTTGTTTGTTCCATCAGTACGAGCGTCTCCAGGATCATGGCCTGGTCTCTCAGCCTGGATCCGAAAGTCGAACCCATCTCCTGGTAGGCTCCAATATTGCGGTCTGTGCTGCGTACCATCTGCCGGGCCATATCCATTTTGCCGGTAAGCGCGTAGGCAGCAGCGAGCCGCCATTTCGCAGCGGTATTCAGGTTGTCATTGGAGCGCAGGCGGTTCATGGCGGCCAGGTCGGGTGCCTTGGCTAAAGCCAGGGTATAGAGCCGGTAAGCCTGGTCCAGTGCCTGATTGCCAGCGTAATACATCCCGTAGGCTGCTGCATCACCAGACCAGAGCCGTGCGGTCTCCTGCTGATAGCGTATCCATTGGTCAAGCATAGTGGGCGGCACAAAGTACCCCTGCGCCTTGGCTTCGAGCAGAAAATGCCCGGCGTAGGTGGTGGACCAGGTGCTGGCGGTGCTGCCGCCGGGCCAGTAGGCCATGCCCCCATTGCCCAGCTGGAATAAGCCCAGCCGGTTGATGGTGGCTTTGATGTTTTTGGTGGTTTGCTGGCGTTGGCCCTCCTCCACGTTGAGCAGGTCATTGACATAGAGCTGCGGGAAGCCGCCGGAGAGGGTTTGTTCCAGGCAGCCGTAGGGGTAGCGGATCAGGTAATTGAGCCGTTGCTCCAGGTTGATTGGCGGGAGACTACTGACTTCCAGAACCACCTCATTGGTGCCAGGCATGCCCGGGCTTTCAAAATTATAGGCATGGGTTTGTCCGGGGTCAAGGGCTTTTTCATCCACATCCGTTACCACCGGATTAGGGTTTCGGACCTCGATTTCGATTTCCTGGGTGGCTTTGTGGCCGCCGCCTTCCGCTGTGATCGTAAACTTCGCTATACCGATGCGCTCGGCGACCCGTACCGGGAAATTGACCAGCTGATCGCCCGTCCGCTGGAACTGAATGCGCTGGGAAGGCTCCGGCAGTTCAATCAGGCTGCCGGGCGACTTCACCGTGACTTTGACATCCCGTATACCGTCCTTCATGGCAAATACATTGACCGGGAGTTGCAGGGACTCACCGGGGCCAAGGACTCTGGGGAGGGTGCCTAGGACCATCAGCGGCTGTCGGACGGGGACAGATTTGTCAGTGTGCCCGTAGGCTTGCTGTTCGGCAGCAACGACCATGACCCGCACTGCTCCTACATAGTTAGGCATCTGCAGGGTATGGGATACCGTTTTCCCTTTTTCGAGGTAGAAAGGCCCGAGATGCATGGCCACAGGTTCGAAGCGGTTGGCCTTCTTCGCTGCCTGCACTTTTGCAGCAGCATCCCCGCCAATACTCAACATCCGGTCCAGTTGCCCGCTTTGAGCGCCCAGCACCTCGTCGTAAAGGTCCCAGGTGCGTACGCCCAGGGCTTCCCGCGCGTAGAAGTGCGTCCACGGTGCCGGTGTTTCGAAGCGGGTCAGCCCGAGCAGCCCTTCGTCCACCACCGCGAGGGTGTAGGCCATGGGGCGGCCGGATTTTTCGCTGACCTTCACCGTAAAGTCTTGTTTTGGGCGGAGCTCTTCGGCGACTTTTATTTCTGGCTTAAGATGGGTGGCCGGGTCTTCCACATTGACCGGAATGACCCCGTAAAGCCGGATGGGCAAGTCGTTTTCCACTTTGCCATGAGGCTGCAGCAACGTCATGTGGGCGTAGGCGGTAGGGGCCATGTCGGGCGTAGCTTCGAAAGAGATGGTGTTTTCACCCGGCTTGGCGTCTACCCAGAAAGACCGCAGCACTTCACTGCCGGTTTCCAGGCTGACCAGGATTCTTCCGGCACGGGCTTCGGGCAAACGTAACGTCACTTGCTCTCCAACATCATACCGCTCCTTGTCCGCCGTGAAGGGGAGCATAGCGGCAGCTTCCCGGTTGCCTTCCTGATCGCCGTACCACGGGCTGCCAGCGTAGAAAAAGTCGCCCGAACAGTGCCCGGTCTCGGTATCACAAACCCGGACCATATAGCGCCCCCAGTCCCTGACCGTTACGGGCCAGGCAACGTTTCCATCGGAGCCGGTGGTTAGGGTGGTTTTTTCTTCGGCACCGTAGTGGGTTGCCGTATTGTAGCGGGAGATGTTGCCATTGCTGCGGTCCCACCACCAGCGCCAGTCTACGCGGTAGAGCCCCACATTGATTTTGCGGTTAGCCACCGGTTTGCCTTTGGTGTCCACCACCGTCATAGGGATATCGGTGCGCTCGTTCATATTGATTCGCTTGCTGCCGTACTTGTTTTTGGGGATGGACAGTCCGGCGTAGGCGCTGTAGGGGTCATAGGGCAGGCTGAAATTGTCGGTGCTGAACCCGCCACCGCGTTCGAATACCCGGGTTTGGAAGTTGGCGGTTAGCCGGCCGGGGAGCTCCTGTTGGTCTCCCAGATCGAAAGCGGGCGAACCGGTGCCTTCCTCATTGAGCTTGCCTTCCCAAACCATACGCGGCTCCATGCTGAAGGAGCGGGCGGGGTCGTCAAATTCATAACCCGGCCGGCTGGAAAAGGCGGTATTCGTGGATTGCAGCTGCGCTTCTATGCGTGCTTCAAGGTTGGAGGCCGGCGCTCCGTGCAGCCAATTGGCCTGAAGGGTAGGGGAGAAGGGGGCATTGGCTACGCTGAGCTGTTCCGTACCAAAATCGAAATTGATCTTGATCCGGTTAGGCTTAACTGTTTCAATACGGAGGTTTTTTGTAAAAGTTGCTCCTCCGGCTTTCACTGTAGCCCTCCAGATACCCGTGAAGGCGTCTGTGGCGGTGGCAAAGTGCAGGGGGTAGACTTTAGGCACCCGGTTGGTGACCGTCCGGGTTTCCCGGATTTGACCGCGTGGGTCGCGCAGTTCGAAGGTGACGGGATAGTTTGCCGGGAGTTTTCCCAGCGCATCTTCGAGCACGAAATTAAGGTAAACCGAATCGCCTGGGCGCCATACACCCCGGTCGGCGTAGAGGAAGCCCTTCAGGCCTTTTTGCGCTACAGCGCCCTCCACATCAAACTTGCTGAGCGATAAGGCATCGCCGTCCTGCAGGCGGAGGTAGCCGCGCTCTGATCCCTGTTTAGCGACCACCACAAAAGGCTCGCGGGGCAGGTCTGCCTGAAAACGCCCATCTCCGTCGGTAGTGCCGGAGCCGATGAGCTGCTGCTGGAAGTCGTAAAACTCGAGGTTGACACTGCTTAATGGCTTTGCGGTGCGGAGGTCGGTGGCGTAGACCATGCAGTTGCGCGCATCGGCTGATTTGGCCAGCAGGCCGATATTGGAGGCGATGACGTTGCGCTGCACGAAGCGGTTGGAGTTATAATAAGCAGGTTTACAGGGGTCATCCCGGTCTGACCAGCTGAAGCCATCGTAATAGCCGGCAAAGCCATACCAGTTTTCCATGATGCTTTCTAATTCGCTGTCATTAGGATCAGCATTATCGTCCTTGCTGCTCAGCTCCTCCGCGCAGGTGTAGGCGGTATGCTCCGGGCGGAACCCGATACGGATTTGGTAGATCGCCTGCGGATCGGACTGAACGAGCTCGTCCAGGCTGATGGCATAGCGGGACCAGGTATTGAGGTTGGCTTCTGCGTTGAGGGCCTGCAGCGGGACATCCACCTGTTTGACCAGACGGCCTACTTGCCGGAGATTGTAGCCCCCGTCAATGGTGTTGTCCTGTAAAAACTGTAAGATGTTGTTGTGGTAGATCTTGAAGACCTCGACCACCACCGAATGCAAGTTGATGGCTTCAAACGGGAAAGCGAGGCCTTCCGTATTGGGCAAAATCACGCCATTGCCAGCCAGGCGGACCTGCGGCTTGGCGTCCTGAATATCCACCTCCCAAAGCCCGGCTTTTTTCATGGGCGCTCCCATGCTGTTCTTTAGCCCTTTGCTGACGGTGACCTTGCGGGTACCGGTGATACCAGAGGCAGGATAAACTCGCAGCCGGTTGCCGTCCGCCAGGAAGCGGAGGGTGCCGCTGTAGTTTTCAATAGTCACCAGCCCGTTGAAGTCCTGTGCCGCATCGAGGGGGTCAGAAAAGAACAATTCCAGGAATAGCTCCTGCCCCTGATTGACCTGCACGTTGGTCAGGGTGAAGTCGCCCAGAGCGGGGACAACAAATTCCAGGGTTTGGCTGCCTGACTGATCAAAGCCATCGTAGTCCAGCGCCACGGCAACGGTACTGGGTTGGTCTGTGCGGGTAATCTTTTCAACGTAGAAGTAGTGCTCGGTCCCACGCCCGCCGTGTTCCCAACGGATGGGCAGGGATTCGCCATTCTGAGTAGCAGAGATGGCCTGCTCGACGAGCTCACTGCTGGCGAAGTCGGTCGTATGGGCGGTGCCGGAAAGTTCCTGTTTGGAAAGGTCGCGGATGTCCGGGGTGCGCAGCCCGCCGATATTTGCGGAAAGCTGCAGGTCGTAGGTACGGAAGTCGAATTCGAAGGCCTGCGCTTCCCTGGGCACATTGGAAAACAACTCGCCAAGCTGCACGGTAGCCACGTATGCGGTCCCGGAAGCCAGGTGTTGTTCCGGCTGGAAAACCAGGGTTTGGGCATCTTCCCAAATCGCTTGGCCTTTTGTAGCGGGCTGAAGCTGCAGGAGCCCGTCGGCCGGCTGCCCAATCTGCTCTTCGGCCGCCACTGCACTGGCAAACCGTATCCGCACCGGGCTTGTTCTGGAAACCACACCGGACGTGTAACTGTAAAGGTAGGCATTGGCGCTCTCCGGCATGGGGGCAGCGCGTTGCTCTTTAGAACCGCAGGAGGATAATACGGCTACAATAGCAAGCGTATGCATGAAAACGACCAAGGGGAGTAGAAAAGACCTGGACATGGTGGCTGGTTTTTTGGTTTGAATTGAACTCACGTAAGATAGCAGGTTTTGCATTTCGTTCCAAAGAAAAAATATTCAATCCCTTCAACACCTGCCGGTAAATGGCGTTATTACGGGAAAATCTAAACGACCGGATTCCATGAACGAAATGCTGCCTTTATTTCCGCTGCAATTGGTTGCCTTCCCGGGCGAGTCTCTCAACCTCCACATTTTTGAGCCCCGCTACCGCCAACTAGCCAAAGCCTGCGAAGAGGAGGGGCTTACGTTCGGCATTCCAGCCTATATAAATGGCAAAGTCATGGAGGTGGGTACGGAGATGCGGCTGGTCGCAGTCGAAAAGCGGTATCCCAATGGCGAACTGGACATCAGGACCGAAGGCATCCGCCCCTTCCGGATCGAACAGTTTTTCAGGCAGGCACCGGGGAAGCTGTACGCCGGGGCACAGATAGACTGGTTGGAGTATACGAGCATTGAGGGCGATATTACCATAAGCATGCAGTTGATTGAGCTCATCGGCGAGCTGTTTGCCCTGCTGAGCATCGACAAGCCGGTCCCGGAAGACCCGGCAACGCTGCAAACGTTTGATGTGGCCCACCACGTTGGCTTTTCCATTGAGCAGGAGTATCAGTTCCTCTGCATCCCAAATGAGCTGGCCCGGCAGGAATACATGCGCGCCCATCTGGGAAAGATGCTGCCGGTAGTCCGGGAAATGAATAACCTGCAGGAGCGGGCGCGGATGAACGGGCATTTTAAGAACCTTCAGCCGCCCAAATTCTAACCCATGGACTGGGTATATAAAATCCACCTCTTATTTACGCTGTATATGCTGGGGCTGATCTGGTTTGTGCAGGTCGTGCATTACCCGCTCATGGGCAAAGTAGGCAATTCCAGTTTTATCGAATACGAACGGGCGCACACCCGCTTCACCTCCTGGGTTACCGCACCGCCTATGCTGATTGAGCTGGGGAGTGGGCTGTGGCTGCTGTTTCAGCATACCGATAGCTGGCTTTGGTGGGTAAATGCAGCAGGGCTGTTAGGGCTCTGGGGCTCCACCTTTTTCATTCAGGTACCATTGCACAATGCGCTAAGCCAGGCATTTGATCCGAAAAACCACGCCCGCCTGGTCCAAACCAACTGGATACGCACCATTATCTGGAGTTTGAGGGCGCTGTTGCTGTTGAGTTGGGTCTGATACTTTGAAGTGGTCAGATTGTTGCTTACGGCATTGCCAACTTCTGTTTCATTCTTAAATGAAGCTTTTCTCACTCGCACCCACCCTGTTATCCAAGTACCCTTTCTTACTATTCCATGCCACCTGAACTGTGTTGCCTTGGGTTTTTGAAAAAAAATAACAAGGCGCTCAACTTTTATCTGGAACGATCGTTCTTGTATTTGTTCTTTAATTGGAACGATCATTCTAAAACTATAAAACAACAACCATCATGAGTAAATTAACTGGAAAAGTAGCCGTAGTCACCGGCGGTAACAGCGGCATCGGATACACAAGCGCAGAAAGCCTGAAGGCAGCGGGCTCACAGGTCATCATCACCGGCCGCTCAGCGGAGAAAGTGGCAGAAGCGGCCGAGGCTCTGCAGGTGGAGGGCATAGTCGCTGATGTGAGTCAGCTCAGTGCCATTGACCATCTTGTAGAGCAGGTGGAGGCAGGATACGGAAAGGTAGAAATCCTGTTTGTGAACGCCGGGATTTTCGCCCCCGCACCAATCGGGCAGATCAGCGAAGAGATGTTTGACCATCAGATGGGGATCAATTTCAAAGGCGCGGTCTTTACCATTGAGAAGTTTCTGCCCCTGCTTAACGATGGGGCTTCCGTCATTAATTTGTCTTCTGTAAACGCCTACACCGGCATGCCGAATACGGCCGTGTATGCCGCTTCAAAGGCCGCACTGAACGCCTACACCCGCACGGCAGCCACCGAGCTTGCCCCCCGTCAGATCCGGGTCAACGCCGTGAACCCCGGTCCGGTAGCCACCCCTATTTTCAGCAAGACTGGTATGCCGGATGAACAGCTCAATGGTTTTGCGACGGCCATGCAAAACCGGGTGCCCCTTAAGCGGTTTGGGCAGCCCAGGGATATTGCTAATCTGGTTGTCTTCCTGGCGTCCGATGATGCCTCCTTCATCACTGGCGGAGAGTACAACATCGACGGTGGCATTAATGTAAACCCGCTGCTGGCAGCCAACTAATTTTTTTTGCTCTAAAACGGAACGATAATTCCAAAATGGGGTTATAAGAGGGGAGCGGCTTACCGTTCCCCTTAATTTTTTTAGCTATGCCACGCACAAAAACCTTTGACGAACAACAAGCTTTGGAGAAAGCCATGCACACCTTTTGGCGCAAAGGCTACCACGCCACTTCCATGCAGGACCTGGTAGACGCGATGGGGATCAATCGCGCGAGCCTGTACGACACCTTTGGGGGCAAAAAGGACTTGTTTGATCAGGCCTTTGAGCTCTATCGAAAGACCAACGCTCAGGGTCTGCAGCGTTTTCTGGAGCAGCAAGACAGCGTACGCGATGGTTTTCGGCAGTTATTCGCCATGGCCATAGCAGAAACGCAATCCGAAGCGGGCCAAAAAGGCTGCTTCGTGGTCAATGTGACGACGGAGCTTCTGCCCGAAGACCGGTCTATGGAAGGGGTGATCCGGGCGAATAAGGAAGGCTTCACGGCGGTATTCCATCAGTTTTTGCAGCAAGGCGTAGCTTCCGGCGAGTTGTCAGCAGATCAGGATTTGGAAGCTACAGCCAACCTCTTCTTCACCTTATACAATGGTGTGAAAGTGGTGGGCAAGATCCCCGGGCAGGAAAAAGCGCTCATGGGGGCGGTGGAGGCGGCGCTGGGGGCGTTGCGGTGAAGAATAAGACGGAGATTAAACGGCTCAGTTCTACATTACGATACGACTGGGCTTACCGACTGCACAGGAACTTCAACAATAACCGTAGCGCCTCGTCCCGGACTGCTGTCCACATGCAGCGTTCCATGAAGCAACCGGGTACGGGAGGACACTGTTTTGAGGAACAGTTCGTTGGTGGAAGAGGTATCAAACCCCTGGCCATCGTCCTCTACCGTTAGCTGTACCGAATGCGTAGTCTTGTAAAGTTGAACCCAGACCTGGTTGGCGGCGGCGTGCCGGGCCACGTTATTCATAAGCTCCTGCGCAATGCGGAAAAGGGAGATGCGGGTCCCCTCCGGCAGTTCGTAAGAAGTTTCTTCCAAATGAAGGTCAACTGAGACAGGCCAGGTGCTGCGGAACTCGTCGGCCCACTCCTGCAGCGCGGCGCCCAGGCCTATCTGCGTAAGGGTTGGGGGCAGCAGGTTTTCGCTGATGCGCCGGTTTTCGGCAAGGGCACGCTGCAGTATATGGTGTTGTTCCTCAGGTGCTTTACTCTTGGCCAGTTGTAATTGCAGGGCGTACAGGGTGCCGCCCAGACTATCGTGAAGGTCCGTTGCAATTCTTTTACGCTCCTGTTCCTGCCCGGAAAACAGGGCCTGCATAGCGGCGAGCTCTTTTGCTTTTTGGGCTTGTTCAAGTTCCTGCTGATGTTTTATTTCCAGCTTGAGTCGGGCTACCCTGCGTTTTTGGAGGATCGTTCTGGCAGTCAGCAGTGTGCTCAATATGCCCATCGTCAGTAAGGTGATGATCCATTTTTGTTGGGTGAGGCGCTGTGACTGAATCAGGTTTTTGTTTTCCGCCAGCGCTAACTGTTTCTCTTTTTCAGCAGTGCGGTAACGGATTGCCATTTCATCGATCTTCCGGAGCCGGTCGGCATTCATGATGTGATTGCTGAGCCGGTTTGCCCTTTCCTGGTACATCAGCGCCTGTTCTGGTGCACCCGACAGGAGATGGGCTTCGGAGAGCTTTGCGTACGCTTTTGTGGTGTAGGTATTGAGGTCCTGTTCATGGCTCACGCGGAGTACCATCTGCAACTGCCGGATGCCCTCCTGATGTGCTCCATCCCGGATGAGCATTTGAGCATAGTTTAGGACTGTAGGCAACCGGCTGGCGTGCATTCCCAGATGGCTGAGCTGATTTAGTTGCCGTGAGACCTCTTCCCGGTTGGGGAGATAACTTTTTTTTTGATCCGCTTGCTGTAATCTGCTGCCTGCTGATAGGCCGCCGCTGCGCGTTCCTGCTCTCCCAGGCGCTCGTAGGTTTGGGCCAGGGAGTGAAAGTTACCGCTCACCATGTCCCACCGTTCCCCGAGACGAGCGTAACGGATGGCTTCAAGGAAGTGGTCAGCCGCTGCCTGCAGGTTTTGAGTACAGTAAAATAGATTGGCGATGTTGTTGTGAAGGCTTGACATGCGGGTATTGTAGCTGAAAATGCCGGTTTCGGGCTTCAGCAGGCTAAGCGCTTGCTGCAGGTGTTCCAGTCCTTTTTCATAGATCCCCCATTGCTTGTATATCCTGCCGAGCATGTTATTGAAGTTGATCAGGAGCTCTGGGTCGCCGTTTTTTTCTGCAAACGCCATACCGGCTTTGAAGTCAGCTAAGGCTTCATCGGTACGGTTATTACGGAAGTGGATGTTGCCGCAGCCGAAGTAAGCCCGGGCGATCAGCTCGTCCTGTTGGCTGGCTTTGGCTTTTTCGAGTGCCTCCCGGGCCAGGTTGATGCCTGAGGCATAGTCTTCCCGGGCCTTTAAGCCAGCGAGCCGCACCTGGCAACTGATTTTTTCTTCAACCGAGGTGGCGCGCTCCAATTGCGCCTGTAGGGTTTCCTGTTGTTGTTTCAGGTCCGCTCTGGAAGTGGGTGGGGGCAATGGGGACTGTGCGGTCAGTGGGGGCATACCGGTCAAAATGCCGGTCAGCAGCAAGGAGAGAAGGAGGTGTTGAAGTTTCAGGGTCGGCATGGGTTATACGATTTTGTTTTCGATGGCAAAGCGGACAAGTTCTGCGGTATTGTCGACTTCAAGTTTTCGTTTCAGATTGCGGCGGTGGGTTTGCACAGTGTATTCGCTGATGAACAGCTGTTCGCCGATCTGTTTATTGTTGAGGGCCTTGACGATGAGCACGAGTACTTCCAATTCGCGGCGGGTCAGGGTGGCTTTTTTAGTAAAAGCATCCTGATAGAAGGTACCTGGCTGTTCGTTTTCTGCGGTTTCGGGCGGGCTGTAGGTTTTGCCGTTTAGTACTGTCCTCACTGCCTCTATGACCGCTTCACTTTTTTGCTCCTTGAGTACGATTCCATGCACGCCCGCTTGCTTGACTTTTCGGAGGATACCCGGCGATCGGTAGATCGTCAGCACAAGGATTTTGACCTTGGGGAATTGTTTTTTGACTTTCAGAATGAGCTCGAAACCATCCTGCCCGGGCATATTGAGATCGGTAATTAACAGATCAGGAATTTTTTTGCGCATCAGGGATAAAGCCTGACGGGAGTTGTTAGCCGTACCGGTAACGATCCACCCTTCCTGCTGCTGGAGGATGTCTTTAAGCCCCTTGACCAGGAGATGGTGATCGTCGGCAATAAGGATGTTGATCGGTGGCACGATAAGTGAAGGTTCCAGGGTTTAGTGGATATACACGAAAGGTAAAACTGGATGGTTTTGCTACATCTTCGGTCTTCATTGTCAAAGATAAACAAAAAGTAACAAAGCCGAAACACCGTGAAAAGGGCATATCTGCAGAATCTTGAGTCGGGAAGTACATACCGGGCAATGATCCAAAAAGCCTCAACCGTTCTTTTTTGCTGGGGGAGGGGCGGTTTGCCGGTTCAGTGGCAGGCTTTTCTTTCATACTTGTATCCAAGGTCAGAAGCCAACCTTACAGGTGAAATTACTTAGAAGTAAGTATTTTTTTCGCCTGCCCGGCCGCCTACCTTAGCTGTTGTAAGCGGAGTCAACTGCTCCATTGGCGTGAAAATGCCTGCCCGGCTTAATTCCGTTGCACAAAATAAGACCTCTTAAAAAAGCAATAGTATGAAAAAAAACTTGAACACCCTTTTGATACTCTTGCTGTTAGGCCTGACGGGTAACCTATGGGCGCAGCGCAATTGTGGTAGCATGGACTACCTGGAGCATCAGCATGAAATGCACCCGGAACGCGAACAACGGCTAAAAGAAATCGAGAGGCACACTGCCCGCGTCCTGGAAAGTGCTTCACGCTCGGTGACAGGCACCATTACCATCCCCGTAGTGGTACATGTGGTGTACAACAACGCCACTGAGAACATCAGCGCGGCTCAGGTGCAAAGCCAGATTGATATTCTGAATGAAGACTTCCGCCGCCTGAATGCGGATGCAGTCAACACGCCTTCTGTATTTCAGGGCGTAGCAGCCGATGTGGAAATTGAGTTTTGCCTGGCTACCGTTGACCCGCAGGGAAACCCAACCGATGGCATTACGCGCACCCCAACCAGTGTCACTGCTTTCGGCACTAATGACGAGGTGAAGTTTAACTCCAGTGGTGGCAAAGACGCCTGGCCTGCCAGTGACTACATGAACTTTTGGGTTTGTGATATCAGCGGCGGCATTCTGGGCTATGCGCAGTTCCCCGGTGGCCCTGCCAGTACAGATGGGGTGGTTGTAGACTACCAGTACTTCGGGGATATTGGCACCGCTACCGCTCCTTTCGATAAGGGCCGGACCGGTACGCACGAGGTGGGGCACTACCTCAATCTTCGCCACATCTGGGGTGATGGCAACTGCAACGCGGACGACTTCGTCAGTGATACGCCACGGGCTGGCGGGCCAAACTACACGGGTTCACCTTGTAATTTCCCCGGCAGCAACTCCTGTAATGAAGGTACCGGTGACCTCCCTGACATGTTCCAAAACTACATGGACTATTCCGATGACGGTTGTATGAACCTCTTCACGCAAGGCCAGACTGCACGTATGCGGGCCTTGTTTGAGCCCGGTGGCGCCCGTGCCAGCCTGCTAAACTCCACAGCCTGCGGCACCCCCGTTACGCCTACCTGCAATGATGGTATCCAAAACGGGGACGAGACCGGCGTGGACTGCGGCGGTTCCAGCTGCGCCCCCTGCCCCTGTAATGACCCCAACCTTACCCTGACCATCACGCTCGATAACTATCCTGCGGAAACTTCCTGGACCGTCACCGATGCCGGTGGCGCTACGGTAGCTTCCGGTGGCACCTACGGTGGGCAAGCCAACGGCTCTACCGTTACCGAGAACATCAGCCTGGGCACAGGAGACTATACCTTCACTATTAGTGATAGCTTCGGTGACGGTATTTGCTGTGCATATGGCAATGGTTCTTATAGCCTTACCGATGGTACCGGTGCGGTGATCGCTTCCGGCGGCAGCTTCGGCTCCAGCGAAAGCACCAGTTTCTGCACCGGCGGCCCTACGCCAACTTGTAATGATGGCATCCAAAACGGTGACGAGACCGGCGTAGACTGCGGCGGTACCAACTGCCCGGCTTGCCCTACCTGTAATGACGGCATCCAAAATGGCAGTGAAACCGGGGTGGATTGCGGTGGCCCGGACTGTGCAGCCTGCCCGACCTGCAACGATGGCATTCAAAACGGCAACGAAACTGGAATAGACTGTGGTGGTCCGGACTGTCCCCCCTGCGCTACCTGCAACGATGGTATCCAAAATGGCAGTGAAACCGGCGTAGACTGCGGTGGTCCGGACTGTGCACCTTGCAATACCTCCTGCAGTAACGGCAACAACTTCACCCTGACTATCGTACTCGATAACTATCCCGGTGAAACCACCTGGACCGTGACTGATGGTGGTACTACCGTAGCTTCGGGCGGTCCCTATGGTTCACAGCCCAATGGCTCTACCGTTACGGAAACGTTCAGCCTCTCGGGTGGCGATTATACCTTTACCATCTTTGATTCTTACGGTGATGGTATCTGCTGTGCTTACGGCAGTGGCTCCTACAACCTGAGCGATGAACTGGGTAACACCCTGGCCTCCGGTGGTGCTTTTGCGTCTTCCGAAAGCACCAACTTCTGCGCAGGCGATGGCGGTACCGCCCCAACCTGCAATGATGGCATCCAAAATGGTGATGAGACTGGCGTAGACTGCGGCGGCTCCAGTTGTGCACCATGCGGAGGCGGTGGCGGTTGCACCTACCTCACGCTCAACAGCGAAGGCTTTGAGTCCGGTTTTGGTATCTGGAATGATGGCGGCAGCGATTGCTACCGCAGCAACAGCAACCCTAATACCGGGTCTGTTAGCCTGGCTCTGCGGGACAACTCCAGTACCTCCGTGCTCACCACAGATAACCTGGACCTGACCGCTTACAGCGAACTCACAGTCGATTTCAGCTACTTCCCGGTCAGTATGGACAACGCTAACGAAGACTTCTGGCTACAGATATCTACCAATGGCGGCAGCACCTACACCACCATCGAAGAGTGGAATCTGGGCGATGAGTTCCAGAACAATCAGCGCTACTTCGATGCGGTGGTCATCTCTGGCCCGTTCACCAGTAACACCCGCCTCCGTTTCCGTTGTGATGCCTCCGGCAATTCTGATTGGGTTTACCTGGATGACATCGTGATCAGCGGTTGCCAAAGTGGTGCCCGCACAGCTAATCCTGTACTTACCGCTGACTATGTGAAGCCATCAGTTGAACAAAGCACTTTCCGTGGCCCGCAGGCACAAGCTGTACCACAAATTGCTGATATCAACCTCTTCCCGAACCCGACCAACGGCGACCTCAAGCTGTCCTTCACCCTGCCTGAAGCAGGCCCGGTACAGTTGATGGTGACCGGCACAGACGGACGGGTGATCAGTCAGCAGCAGTGGCTGGGACAGGTAGGCACCTCCGTACATGAAATGGACGCTTCCACACTCGCCCCCGGCGTTTACTTCCTGCACCTGAGCGCTAATCAGGAGCATATCGTCCGCCGCTTTGTGGTAGTGCGGTAAACAAAACAGGCTAAACAATAAGCGGAACAAGCTTATAAGCCTTTAACAAAATTCTTCATCAATCCCGAATGCTGGCCAAGGCTGGTATTCGGGATTTTTTTGCTCAAAACGCTTCCCTGACAAAAACCTGCCCTTTACTGAAAATAAACATGCCTTTACTTATTTCTAAGCGGCTTTTATCATGCTTTAGCCTTATTTTAGTTGACCGTATATTATAAAACTAAACAACACTAAGGTTTAAAACAGCAGTTAAGCGGAACTCAGCATTACCAGTATGTTTTTTCATGCTGCCTTTTCTGAGGCTCAGCTTGCAGGACTGTGAGCTATGTAAGGGGGGCAGTAAATTGCCAAGTCTAAAAATGGACCAAACTCCCCGGGCTGACTACCTCATTCTGCTTAGATTAAACTTGGAAGATATGGAGTCATGAAACCAGTTGTCATCTTGTTTTTTTCGTTACTGGCTCCTCTTCTCCTTTCGAGCCAGCAATCAAAAATAACATCTCTGCTGTCGGTCAATGAAGGGCTTTCACAAGGGATGATTTTTGATGTCCATCAAACCCGGGATGGATTCATTTGGATCGCGACCAAAGATGGGCTGAACCGCTACGACGGCTACCGGTTTGAGGTATTCACCAATGATTCCTTCGACCCTTTTTCAATCGTTTCCAATGAGGTATGGAGCATTTACGAAGACCAACGGGGCTGGCTTTGGCTGGCTTCTCCCGGTGGGCTTGATGTCTACCTGCCAAATACCGGGCGTTTTTTTCACCTCCTGCCTGACTTGCCCGGTACAAATGGTGACATGGTTTCCTTCGCTGAGCTGCCGGACGGCACAATTTGGCTGACCGTCAATGGGAAGTGCTGGAAGATTGAAGGGGCAACAGAAGGGCTTAAAATGGCGGCCGAAGCCGAGCGGGCATTCCCTGCCCTTCAGATAACAGAGATCAAATTAGCCGACGTACTGTTCAGTTCTGTTTTGCTGACCCAAAAAGGGAACGTATTGCTCGGCTCCAATCAGGGGCTTTTTCAAGTTAGCAAAACCAATAACGTGCCCTACCCAATAGCCCTGGCCGGACAGCCGGTAAACGTCTTTGGGCAAGACCAGCAAGGGCACGTCTGGATTGAGGCCATAGCCCCGGACTTAACCGGGCTTTATCTCAGGGAGGATTGCGGCGGTTTATGGCTTTGGGAGGAGGAAAACGCAAGCCTCCGTACCATTCCCTGCTTCCCGTACGGCCGGCACAAATTCGGGCCGGATGGCGCACTGTGGACCTGGGCATCCATGGATATTACATTTACCAAATGGAAGCCCGGGGCCTTCATCAACGGAAAGGCTCCGGATTTGACGGTAACTTGCGATCACAATATCATCCAAAATGAGGCCTTTAATGTCCGAACCGTCGATTTTGACCGCTCCGGATTAGTCTGGCTGGGGACGAATGGTTTCGGCGTTTTGAAAATGGTTACTGCTCCGCGGAAATTCACCAGCTATCTGGAGGGTACGACCCAACGGGTGATTACGGAAGACCCACAGGGCCATTTGTTTGCCATGGGGTTCAGGCAAACCGCTTACCGTTCCGTTCAGTTGGACAAGGCTTTTCCCAACCCCTGGGCAACTCCTTTCGACCCCATCGACGACCGCTCCATCACCGTTTTTGATAAACAGGGCAATGCCTGGGTCAATAGCAACCGGGACAGTCTCTTCCGCATTGATGCCAGAACGAAGTCGAAGCAGTACTTTCCCTGGAAAGGGCTCGGGCTGATCTGCACCAAGGATGGGAAACTCCTTTCCGTACACCAAGAAGGCTTGCTTCAACTCGACCCGGCCACAGCGCAAAGCCGGCTGATCCCCTTTGACACCCTCCCGGCATCCCAATTAGCCTTTCGCTACTCGCATTTTTTGTACGAAGACCCCACAGGCACCATTTGGATATTCGCCTTCAAAGGCTTGATTGAAGCCAGGCCTAGAGAGCATAGCTATCAATACCATTACTACAGAAACGACCCTGTCCATTTTGGCTCGCTCTCCGAAGACTATGTGCTCAGTGTGGCAGCTGACCCTTTGGAGCCGACCCGTTATCTTTGGGTAGGCACGAAGGGAGGAGGGCTCAACCGCCTTGACCGGGCAAATGGCACCTTCCGGCATTTCAAGACCCCACAAGGTCTGCCGGATAACGTCGTCTATGGTGTTTTGCCGGATGATCACGGGCACCTTTGGCTGAGTACAAACCGGGGCCTTTGCCGTTTTCATACCCGGAAAGAAACTACCCGTAATTTTACTGCAGCAGATGGGCTGCAAAGCAACGAATTCAACCAGTCGAGCTATCTGCGCACCCGAAGCGGCCATCTAATCTTTGGCGGCGTCAATGGGCTGACGGTCTTTTACCCGGACAGCCTGCAATTCAATGAGTACCAACCCACCACAGCGATTACCCGGGTCTGGGTCAACAATGAGTTGGCAAGCTACAGAGCCGGGGCCAGGCAGAAAAAAAGCGCCCCTTTGCTGGAAGCGACCAATCAGGGGCAGCTTTACCTCAACCTGACCCACCGGCAGAACCTGCTTTCTGTAGAATTTGCCGCCCTTGAATACTCCAACCCGGCACAAAACCACTATCGCTACCAACTAATACGCAACAACAGTTTTGGCCAGGGCGAAACAAGCGCCTGGGTGGATTTGGGTTCCAACAACAGCGTACAGTTGGCCAACCTCCGGCCGGGCCATTATCAGTTCAGGGTACTGGGTAGCAATAATGACGGCACCTGGAGCAATCAGCCCGATTTGCTTTCCTTCACCATCCGCCCGCCATGGTGGGCAACATGGTGGGCCTACCTGGCCTATATCCTGCTAACGGCATTGGCTGTGGGCCTGGTCTACCGGATACAGTTACGGCAACGCTTGCAAGTGCAGGAAGCCTTCAGGCTCAAAGAACTGGATCAGTTCAAAAACCGGTTTTTTGTCAACATCACCCATGAGTTCCGCACCCCACTGACGGTCATCCTTGGGTTATCCAAGCAACTCAAGACCAGCAAAACGCCTTTGTCAGCCCGGGAGTCTACCCATAAAATTGACCTGATCCAAAGAAACGGAGAAAACCTGCTCCGCCTGATCAACCAATTGCTCGACCTGGCCAAGCTGGAATCCGGTAACCTGAAACTCAACTATATTCAGGGCGACGTCGTCCCTTATCTGCGTTATGTTGCGGAAAGCCTGCACTCCCTGGCTGCTGTGCGTGGCGTTTCCCTTCAGATCGATTACCCAGGTGATCCGATTGTGATGGACTATGACCCTGAGCGATTACAGCAAATCGTTCACAACCTGCTGTCCAATGCCATTAAGTTCACCCCCGCTGATGGTCAGGTCGTGCTGCAAACCCAGGTGGAAAAGATGGTAGGGCAACCGTCTTCACAACTGCTGCTGCTGGTACGGGATACGGGCGTTGGGATTGCGCCGGAAAACCTGCCTCACATTTTCGACCGCTTTCATCAGGCAACCCATCTGGAAAAAGCCTTTACCGGTGGTACCGGCATCGGCCTGGCCTTAACCCGGGAGCTGGTTCATGCCATGGGCGGGGCAATCAAGGTGAGCAGCCAGGTTAGGAAGGGCACGGCATTCAGGGTACACCTTCCCATACGACAGCTCGCAGCCCCGGCTCAAGCTTCCCCGCCTGAGCCGCCCACCATTTCAACAGATACCAGCGCAAGCCCTTTTTCTGGAAAAGGCCAACGTCAGCTGCCCCAGCTTTTGATTATTGAGGACAACCCCGATGTGGTACAATACCTGACTTCCTGCCTTAAGGAATCTTTTGAGCTGAGCTTCGCCTACAACGGAGCAGATGGCATAAACCTGGCTTACGAGAAAATCCCCGACCTGATCATCAGCGATGTGATGATGCCGGAAAAAGATGGCTTTGAAGTATGTGCGGCCCTGAAAGAAGACGAGCGCACCAGCCATATCCCCATCGTATTACTGACCGCACGTGCCGGTGTGGAAGACCGCATTGCCGGTTTGCGGCGCGGCGCGGATGCTTATCTGGCCAAGCCCTTCCACGAAGAAGAGCTGCTAATTACGCTGAACAACCTGCTTAAACTAAGGCAGAAACTGCAAGCCAAATACGCTGCCTTTCCGGACATACCACCGCAAGAAACCAAAGAGGAAACCGAAGGGGCCTTTCTCCAAAAAATACACACCCTCGTCCTGGAGCACCTTTCCGATTCCAATTTTTCGGTGGAAGACCTCTGCCGGATGATCGCCATGAGCCAGCCCCAGCTTCATCGAAAGCTAACGGCATTGACCGGGAAAAACGCTACACTCTTTATCCGTTCCGTCCGCCTGGCCAGGGGCAAAGCACTCTTGCAAGAGGAGAATATGACCGTAAGTGAAGTCGCCTACGCCGTAGGGTTCACCGACCCGAAATATTTCAGCCGGGTGTTCTCCAATGAGTTTGGCCTGCCGCCCAGTAAAATTTAACATTTTTCACTCCTCTGTAAAAAAGCACTTTACATATTTTATTTTTTTACATGAATGGAGAGTCCACCATTCAGAATGGAAAATGGGAATCCGCTGCCACTGATTACCGCATCTTCGTGACAGTGCTTTTTTCCTGAAAATACAGCCTCGGAGTGCCTCTTTGGCCTGGGAGCCTGTTCTGCAACACTCAGGAAAAGCACGGCGCAACGGCCCCCTGCCTTTGACGATAAAGTGGCGGCCGTTGTTTGAAAATTTTTCAAAATCACAAGCACAATGACTATGCTGTTTTTCTCCGCCCCTTTCAAGCCCGCCCTCCTTTTTCGGGCAGGCCTGCTGTCCATATTCTTCTGCTGCGCCCTCCACCTCCCCGCCCTCGCCCAACTCGGCGGGCCCGACCTGCAAATCATGGAAACCCTGCGCGACGACTACGGCTGGGACGCCGCCCTCGGCTGGGGCAGCGGCAACCCCTGCCCGGTGGCAGCCCCCGACTGGCCGGGCGTGATCTGCAATAACGGACGGGTCAGTGAAATCCAGGTTTCCTGCGGCGCCAACAAACTCACCACCGACTTCCCGGCGGAGCTGAACCAGCTGACCGAGTTGATCACCCTGCAGATAAGAGACTGCTGGACCGACCCCAACAATCCCGCCACCGCCAAAGACCTCACCAACCTCTCGAAGCTGAACATCCTGCGCCTGGATGACAATACCGGCCTCATCGGTACCTTGCAGGATTTACTGGGTAATAGCATGGCCAGTTTTCCCAATTTCGGGGTGTTAGAGATTACCAACAGCGGCATAGGCGGCATTATTCCGCCCGATATGCCGAGTAATGTCATTCAGTTTATTATTCAGACCCGGGTGGGGGGTGACGTTCCAAATAATATAGCAAATGTTTTTCTTTGTCGTGGTAGCCAATTTGAGGGTATTCTTCCGCCCAATTTGGTCAATCTTACAGGAAATGGGAGAAGTGAAAGGAGAATCGACTACAACAAATTTGACGTGGTCAACACACCGTCCGGCCCTGTAGATAATTCCCAGCCCGGCTGGCGCAACACCCAAACCGTGCCCCCCACCGATGTACAGGTAACGCCGGGTGCCACCAACGAAGCCACCCTGAGCTGGACGCCCATCGGCTACACCTGGGACGGCGGCTACTACGAGGTGCTGGCTTCCCCAACCCCCGGCGGCCCCTACACCTCCTACGGCACCACCGAAAGCACCGGCGGCAAAACAGCCACCGGCCTCACCGTGACGGGCCTGCCCGGCGGCACCAACTACTTCGTGGTGCGCACCTTCACCCCGGCGCACACGGCCGATTCCTTAGAGGTTTATCAGGCATATAATGATCCTTCCTCCCTGCCATTCCAGCCATATCTGATTCCCCTCTCTCCCGGATCATCATTCCAGGATACCCTAAGCTCTTATCGATATTATCGGGACAACCCCAACGACCTCACCAGCGTAAACAGTGCGGAGGTGAGTGCCTTCATTTGCCCGGGCAGCATCCTCTACGTCAACGATGATGCCGGTGGCAATAACGACGGCTCCTCCTGGGCCGATGCCTTCAACGACCTGCAGGAGGCCCTGGCCCTGACCGCTTCCTGCCCGGATGTAACGGAAATCTGGGTGGCGGAAGGCACCTACAAGCCCACCTCCGGTACCGACCGCAATATTTCTTTTTCCATGCAAAACGGCGTAGCCATCTACGGCGGCTTCCCCAATAACGGCAACCCGGTCTTTGCGGACCGGGACTGGGCGGCGCACGAGACCATCCTCAGCGGCGACATCGACACGCCGGGCGATAATAGTGACAACAGCATACACATCATCACCAACAGCAATCTTGATGCTTCGGCCGTCCTCGACGGCTTCACCCTGAGCGGCGGCAACGCCAATGGGCCCGATTTCGATACGCAGGAAGGCGCGGCTATAACCAATTTTCAAGCTAGCCCAATCATCAATAATTGTACATTTACCAATAATTTCGGTACCCGCAACGGTGCTGCCGTCAGGAATGTGACCAACTGCTCGCCGGTATTCACCAACTGCCTGTTCACCCAAAATACCAATGGCGGGGCAGGCGATGGGGTGATTTTTGACTTTGACGGTGGGGGTAGCCTGCTCATCAACTGCACCATCAGCGGCAACAGCACCCGTAGTGCCGTGTTGGCCAATTTTGCAAATGTCAACACCCAGGTGCAAAACTCTATCCTGTGGGATAATAGCAGCAACAGCTTTTTTGGAGACTTCACCATCAGCCACTCTATCGTGCAGGGGGGCTTAGGTGCTTGTTCCAACTGCCCCGGCGGCGACGGGAATGCAGACCCGCTTTTCGTGGATGCTGCCAACGGCGATTTGCGCCTGCGGGAATGTTCCCCGGCTATTGATGCGGGGGACAATGCGGCTAATTCCAGTTCGCTCGACCTCGATGGTAATCCCCGGGTATTCAATGCTACCGGCGCGACCACGATTGACATAGGTGCTTATGAATACCAGTCCAGCTACGATTTCACATCAAGCTGCACCATCCTTTACGTTAATGACGATGCCAGCGGCAATAACGATGGCTCTTCCTGGGCCGATGCCTTCAACGACCTGCAGGATGCGCTAAACCAGGCCAGGAACAATCCGGGCATCGCTCAGATATGGGTAGCGGAAGGGACGTACAAGCCCACTACCGGAATGGACCGTGGTATTTCTTTTTCTATGGTCAATGGAGTAGCCATGTATGGAGGTTTCCCAAACACCGGCAATCCTGTTATGGCACAGCGGGACTGGGAGACCAACGTGACCACACTTAGCGGGGATATCGATGGCGATAATACCCTTGCGAACAACAGCTTACTAGTCATGAATAATTCCGGGTTGAACAGCAGTACGTTAATTGATGGATTCACTATAACGGGAGGAAATAATGAAAATTTTTTGGGGGGTGGAATGTCAAATAATACACTTTGCAACCATACAATCAGCAATTGTCGTTTTGTTGAAAACGCAGCTTTTTTTGGCGGGGGAATGGTTAATTCAGGAAGTTCTTCTCCTTTAATAACCAACTGTATTTTTTCGGGTAATTCAGCTATTGCAGGCGGTGTTGGCGGCGGTATACTAAATTTGACAGGATGTACTCCGTCAATAATTAACTCCCTATTCAGTGGAAATTCGGCAAACGCGGGAGGTGCCATCTTTAATGATTTCGCCACACCAACGATAATCAACTGTACCTTCTATGGAAATATAGCTATTCTTGGCAGTGCAATTAATGACAACAATGCTAGTTCGACGATCATGAACTGCATTCTCTGGGGCAATGGCAATGAGATTGGTAATAATTCGTCGCCACCCAGTAATGTTATAAATTCCATTATACAAGGCGGCTTTACCCCTTGTATCAATTGTCCTGGTGGCGATGGTGATGTAGACCCATTCTTCTTGGATGCCCCCAATGGTGACTTTACGCTACAGCAATGCTCGCCAGCTATCGACGCCGGTGACAATAATGCCCTGCCCGCAGGCATTGTGACCGATCTTGGAGGCAACCCCCGCTTTTTCAACAACGGCACGGTGGACCTGGGCGCCTACGAGTACCAGGCTACGCCCGACCCCTGCCTCTGCATTGCCGAACGCATCTGGACGGGCAGTGTCTCCACCGACTGGCACACCGACGGCAACTGGAGCCCCGCCTGCGTACCCACGGCGGATAATCCCGTCATCATCCCGGATGTGGCCAACGACCCCGTCATCTCAGCCAGTACGGCGGCCCTCGCCCAATCGGTGCACGTGCAAAGCGGGGCGTTGCTGAGCATACAGCCGATGGCCAGCCTGACCATCAATGGCTCAGCAAGCTATACCTCGCCCACAAATTTCACAGCGGGGCTAAACAACGAAGGTACGGTGGACAACAGCGGCGAACTGGTGCTCGGATCGGTGGCCAGTGTGGGGGATAATGGCATTTACAACCAAGCCGTTTTCCAAAACAACGCCAGCGGCCATATCCGCATCGACCGTTCCATAAGCAATGGAATCACCAACGTCGGCACCTTCTCCAATGCGGCGGACATCACCATCGGGGCCGTGGCTAGCGTAGGGCAGGTCGGCATTTTCAACGGCTCTACATTCCAGAACAACAGCGCCGGCCACATCCGCATCGACCGATCCACACTCGAAGGAATAACGAACTTCGGCACTTTCACCAATGCGGCAGAGATCACCATCGGAGCCCATGAAAGCACCGGGCTCAACGGCCTTAGAAACAACAGCAACTTTTTCAACAACGCCGGTGGCCATATCCGCATCGATCGCTCTACCAACAATGGGCTGTTCAATGATTTCGGTACCTTTACCAATGCGGCGGACATCACCATCGGGGCGAACGAAAGCGCCGGTACTTATGGCTTGTACAACCGCCGTGCTTTTCAAAACACCCCGGGCGGGCATATCCAAATCGACCGCTCGACGAGTAGCGAAATCGGAAACTTCTCGGGTGGCAACTTCACCAATGCCGGGGTAATCAATCTCGGAGCCCTGGGCAACACGGGAGCGGAGGGGATTAGAAACCAGGCCACTTTCCAGAACGACGCCTGCGCCCAGCTCTTTATGAACGCGCCGCTATCCAATACAGCTTCTTTCACCAACGCCGGCCTGTTCACCGTCAATACCACCGATACGCATAGCAACAGTGGCTTGACCAACGACGGCATCATCGTGTACCCGCAGGGCAACCCCATCCCGAACGTCACCAACAACGACCTCATCGTGGGCCCGGTTGCTGGTTGCGAAAGCGGGCTAAGCCCCGCACTCGGGATTGGCAGCGCCAACAGCTTCACGGCCGCCGCCACCTGGTACACGGACGAAGCCCTGAGCACGCCCGCCGGCAGCTACAACCAATCGTCCAATACCTTCACCTCCTCTATCGGCGCGGGTACTCATACCCTCTACTTCTCCGTGGACGGCACGCCGGGCTGCCCCCGGACTGTGCCCATCACCGTAAACCTAGAAGGGACGCCTACCCCTGCCAATGCCGGCCCGGATCAGTTTGGGGTGTGCGGCACCGCCTCCCTGGCCGCCAATACGCCTTCCGTGGGCACGGGCCAGTGGAGCATTCTTGTCGAAGCCGATGGGCAAGGATCCATCACCGACCCCGCTTCGCCCACTTCCAGCTTCACCGGCACGCCCGGCCAAACCTATACCCTGAGATGGGCCATCTCCAATGGTTCCTCCTGCCCGTCCTCCTCCGATAATGTGGACATTGAATTCCAGCAGCCACTCGTTTCCATCTCCGTCAGCCCCCTCAGCGTAGACGAAGACGAAGCCGGCAACCTGGTTTATACCATTAGCCGCGATTGTGCCTCCGCGCCCATAACGGTCAACTTCAGCGCGAGTGGCACCGCCATCTTCAACACCGACTACAGCCAAACCGGGGCAGCCACTTTCGATGGCGCCACAGGCACGGTATTCATGGACGCCGGCGTCAGCTCCGTGGCTATCACTTTCGACCCGGTAGCCGATAACACCGTTGAGCCTGATGAGAGCATCACGCTCACCCTGCTCAGTGGCAATGGATACCAACTCTCCGCCGGCATGGACACTGCTACCGGCACCATCCTCAATGACGATACCGCCACACTGACCATCTCCAACCTGGAACAAGCCGAAACCAATGGCGGCACCACCAACTTCACTTTCCAGGTCGCCCTCGACCAGGCAGTAGACATGCCCTTCACCGTTGACTTTGCTACCATAGACGGTACAGCCACCGTTTCAAGCGGCGACTATACAGCTAACAGCGGCACCCTTTCATTCGCTGGTATGGAGATGGAAACACAATTCATCACCGTGGCAGTCAATGGCGACTGCCTCATCGAGGCGGATGAGACGTTCACCATCAGCCTTAGCAACCTACAGGCCGGCAGCCTTGATGTCGTATTTGGCAATACCACCGCCACCGGGACCATCCTCAATGATGACCTGCTGCCTTCGCTGAGCTGCCCGGCAGACTTCTCCGAAGTAACCGACCTGGACGCTTGCTCCAGCACCATCGCCTTGCCAGTACCGGCCATTAGCGATGCCTGCGGCGGCACTACGCTCGAATTCCGTACCCGCATCACCGGTGCCAGCCAGGCCCCTGCCAGCGACTGGAGCGGGTGGATGCCTTCAAACAGCCCCGAGCAGGCCTTCAACGCCGGCCACCATGAAATCGAATGGCGGGTAATCTCCGGCTCCGGCACAGCAACTTGCAGCTATTCCTTAGAGGTCAGGGACGAGCAGCCTCCCACTGCGCTTTGCCAGAACATCACCGTGCAGCTCGATGCCAACGGCAACGGAAGTACTACCGCAGCGGCAGTGGACAACGGCTCCAGCGATGCATGCGGGGTCGCTTCGCTTTCCCTTAGCCAGACCGCCTTCGGATGTGCAGAGGCCGGCGCCAATACCGGGACCCTCACCGTTACCGATGTCAACGGCAACATCAGCACCTGCAGCACTACCGTCACCGTTGAGGACAACGTCGCCCCCACTGCGCTTTGCCTTAACACCACCGTCAACCTGGAGCCAAACGGAACATATGCGCTAAAGCCAACCGATGTTTATAATGCAGGGGCCAGCAGTGATAATTGTGGGATTGCTTCTGTAAGCTTCCCTCCCGCTTCCTTTACCTGTGATCAGGCCGGGGCAGCCTTCCCCATCACTGTGACGGTGGAAGATTTCAGTGGGAATACAGACCAATGTATAGCTATGGTCAGCGTGGAAGCCGGCACCGCCCTGCCCGCCGGCTGGGCCGCCAGCGATATCGGCAGCCAGGGCGCCGGCAGCAGCTATGACTACGACCCCTGCGCCAGCAATAACCCTAACCGGGGCGACTTCACTGTATCCACCGGCGCCTACAATC
>ENA-UENT01000161-UENT01000161.1-marine-metagenome-genome-assembly--contig:-NODE-161-length-50643-cov-3.672575_pt1 | contig 50643 bp, 37 predicted proteins | sample MGYA00237879_ERZ529330 | MGnify/ENA primary metagenome ERZ529330 (study PRJEB26372, sample SAMN05368345) | marine metagenome | biome: cultured habitat; feature: ocean water; material: water; isolation... | reverse complement strand
CAGAACGCTTCGCTGCGAGAAGTCCTAATCCTAGGCTTCATGGTTAACATAGCAGTCTGTCTTCTGACATCTGGATGTCCAGTAGCAAGGTTGTAAGCTTCATGCAAGTCTCTAGGCTAAAGGTAGGAGGAACGCTTTCGAAAAAATATGGGTTTAAGTGAACGGCATAGCCTGGTAAGTGAACAACAGTATATTTAAGTGGATACTAAAGACTTTTCTAAATAGGTAGCTGTCATAGAAGAACCATAAAAGAGCTGGACAAATGACCCTTCGATATATAATCTATAGTCTCGGTTTATCTTGGACTTGTCTTTGCTGTCGAAATGAGATCGCGGAAAAAACGCCTAATGTATTGGGGCCAGATACGATAACTGTGGAAGCAAAATCAGACTCGCTGGCTCGTCCTCCTGTCTTTCCTAAGCAATTCATCGCAACGGCCTTTGATTACCCCGTAGGTAAACCCGATGCCAAAGGTTACTACAACGCACAAGGTTTTGGTCTTAATTATCATTTAGGGGATGATTGGAATGCCGTGACAGGAGGCAATTCAGATCTCGGCGATCCCATCTATAGCATTGCGAATGGACAAGTGAATTTTGCCGAAGATATTGGGTTAGGTTGGGGAAAAGTGGTTCGAGTACTGCATCAAATCCCAAACGGAGAGCAGTACGAGTCTTTATATGCCCATTGTGATTCCATGTTAGTGCAGGCGGGTGACTGGGTGATGCGTGGCCAGCAAATTGCTACGATTGGTAATGCTGATGGGCAATATTATGCCCATTTACATCTGGAGATTCGGGATAGTATTGGGATGACTATTGGAGGCGGATATGCGGAAGATACTACGGGATACCTGGATCCTACCCATTTCTTAAATACACATAGGGCATTAACTAAGTGAGCAAACACTAACTTACTTCTGTCCCCGAATGAAAAAACGAATTTGCCAATCTTTTAGTTGATTGATACAATAGGTGTTGGGGGACTGAGCGGGGTGATTGATGAAATCTAGCATCATGGCTTGCCCACAATCTTGGTTAAACACCCCATGGCCCACTTTCGGTAATTGTACAAAATAGGCTTGGGTAAAATTCGATAGCAGAAACTCGGTATAAGCTGGTGGAGTCGTAGGATCATAGCTACCCACTAAAAAAAGACTAGGTATATCAGAGGAAATCGGTCTAGCTTCATCGGGGTATTTTTGAAATCGCTTATCCTGCATGAAGTAGGGGAGATAGCCATCCAAGACTTCATAAGCCGCCAAAGTCGCGGGTCTCCTTGATTGAATAAGTCGGTCATCTTGAAACACCTTGTAGTCGTTCATGTAGTTGAGAAAGCCAGGGGCATTGAAGGCCTCAATTACGGTGCTGTGCATGTCATGCCGATTGATCAGGCGGCGGAGCATGGCTGATTTACGGCCGATAAGTGCTTCCAGAAAAAAGGGAAGAAATCCGAAGTTGTTTTCCTCATAGAGTTGATTATAAACGAGTGCATTGACCTCTTGCTTATTCAAGTATGCTTTTGGTAAACCGCGGAGCTTTAGCGCAAGCGGCTGCTCATCTAGGCTTTGCAAGAAAGTCAGAAACCGTTCTTTCAAATTCGGGTATGCTTTTTGACAAACGGGATCATCCAAACAGTGTTTGAAAATCCGGTCTAGGCTTTGTTGGTAGTTGTGAAATCCATCCAAAATGATGGGGTGACCAATAGGAACGGTAGAATCGAAAATGGCCGACCGAATGCTAACGGTGGCATTCCGCATGAAACTCTGGATCGTACGCGTTCCCCCGGAAGTACCAAAGAGATTATAGCTATCATAGGGCAAGCGCTCTGCCAAGAAATTGGCATCTCTACTGCGACTATCGGTTCCGTATTGGGTGAAATCAATCCCTTGTGCCGCTAATTCATCTAAGCATTGATCAAAGCGCTTTACCTGCCAGCTTTTATATGTCTCGTGAGATTTATCCTGCAACAAAAACTGAAATACTTCTTCCCCAATACCAGGACAGATACTGGGGGAGGAGTAACCCAGCCCTCGATAGTCAAATAGAATGATATCCCGATCCTCTCCCAAAAAGTGATCACTGAAAGAATGGATATGTCGCAGAATGGAGGAACCCCATCCGCCGGCAAAGATCAATACGGCATCGGAGGGGGCTGGCTGCTGTCTCGCCTTGATGATGGCGAAGGCAATATCCAGGAGGTGAGCTGGCTTTTCTTCTTGGTAATTCTCCGGCACCTTGATCGTTCCGAACTGAATTCTAGCCCGGTCTATGTCGGAGCAATCGATGGATAGGCACTGCTTCCATTCGATATGGCCTATACCTTGAGCTTGAAGATGATGGGAAAGTAAGAGCAGAAGTGCGCTAAGCAATAGTTTTGAGCTTTGCATGGGTCAGTAGACTTGGTCTATTTTTAAAACTCAAGACCTGACACTCTATTTTATATTTTAATGATTTTAAGCAACTTCAGTAATTCACTTATTGAAATAGATTTCATCAAGTAGTGCTTCAAAGATTTCGGATACTACCTCTTCAGTTGTTTCCGAGATCAGTATATCTAACTCCATTAGCTCTTCCTCCCCTTTGAATAGCTTCACTTTGATACTATTAATTTTACCCTCTGTAGTTTTATACAAACCACCTAATGAATAGGCATTTGGATAATCAGATACATCCACATAGATCAGATTGGCGTCTGCCCCTTTCTCGGTCTCTTTGATGAATAATGTTTCGAGTTGGTCGGCAAGTTTTAGATCGTCTTTGAAAGTGACTTCATTGAAGAAATTGCTGCGAATCACTACCGGTTTTTCATTACCAATGGGAATATTGGCTTTGACTTCTTCACTTCGAATACCAATATCGAAACTAGCACCATGGCTAGGGAATCCTAACATGGGAGTTTGAATACCATTGATGCTTTTGGCCAGTCGAGGCACTTCATTGCGCGCGTATTGGAACCACTCCATGACGTCGACATCATTACTCCTGGCATCTACGCCGCGCATGTTCTTGAGTAAGGCATAGGTCAAAAGTCCTTGCCCATATTGCCCCGCTTCATAGCTCACCTTATCTGATGCGCTACCTGCCAATACGAATAAACCGGTGCGATCCTTCATCCGATCTAATGCCCGAATTTGGCTAGAATTCAGCCGTTTGGTACTTCCCGTGATATTGTTGATGATCTGTCCGGAATTACAAGCATCGAGAATCAAGACTTGCTTGAGGGCGGGAATGGCATTGATCCAACCGGTTAATTCCTCGCTTGAAATCGTGAATTTCTTTAAGGTTCCTGGGTCACCCAATTCTCCTTCGTTAGAGATGTCTTGCGTGAGGTAGTAAAATTGGGTCTCATCAGCACCGCCGTAGGTTACTCCATGTCCAGATAAATACACGACTACGATATCTTCTGCTTTGGCGCTGCGCCTGATTTCCTGAAAAACTTGCTCTATATTACTTTTACTAGACGAAGACCAATGAACCTTTGGGTGTTTTGGCCGGTCTTGCTGGGTCTTGGCAGTAGATAAACAATAGACCTCTAAACTGTCTCCATCGGCGAATAGAGCAGATCCGGCTAGGTGCAATGCATCTGCCATCATACTAGCGTCTTGATCGGCATATTGCAAATCTAAATTCGATCCCCTATAGTTGGAAGTACCAATGGACACCACGTAGAGCTTTGGGCGGTATTTTCCTACCCAGTTTTCCCCTTGCTCGACACTATTCCATCCTTTTGATTGTAATGCTTGAGCGGTAAACGGTTTACTAATGGCTGGACTTTTCAACCATCCCGCTTCATTATAGACCCGTATACTTACCGTATTAATACTGTCTGGGTGCCTAAAAAGGTAGTTGCGATGCTGATATAAGTCGTAGTGAATACTGCTATCACGTTTAGGAAATGCACTTCTTGGAAGCGGGTTAGCCTCTGCCTCCACTTCCTTGCCATTAATGAAAATGACTACTTTTCCAATGCCACCATTCCGAGCTTTCAGGTGTAGATGCAGGCTATCATTGTCAATCTTAAATTCTTCAATCCTCGGATAGAGAGCAATCTCCTCGAACTTCTCGGATGGCCGGATATTTTCCTCTGAATAGCCGATCAATTTGGGCAGTAAACCAGGTTCGTAAAACCTTTCTTTCAGTTGTTCCAATTCAATCAACTCGGTTCCTACTGTATAATACAGTAATCGCATAGACCCCGGAGAGGCATCAAAGAGGCCATTTTTGGTCGTAATGACCCAGTCTTGGTCATTAAAGAAATAAAGGGTAGCTATTTCTTCGGCGGTATCGGGATTCCAGATTTTGGCTATACCTCCTTCCGACCAACTAATAATTTGCTTGCCATTATTGATATACCAAGCGTTGACTACGGGTTGGGCATGTCCACTGAACGTAAGGAAATTTCCCTTAATATCTCCCTGTTGGAAAGTGGATGTAAATGCGGTCTGGCTCTTTTGCGTCCAGTCAGGTATAATGATCTCCTGGAAAAGGAATCTATCGCCGTAAGAATCTCTGAATTTACATCTAGGAACTTCATGGAGTGTATCTACCAAGGCTTCCTTGGCATACCTCATAGGTATATAGCGTTGACCTGGGGGAGTATAAGGGGCTCGATCAGCATCAGTTTTTGTATTCTCAGGAATCAACCTATCAATTTCAGATCCCAGTTTCAACAATTTGTGGAAATCCCATAAAGTTGCCCTCCCATAGGAACCGGCGATCACCAGGAATTGGTCATTGTCGACAAGCTGATGATCTGCAACAGAATAATTAGGTTGAAAATAAAATAAGGGTTGTTGGTTTCTATCCCACGCTTCTACGAAGCCCTGTTCACGAAGAATTACGGGGGTAGGGGAATACACAAATGGGGATTCAAAACTATGTATGAGATATTTACTACCGAGAGGAATAGCATCTTCTGGTATACTTGAATGGCGATTGGAGACTCCAGGTTCTTGCGGTCTAACCAGATTATATTTTAAGTTGAACACCAAGGTAGAATCTGTACTTAACTTAATGGATAACTCTTCTTGATCCGCTGTTTTGTCGATTCGACGTATAGGGTGAAAGGCGGACAAGCCAAAGTCCAAAGTGGTGATGCTCTTAAAATCCTGAACGCTGATGTGATGCCCTTGACCAACTAATAGATGATTTGTGTTTTGGAGAAAGGTAACAGGGCCAGGCCAAGTGCCAGACCTTGGCCCCTTCAGGCCAGCGCTTGCATACAAGTTTGGAATAGAAGCTAGAGACTCCAAATCCCAATTGTACACCGTAGCTTGCGTGTCTTTTTTGAAAAGAAGATTTTTGCTATCTATGGAAAATGCTAGGAAATAACCTAGATCTACTTTCGAAGCCAGATATTGAACACCATTTACTACATCCCAGCATTCCGTAAAGCGTTCGCTGTTCAGGATTAGCTTTGTTCCATCTGGTGAAACCTGCATCTCATTCCAATAGACATTCCCATACAAAACCCTTTCGCTCCCCGACACTGCTGACCAGGATGTTGGCTTATTGTTGGTGAAGATGGTATCAATGCTGATTGTGTTTCCTAAAGAATCGATAGTGAGCTGGTATTGTAGGATGTTATCAATTTTCCTTCGCCATTTATGTAAAGGTTTGCCTAGTTGTCGCGTGAGTTGGCCATTTAGATCGTAAAATGCAATGAAACCACTTGAGTGAAAGGTGTCATCATATAGGTATCCAATGGCTATTTCCTCCTCATTGATGAACAAGGTCTTCCCACGCCTTTCAGGACTTTGAAACTGACTAACTAGCTCAAGCTCTTGATCGAATAGCAATATTTGATCCCCTTCTTGACTCAATAAGGTTTTGCCATTCGGGGAAAAGTGTAGGTTTTGTTTTTGAGTGGAAGGGATTAGTTTTTGTTGCTGATTGAGGATGTTGAAAGCCAGCGCTGTGCTGTCCGAAGCACTGGTCAGTACCCATTTTTCATCGGGAGAAAAGATAGGGCGATCATATTGTTCGAACACATCTGTAGCAGGGGAATTTCCAGCCACGATAAATGAATAACGCGCATAATTGTAGGTCGTAGGGGTCGACCAAAGGCTATCTCCGTCAATCGTGTATAAAATGGTTACATCATCGGATTTGCTAATGACGTAATTACCTTTAGGAGAGAAGGCGACCTCTATTATGGACTTTTTGTGGTCAGGAAAATCTCGGACCAAGCGCCCAGACTTATTCCAAAGCTTAACCTCTCCATTGATAGTCCCCGACAGGACGTAGTTGTCGTCTGGAGAAGCAGCTATCGTCGAGATCGCGTCACTATGTTCCAGGGGAACCACCAAATTGGGGTGTTGAGCAACTAATATAAATGGCGTAAGTAAGGCAAATAGCCATGTGTTCATCTTCATGTCAAAAGAAGTTTCTGTGTACAACTTAAAAAAGAAGAGAAGACAGTATTACTGAAAGAAATGCGGATTTAAGAGGATTTAATGGACTTTCGAGGAGTGTTCCGTACAAATCCTATTAGATTAAACTAAAATACATAGAAATTCTTAATGTTGAAATAAACTGGGTTCTATTCCCGATTGTCTGTAGCTCGTATTTTACATCTGTGTTTTTTCGAAGATCATGAGTGTGGAAGTTATATTTGTCAGCACACATAACTGAATCCATGAAAAACTGGTCTGGCTATCTACAATGGAATCCTACAGAAGTCGCTTACCCCGATAGTGAAGCGGCTATCCAGCAATTAGTGAAAAGGGCCGTAGAGCAAAAGAAGAAAGTACGCGTAATCGGCGCTGGTCACTCCTTCACCCCACTCTGCAAAACGGATGAAATCTTGATCAGCCTTGACAAATTTCAGGGTTTGATCGAAGTAGATAAAGAGAATAGTCTAGCTACCGTTAAGGCAGGCACCCGCTTGTATATTCTTGGCGAATTACTGGCGGAGCAAGGGCTAGCCATGGAAAACCTGGGAGACATTGATCGTCAATCTATTGCTGGTACCATTAGTACAGGAACCCATGGCACCGGGAAATCCTTAGGAACTATCAGCACGCAGGTTGCCGCTTTGTCGTTTGTAAATGGGAAAGGAGAGTTAGTGCATTGTTCGGAAACGGAAAATACCGACTTGTTTAAAGCGGCCCAGGTGTCGCTAGGGGCTTTGGGTATCATCACGAGTATTACCCTGCGCTGCATTCCTGCCTATCGCTTAGCCTTACAAAACAGAAAGGAACAACTGCAAGCCGTATTGAGTAGTTTGGACGAGCGCTGGGAGAATAACCGCAATTTTGAGTTCTATTGGTTCCCATACACGGAAATGGCTTGGACCAAAAGTTCGAACCTGGTAGAAGATCAACCCGATAAAAATTCCTGGCTAAATTACTTCACGGAGTATGTCTTAGAGAACTACGCCTACAAAGTACTCTGTGAATTGGCCTACGCTTTCCCTTCTATGAATGAGAGGGTATCTAAAATCTCAGCCGCCTCCATCACGAATGTGAAGAAAGTATACCAGAGTCATAAAGTCTACGCTACCCAACGCCTGGTGAAGTTCAATGAAATGGAGTACAATGTACCGGCTGAAGCCTACCCCGAAGTCTTCAAAGAGGTGCGCCGGGTAGTCAATAGCCGAAAATTCAATATCCATTTCCCGATTGAAAACCGGATCGTCAAGCAGGATGATATCTACATGAGCCCAGCCCATGGCCGTGAATCCATTTACATCGCTTGTCACGCTTATAACAAGAAAGATCCTAAACCCTATTTCAAAGCCTTGGAAGAAATATTCAGAGCCCACGATGGTCGACCACACTGGGGAAAAATGAACACCCTCACGCCGCAGGATATCGCCGGGCTCTACCCCAAGTTCGATACCTTTTTGGCACATCGTAACGAACAGGATCCAGATCGTATTTTTACCAACCCCTACTTGGAAAAACTATTGGGGGATTAAATGATTAAGCAGCGCTGTAAACATCCAACGTTTTACCAGGCCAAGCCCAAGGAAACTTCGGATGTTTAGCCCCTGCCTTTTGCCTAGAACTTTTCACCCAAAGTATCAACGAAACCTTAACTCAAAGTGGAGATGGAACATGGAACAGCTTATTTCAAAGCATTGAATGAAGAACTCAAACAGTACAAGAATGCGGTTCCTCGTCTAGTCATTGACCTAGATGCGCTGGATGAAAACATTGAAGGGCTACAAAAATCTTTGAAAGCCGGCGTCGACTTTCGATTAGTGGTCAAATCATTGCCTAGTCCTCAATTGATTCAATACTTACAGCAAAATCTGCCAACGGAAAGATTAATGGTCTTCCACCAACCCTTTTTGACACAGCTGGTACCCTTGCTGGGGAAAGATGCAGATGTACTGCTAGGGAAGCCCATGCCTGCACAAACGCTCCAATACTTTTACGAAAATCTACCCACGCGGTCTACCACTTTCGATCCTTTTGCACAGATTCAGTGGTTAGTAGATACCCAGGATCGTTTAGTGCAGTATCAAGCCCTTGCAAAGACTAATGATTGGAAGCTGAGGGTGAATTTGGAAATTGATGTTGGCTTGCATCGTGGTGGCTTTGCCGATTTGACTTCCTTTGAGTCAGCACTAGCTTTTTTGGTGCAAAACCAAGATACATTGACACTAAGCGGTTTGATGGGTTACGATCCCCATGTTGTCAAGTTGCCCAAGATCTTGCGGTCTAAGGAAAAGGCCTTTGAGCTGATGTGCTCAGCCTATGAGTCTTATATTAAAGTCCTAAAAGGCAAATTCCCTGTGTTGTGGAACGATAAGTTGACCCTAAATGGAGCCGGAAGCCCTACCATTGCGCTCCATCAGTCACCTCTCTCGCCCTTAAATGATTGGTCAGCGGGGTCTTGCTTGGTAAAACCAACTTCCTTTGATATTCCAAGTTTGGAGGCTTACCGTTCCGCCAGCTACATCGCTACGCCGGTACTGAAGAAATTGGAGGGAACGACTATTCCCGCCATCGAGCGGTACAAGGGCGTCTTGAACGCTTTGGATCGCACTAACAAGAATTCCTACTTCATTTACGGAGGGTATTGGAAAGCCCACTACCACTATCCTTTTGGATTAAAGGAAAACAAACTGTTCGGGGCTTCTACTAATCAATCGATGGTAAATGCTCCGGAAGGCAGCGATCTAGCCGTAGATGACTTCGTCTTCCTCCGCCCGAAACAAAGTGAGTTTGTCTTCCTTCAATTCGGCAAAATCCTGGCTATTAGAAACCACAAAATCGTCGAGGAGTGGGATATATTTCAACCGGAAAATGGCTAAAGAATCCCACCCATACTCCCGCCATCCACTTTGATCGTTGCGCCGTTTGTAGCAGCAGCCAAGGGACTACTTAAGTAAGTAATCGTACTTGCCACCTCATCGACCGTTGCGAAGCGTTGTAGCAAGGAACTCGTCCGGACTTCGGCGAAGAAAGCGGCTTCTACTGCTTCCACAGTTTTCCCTTCCTTGGCCGCTGCATCAGTCAGGAATTGCTCGGCACCTTCCGATAAGGTAGAGCCGGGGGCAACGGTATTGACGGTCACAGCAGTACCCTTGGTAAGCTGGGCCAAGCCACGAGAAATGGCGAGTAAGGCCGTTTTGGTCATACTGTAGGCGATTAGGTCAGCTGGTACCAAGGTGGCGCATTCACTGGATATGAAAAGAATGCGTCCCCCATTTCTTTCCAACATCCCCGGGAGGTAGTGCCGAGAAAGGCGTACTGCACTCATGACATTCACATCAAACTGTCGGTACCAGTCTTCATCTTTCATGTCGAAAAAAGAGGTAGCCGTATATATGCCTACATTATTGATAAGTATATCGACGGCTGGCAGTTCCGCAAAGAGTTTCTCCACTTCTTCAGGCTTGCCTAAATCAGCGGCAATCCCATCGACTTGCGCTGCCTCAAATTCTTGTTGCAACTTAGCCATGGCTGTTTGCACGCCTTCTTTGGAGCGACCGTTGATGATCACTTTAACCCCTTCCTGGAGCAAACTACGAGCTGTAGCAAATCCGATTCCAGCAGTTGAGCCGGATATAAAGGCTGTTTTTCCTTTTATTTTAAGATCCATTATTCTGATTTATGCAATTCCCCAAGGACTAAAAATCAACCATAAGGTTAAGACTAAGCCAATCAAGACAACGGTGAGTACAGCATCGGTACTCCACTGCCAACGAGCGGTACCGTCTCTTTCCTGGAAGGTCACCAAGGACAGGTCTTTGTCCGCTGGAGCCTCACTGAATTTACTCACCACCATTAAGATGGCTGCACAAAGAATGAAGAGGAATAAAGCAAAGTGTAAGAAGTTAATGCCTAAGAAAAAGCTTAGGAAAGACCCATCAGCAACCGCCAAACTTCCTTCATTACTCATGAATTCGGTGACCAATCGGATCAAGCCAATGATGAATCCTGACCACAGGGCCACAATCGCCCCTCGGGCATTGATCCATTTATAGAAAAGACCAAACAAGAAAACGGCAGCAATGGGAGGGGATATATAAGCCTGCACACTTTGTAGATAATGGAAGATACCGCCACCCATTAGGGCTTTCATAAATGGAATCCAGCCCAGACTCACAATCACCAATACTACTGTAGCCAACTGCCCGAAGCGAACGAGATCCTTCTCCGTTGCATTGGGACGCATTTGTTGATAGAAATCGATGGTCAATAGGGTAGAACTAGAGTTGAATGCCGACGAGAGTGAACTCATGAGTGCTGCTAGGAGCCCTGCTATGGCCAAACCTTTTATCCCAACCGGAAGAAAAGTCGTAATCATCGTAGGTAGCGCCTGATCCGCATTATCCATTGAAAAACTAATCACGCCTTTCTGCATCAAGGCATAAGCAATCACGCCAGGAATAAAGAAGATAAAAACAGGTAATAACTTCAGATAGCCAGCAAATAGGGCTCCTTTTCTGGCATTGGATACATCTTTAGCCGACAAGGTACGCTGTACAATATATTGATCGGTACACCAGTACCACACCCCTAGAATGGGCGCTCCGAAGAGCATCCCTGTCCAGGGATATTCCGTGTCGGACATTGGTCGCCACAGGTTGAAGAAGCTATCCACGGAAGGATTTCCACTTTCCTGTGCCGCTACCGTCAAGGTATCCACCATTTCATTCCATCCTCCCAATTGATACAAGCCAAAAAAGGTAACGGCTAGCGTCCCTAATAGTAGGATAAATGCCTGCACCATATCGGTATAGATCACGGCTTTCAGCCCGCCTAATACCGTGTAAAAACCGGTGGCAATGACCGTGATGATCGCTCCGGTCCAGAAGGGAATACCGATGGTTTCGAAAACAAGTGCTCCCGCAAAGATGATCAAGGAAATCTTGGTGATCACGTAAGCAAGGATAGAGACGATGGATAAGTAGTTTCGGCAGGCCTTGGAGTAGCGTTTCTCCAGAAATTCAGGCATGGTATATACCCCGGTGCGCAGATAGAAAGGTACGAAAACCCAACCCAATAGGATTAAAACCAATGCGGCTAAAATCTCAAAATTAGCCATGGGCATATTCCCTCTGGCACCCGCTCCGGATACGCCTAAAATGATTTCTGAGCCGATATTGGAGGCAAATAATGAGGCGCCTACAACCAGCCAGCCCTGGCTTTTTCCCGCAAGGAAATAATCTACTGAGGCTCCTGATTCTGATTTACTTCCGGCCGCCCATTTGGCGATCCATAAAATGATTCCAAAGTATACAAGTATAATTCCTATATCCAGTAACCCTAGGTGCTCTAGCATGATGTTGTGATGTGTGTGAATGGTTGGCAGTTTGTATTCGTCTCATTTGGGTAATTGTGGGCTACATATGGGACAGGTGGGTGCCGAAAACTTCGACATCCACCTGGAAAATAAGTTAACGGGGAATTACCAGTTCTTTAATCCTAGTAGTTTCTCCCCTAGGTCACTTAATTTGGCCGTATCATATTTAGTTTGCTCCCAGTTTCGCGGATCGCCAGGGAAAGCATATCCTTCAGGAGCTATGCGATTTTTCCAAGAATTTACCCGCCATTCGCGCAAAGCTTCATTGTTTTCCTCCGCAGGCATCATGGAGATATATTGTGCGATTCTTACCTTGTCCTCGGACCGATTAGCGCGAATACCATGCGGCTGGCAGCTATTGAAAACAAGCAAGTCACCTGCTTCCATACTTACCTTATGGATATGATTTTCAAATCCGGATGTATCTGGCTGAAATCGATTTCTATCTTCGGGTTGAGTAAGTTTCCACGTGTCGTAGTTGCGGAAGAGTTCTGGGATACACTGGAAGCCGCCCATGTTTTCGTCCGTTTGATCAGATAAGGCGAGTACGCCCTGTACATTCTGAGGCTTGGTCTCCGGATCGTAATCCCAGTGGATAAAGGCCTTGTATTCGTGACCGGGGCGCATGGGGAAGTTGAGGTTGGCGCGGTCAATGGTTACCCAGAGTTTTTCGGTTCCCCAGATATCCACAAATACGTCATAAACCTTTTGCATTTGGCGGTTATTCCAGAGATGTTGGTTGTTGTATACTTCCACCATTCCCGTACCTGCCAATTCCTTCATTTTCATTTCGGCTCTAGGAGCAGTGTACCAGGTAGCAGGATCATCTGCTTTCTTCTCTTCAAACTCCCACAAGAATTCTGCAGTAGCTAAGGCTTGTTCTCTTGGCACCGCCTGCTTGATGACAATATATCCATTGTACTTCCAGAAGGCCCATTGTTCTTCCGTCAATATCCTTAGGGGTTCTCCATTCGAACGATCATTTAACTTTATTTTACTCGTTTTGGCAGTGGAAGGATTGCCAGGAATATCTGTATGTGCGTTATTAGGAACCATAGTAGGTGCCATCGTTGGATTTGTATCTTTCATCTTGTTCGATTTTTAATATTCGTTGTTGATAGTACAAATATAGAGCACTCTACCTCTTTGCTGCCAGCCTCATTTTGCTCATTTTTTGAACAATATTGATATTTATGCTTCTTTTTTATTGTCTAATCATCTATTTTGGTCAAAAAAGCTACTCTTGCGGACACAATTTGAAAATATACAGCCGGATGCCAATAGTTCTTTCCGCCTCTTGCACAATCCTCGCCTGAGTGATCTCTTTTATTGGCATTTCCATCCCGAATACGAATTGGTATACATTGATGGGGCCAATGGGACCCGACATGTGGGTGATCATGCCTCTCGTTACCAAGGCAGTGATTTGGTTTTGATTGGCTCCAATATCCCGCACTTAAACTTCGATCATGGGGTGAAGACGGATTATGAAAAGGTAGTCCTGCAAATTCAACTGAGTTTTAAGGAGGAAGTACTAGCTGCTGTACCCGAATTGGAAACCATCAATCAACTGTTTACAGAATCTCAACATGGCATTGCATTTACGGGAGATACCAAAACCCAGATTGGCCAGCGACTCAAAGGATTTCATCGGCTATCTCCCTTTCGCCAGTTTTTAGAAGCCATCGATATCTTTCGGGAACTATCATTGAGTAAAGAGAAGGAGTTACTACACGATGCGCCTTATGTCAATCAATATAGCTTTAAGGAGCAGCAACGCCTGAGAGCCGTCTATGCCTTTATTGACCAAAACTTCCAGCGCAAAATAGAAGTAGATGAGGTAGCTGCCCTATGCAATCTGAGTAAAGCAGCCTTTTGTCGGTACTTTAAAAAAGCTGCCGGCAATACCTTTATCAACTTCTTAAACCAGTATCGTATAAGCAAGGCCAAGCGACTCTTGTTAGTGGGGAAAAATGTTAGTGAGGCCTGCTATGAATGTGGTTTCGAGAGCTTGTCCTATTTTAACCGCACTTTCAAACGGATCAGCGGCGAGAATCCAATGGCCTTTAAACAGCGACATCTGCGAGGGCGTGCATAAGTTGGAACAACTAAATCAATTATGGAAAATCAATTGATCAGATTAACTAAGATAAGCAGAGGAGTACTTTGGTTCTTGCTGGGGAGTTGTTTGTTCTTTAGTGTATATGATGTAGTTTTTGAAAAAATCTGGTGGACTACCTATTCGATCTATGTCCCTTGTGCCCTAGTTTTTGGTTTTGGGATTATGGCTTGGAACAGCCAAAGCGCTCGAAAACTACAGTTATTGGGATGGATGTTCCTGGCTATCGATTTGTTTCTGATAGCTTATGGGACGTTTCTGCTGGCTGTTGGAGAAGTGCTTTGGGGAGTAGTGACGATTGCTTTTTCATTGATTACCGGAGCGATTACCTATGCTGCGATGATCGCCAGTCAGAAACTAGGAATAGATAAAGTTAGATAGTTTTGGAACTAAACTAAGTTTGTTTGAGTTAGAACCCATAAAACCAAAACCATGAAACTAAGAACCATTCCTTACCGGGATTACGAAAAAGGCTTACCGCAGTCAGGACAGCATATCTTAGCTCAGCAAAATGCCGACTCCGTCATCGTTTATCAGGCTTTTAATCCTCGTATAGCCTCCTATGCTGTAGAGCACCAGGTTTTCGGCGGAGACCACTACAGTTACAGCCGCATGACTTGGATCAAACCGAATTTCTTGTGGATGATGTACCGTTGCGGTTGGGCGCTGAAAGAAAACCAGAAACGGGTGTTAGCGATTGAGATGGCTAAGGGTCACTTTGACGAGATTTTGAGTGGTGCGGTGCATTCGGCATTTAAAGCGGATAAGTACGAGAGCCGAGAAGCATGGCAGGCTGCTGTTAAGAATTCAGAGGTGCGACTGCAATGGGATCCGGACCACGATCCGTATGGTGGTAAGTTGGAGCGACGGGCTATTCAGTTGGGTATGAGAGGGCAGGTGCAGACACAATTTGGCAAAGAGTGGATTCGCTCGATTGAGGATATTACAGACTTTGTGCTGGAGCAAGGAAAACTAGTAGAATCAAAGGCATTGGACAAACTCCTGGTGATAGAAGAACAGGTGTACTCGCCAAATTCTGATCAAGTGGACCTCCGCAAACTGGGATTAACGTGATATTTATTTTTTGGGATTCCCTTGAGACGGATTGCTGCCAATGCTTAATGCTTTCGATAAGGTAAAATGAAAGCTGGTGCCCTTCGGCTTATTGCGAGATATCCAGATATTTCCTTCGTGTAGATTGGTAATGCGTTTGCAAATCGATAAGCCCACCCCGCTGCCTGGAAATTTGTTTCGGGTATTTAAGCGCTTAAACGGCTTGAAAATATAATCTTGAAACTCACTGTCAATTCCAATGCCGTTGTCCGACACGGTGAACAGCCATTCGTGATCTTCCTCTTGTAGCTCGATGACTATTGTAGGGATAGCCGATTCATTAAATTTGATACCATTGGTAATCAGGTTAGAGAACAACATCTTAATTCTTTCTGGTTGGCAGTAGATGTCGACATCTTTGATCTTCAACTCTATCTGGGCTTGTTTTTCTATGGTTAAAGCGTATAAGTCAAGCACAACTTCATCTAGTATATCTGTGATAGCGATGGTCTGGTATTTAACTTCCGCTTTTTCTAGCTTGGAGTAAATGAGGATTTGTCGAATCAGTCTAGACATTCGCGAGGCCCCGTCCTTCACAAAGTTTAGATATTCTTTACCCTCTTCATCCAATAAATTGGCATATTTCATTTCGAATAGGCCGATAAAACCTCCAATCATGCGCAAGGGCTCCTGTAGGTCGTGAGAGGTAGCATAGGCAAATTGCTCCAAATCTACATTAGCAATTTCAAGTTTTTTGTTTACCTGTTCCAGCATTTTGTTGCGTTCAATGAGCTGGAGTTCCATGAGCTTTCTGTCGGTAATGTCTTCATAAGCTCCAAGGATTCCAATGATCTTTCCACTGGCATTAAATAAGGGAATTTTACTCGTTCTTAGCCAACGAGTGGATCCATCGTTTATGGTTTGAGACTCTTCATAATTGATTTGTGCCGTTCCAGAATCCATCACGGCTTTATCGATCTTTCTAAAGAACAGAGATTGCTCTCTGCTCCAGGCCATATCAAAATCTGTTTTGCCAATTAGATCTTCTGGATGCTTAAAACCAGCTGAAGTGGCAAAATTTTGATTGCATCCCATATAAACTGAGCTTCTATCTTTCCAGAAGACATAGGAAGGGATATTATCCAACACTAGTTGAAGGAGTTTTTCACGCTGCAGGAGTTCCGCTTTCATTAGTTTCGACACATGTTCTTAGTAGTGACTACGAAACTTTTAAGTTAAGGTTTTCCCAAGCGAGAAGAAAACGCTTTGGTAGCTTATTTAAACTTTAGCAGATTTTTCCCTGAGCCAATTATCCGGGTGCTACTTAGGAGGCTTTCCCGTGAATTGGACTATGGTCTTATTGTGCTAGGACTTGAAGGGTAATCTCCATCAGTTTTTCAAGCTCTTCTTCATTGTAGGCGGAGGCATGTGCTTTCCCGAATCCCCCCGCATCATTGTCAAAGTATTGTCCTGAAATGCCCTGGTATTTTTCGTCAATGGCAAGATCGTACAATATATCGCCACCCTTATCCGCCGATGACCAGAACTGTCCAAAGGCTTCTTGCACCATTTTGGTGTTGAGCAGGGAGCCAGGGTTGACGGCTATGACGGAGAGGTCTGGTTCGGTTTTGGCGAGGTGAAAGCTCCACATCGTAATGGCCAACTTACTCTGTGCATAGGTTGATCTTTCAGATTGCTTTTGTTCACCTAATAGCGTTGGGTAGGAAATCGGAGATTGCGCTGCTGAACTCAGGTTGATTAAGCGAGGGGCGCTGGCTTGTTTCAGTAAAGGCAATAACTCCTGCGTTAAGACGAAAGGAGCAAAGTAGTTGACAACATAGCGCAGGTCAAAGCCCTGTTCATTGGTCGCGGCACTGCTGTTGAATACGCCAGCATTATTGATCAGTACATCGAGTTCAGACAGCTGACTACGGACCTCCGCAGCCATGCTACGAACAGCCTGTAAATCTGAGAAGTCAGCGATCAAGCCCATTATCTTCTCATTAGAGGATATCGATTTGATTTCCGCTACTAGGGCTTCTACCTTATCGGGATTGCGCCCATGTAGGTAAATCTCATGTCCGGCTTGGGCAAGTTTTATGGCGGCGAGTTTCCCGATTCCATCCGTACTGCCAGTGATTAATATCTTTTTCATGTTAAACTCGTTGCTTCTTGATTGGTGTGAAAGTGGGGGAGGACAGCTTCGGCTAATTCCGCTAAAGTTTCGGGTATATCTCTTTGATTAAATCGAAGATTTAGGGCTACATGGTTGACGCCCATCTCCTGCAAGTAGGTAAGATAATCGATGAGATACTTCGTACCTATCCGAAAGCCCAAATGGATCGGCTGCGGTTTAAAATCCGCATCCTTTTGCAAATCCACGTACAATGGCTGCATAAATGGCTTATTCCTACCCTGTTTGGATACTAGAGCCCGCCATTGTGTAATCGTGAATTCTTGTTGCATCAAGTGCTTGGGGTACGACATCCAGCCATCTCCATGTTCTGCATTCCATTCCAGAGATTGCCTACTGTAGCCCGTAATAAGCATGGGAATTTTCGCTCCGACTGGTTTTGGAAGGATGTCAATGTGCCCAGGTAATTGGCCGAATGTGGAGTCCTCTGAGAAGGGGAAGAAATCCTGTGCTTTCCGGATATAAGTAAATGCTTGTCTAAATCGCTTCCCCCGTTCTGCATGTTCGATTCCCATGGCAGGATACTCCTCGTATCGATCACCCGAAGCGACACCTAAAATCAATCTTCCGTCGGATAACTGATCAATAGTCGCGGCGGATTTTGCCACGTGTAGCGGGTGATGAAGGGGTAAGGCGATGCTTGCCACCCCCAAAGCAATCTCATTGGTTTGGCCCGCCAAGTATCCTAGATAAGTGAAGGGATCAAATGTTTGTCCTGCATCGCCAAAAGAGGGAACGTGAAAGGCAACATCCCTTAGCCATAGCGCTTTAAAACCTAATCGCTCAATTAGCTGTACCCGTTGCAAATGATCCTTCATCTTGGGAACGGGACTTTGGGCGTAATTTTCGATAGGCACCACCACTCCCAGGCTGAGTTTGTTCGCTTGGAAAGTGTTATCGTAGCCTCTGTTGATGGATTCAAATGCTTTAATCATATAGCGCTTACGCTAAGTCATCCTTAGCTTCGATTAAGTAATGGTTACTAATGGATCCTGCTGTCCGTGCCTGCAAATGTGGGGCATATTCAGGGTCATTCATAAAAGCCATGGCTGCTTCTTTGGAAGGCCAAGTAATAATGATGCGAAGTGCTGCTGCATTGCTTTCCCCCTCTAGCTGTTCATGACTTGCTGTACGAGCCACGTATTTGCCACCATGCTTGGTTACCAGAGCATTGGCAGTGGGAAGATAGTCAGGAATCCATTCTTGAGAAGTTGGCGTCACATCTAAAACAGAGTAATAAGACATAGGTTAATGATATTTGATTGTTGTGTATAAAATTTGGGGCTTAAAATCCCTCCAAAACGATTTTGCCTTTAGCTGCGTGGGTCTCCAATAGAGCATGTGCTTTCCTAAGATTTGCGGCATTGATCAAACCTAGGTTTTCTCCCACGGTGGTCTTTAGCACACCCTCATCGATCAGTCGAGCGGCCTCATTTAATATTCGATGTTGCTCGATCATATCATCAGTCTGGTATAGAGAGCGTGTAAACATCAATTCGATATGAGTCGAAACGGCTTTGCGTTTAAAGGGCATTACATTCATGGTCTTTGGATCATCGATAAATCCAAACTTACCTTGTGGTTTGATGATCTTGACAATCTCGTCTAGGTGCTGCTCTGTAGCATTCAGGCTGACCACGTAGTCTGGCTCAGGAAGCCCGTGCTGAGCAAATTCTTCGCTTAGTTTGTTGCGATGATTGATCACATAATCTGCGCCTAATTCCTTTAACCAGGCCGTAGTTGTTTCCCTGGAAGCCGTCCCGACAATATTGAGCTGAGTAAGCTGTTTCAGAAGTTGCACCATAATGGATCCCACTCCGCCGGCAGCGCCAATTACCAAAATGCTCTTATTGGGATTTTCCTTGTCTACTTCCATTCGATCAAAGAGGAGTTCCCAGGCGGTTAGGGTAGTTAAAGGGAGCGCTGCAGCTTCTCCATACGTCAAGTTACTTGGCTTACGACCTACAATTCTTTCATCGACTAACTGAAATTCAGCATAGCTGCCAGTACGACCTAAGTCTCCAGCATACCAAACTTCGTCTCCGACTTCAAATAGCGAAACTTCCTCGCCGACTGCTTTGACAATTCCAGTAGCATCCCATCCCAAGATTTTCCATTGATCGGCTTCTGGTTTCATCCCTTGTCTCACCTTGTAATCTACGGGGTTCACGGCAATGGCTTTGATTTCCACCAATATATCTCGTCCACTTACTGCTGGACTAGGTAATTCAATGTCTTGGAGAGAAAGCTCGTTGCTGGTAGGAAGATTCTCTTTATATCCTATGGCCTTCATATTGATGCTTTATTGTAATTTTTAAACACGTTCCTAACTTGAGCACAAATTTGAGAGCTTTTTGCCGACGGTTAGTGGTAGATTAAGAGGTGGTTTTGGTATTTTTAAAGGTTTGTGAAGGGGCAACTTGTGCTTTTGGATGGCTTTTTACTTATTTTTGAAGGAAAAAAGAGATAAATGCAGGTTTTAGAAGCGTATAAACCTTTCGAAATACAAGAAATCGAATTAGATCGTTGGGAAAGAAGGCCTGTCAAAAATAATTTTTTCGAGTTGGTACTGATCAAAGAGGGGATGGGGACGCAGTGTATCAATTACAATGAATATAGGTACGAATCAGGAAGTTTGTTTTTGCTCCCGCCTTTGAAATGTCATTCTTTTCAGATTGAACATCCTTCACGATTTGTTTTTATCAAATTCACCTCCGATTTTTTTCAGACCCAGATGCCAGATGGGGTAAATCATGGAGAGTGGTTCAGGGAAGCGGCTTACATCCTTTCCAATTACAATCAGTTACCAGGGGATATTATTCATAGTACCTTAGATCGCCAACATATCTACACACTGGTGGATTTGATCCTTAAAGAAAATAGAAGCTATGGAGCGGGTTCTGCCGCGCTAATCAAGAGCTTTATGACGAGTATTTTGGAGGTGTTGATGCGTAACATAAAGCAGAGCTCTTTTTACGAAATGCAGAAGAGTACGGATCAGGATGAACGGATCACCAAGCTACTAACTTATATCAACGAGCACCTCGCTGAACCCCAACTTTTAAAGGTAGAACAGCTAGCCAAGACCTTTTTGCTCTCACCCACTTATTTGAGCGAGTATTTCCGAAAGAAAGTGAATGTGTCACTCCGCGAGTATATCATTAAGGCCAAACTGAAGCTAGTTGAAATCCGTTTGCTTAATTCCAATTATACCTTGACAGAGATTGCCGATGAACTTAGTTTTACAGATGTTAGTCATCTTTCCAAAACCTTCAAGCGCTATACAGGCATGTCCATTCGAGACTTTAAAAAACAAGGAGAATACCAGTTGTTGAAGCGCAGCGTTTGTTAATCTATCAGAAAAAGAATGAAAGAAAAAAACACTATTGCAGAACAGTACATAGAATACCTACAAGCCGGGAATCTAACCGCCTTGAACGCTCTGTTTTCTACTGACGGAATTGTCATTTCGCCCATATATGGCACTATGAATGCGGCGGCTTTCTATGAAACCCTTGCTAAGGATACCACCGAGTCTAAGTTGACAATCAAAGGGATTTTTGAAGAACCAAGCTCAGGAAATGTGGCCTTGTATTTTCAATACGATTGGACCTTAGGGCATGGTCGCGAAGTAACCTTTGATGTCGTCGATATTTTGACTTTTGATTCCGAAAATAAGATTACTAGCCTCAAGATTATTTATGATACCGTGCAGGCGCGTGCTTGGGTAGAAGAGTTGAGAGAAGAAAGAGGTGCGCTCTAGATTCCTCAATTTGTGTAAGCGAAAAAGGAATTTGTGTAAGCAGTCCAAGTTTGACTCCTCTATCTTTGTACAAGATCAATTGAAGCATCAAGATGTCTGAAGAAATCGTAAAGATTAAATCTATCAACCAGCTGCACGAGATGATGGGCTGGGGGAAGCCTAAGCACCCGCTGATTACTGTCGTTGAGGCAGAAAGATTAGTGGTTTCTGAACAAGAGTTGGGGGTTAAATTCCTGTCAGATCTGTATTCTATCTCCTTAAAGGATAAGGACTGCGGTGTAGAGTATGGTCGGAATACCTTAGATTTTGAGGAAGGGGTGCTAATTTTTACCGGACCTAAACAGATAGCCTCAGTAACCAAGGTGATTGAGTTGGGAGATATTCACGGCTGGATGCTATACTTTCACCCTGATCTGATCCATGGGACTCACCTTGGACAACATATACAAGAGTATACGTTCTTCGATTATGATGTCTTTGAAGCCCTGCATCTATCTGAAGAGGAGGAAAAGAAAATCGTCGATTGTATTCAAAGCATCAAGCATGAGTACGAGCAGCGAATAGATAATCATAGTCAGCGAGTGATCGTATCCAATCTTGAGTTGTTGCTCAATTACTCCTTACGTTACTACGAAAGACAATTCAACACCAGAAAGAAACAGAGCACTGGTGTGGTAACGCAGTTTCAGAGGGAGTTGAACCAATACTTTGCAGCTAACCTACAGGAGAAGAACGGCTTGCCTTCTATCAAGTACTTTTCGGACAAAATTCATCTATCCACCCATTACTTGAGTGATTTATTGAAGAAGGAAACAGGTAGGGCAGCAAAGGATCACATCAATGATTTTGTTGTAGAGAAGGCTAAGAATTTGTTGCTTGGTACAAACGAAACCATTACGGAGATCGCCTATGATCTTGGGTTTAACTATCCACATTACTTTACTCGCCTATTCAAGTCTAGAACGGGTGTCACACCATTAGAATTTAGGAACCTCAATTAGATTGGTGGTTTAGATTTACCCTTTTTGACTAATCGAATACTTTTTCAAGTATATCCTGATCTATTTCAGTATTGTCTTGTTGAAATGGCATTGCTTAGCTAAAAATCAATCCATTGAGAGCAGTAGAAATCGAATTGAGTGGCGTATTGGAAGAGGAAGAGCTAGAGTACTACGGCGGTACTTTTTCTTTTCGAGAAAATATTCGACTAGGCGGTACTGGATCTCCGAAGGTATATTACAATGACGGAATCCCTGAGTTTGATGAGATGAATGAATATGTGGAAAATGAGGTCAGCTTCGTCAGCTTTGAAATGATGAAGAAGGGACTCATTCTGCGCCTAAACCGTACTCAGCGAATGAGGTGTGTTGGTGCCTTGTGGACTGACATTAAAGAAATTCGCTTGAGGGGGTACAGGAAAGAGGTACAATACCGGCGTTTCTTGTATAAACGAGAAATTGTGCACCGAGGATTGTTAGAGGTTGAAGAGTTTGATGGCACTATATCCCGCTTTCATGTGCCGGAGCAAAATTTTACCGGACTTCAGAAGTACTTTTCAAAAGCTATCTTTCAAAACTTTTTCGTCTATGCTTTGGGTACTTCGCCTCCCGATCCTTCCGACCTGAAACTTCTTGATTTTCTCGACGACTTCGTTTAGCATAACGGAATCCTTTGACGGCTTGCCAAATAGGGAACTATATGGCCAGAATTTCACTTATGAAGGTAAAAGCCCGTTCGAATGAGAGAATTCGGAAAAACACCACGTGAATCCATCTTCGTCAAAATCCTAAAGGCCTTTTTTAGAAGCCTTTTCAATTCCAACCGCGGTAGTTTTGGTAGTCATTACGACCGCATGCAACGCCGGAGAAGGAAATCGAAATTTGATCGATAGGTGGAGGTACATTAATTGGGACGTTTGAGATGAGCCAACAACTCGGCATAGACCGTGTCATAGGATTCCTGTACCAGCCAATGGCCAGCTTCCAACTCCACAAATCGATAATAATCCTCTACATATTCTTCTGTCATTTCTACCCCTGACCGCTGTAGAGCCCGATCCTTATTACCCCAAATATACAGCGTTGGAACTTGCACAGCGGGTAGGTTTATTCCTTGGTCAAAGGCATCGAAATTGGCTCGATACCAATTGATAGCGCCGGTGAGTACATGCTTCTGAGGAAACAGATTGAAATAGGCTTCTATTTCGGCTGGCCCTTGACGATTGTAAAAGCCTCTCATTAATTTGTAATCACCTCTAGCCATGTAATATTCTGGCAGTAGTGGAATCTGGAAGTTACGGATATACCCACTGGCATTGTGTTGCAGACTGTCTTCTCGATAAGCTCGCCCGAAGGCTTCTAAGTGAGGTACGGATAAGGAGGTGTAGCTTAAGACTTGATCTGGGTATTGAGCAGCGATAAACCAACCCACTCCACTTCCCCAGTCGTGCCCAACCAGATGAAACTGTTCTACTCCTAGTTGCTTGGCGATTTCAATGATATCTTTTCCAAGATGTTGAAGCTTGTACTCTTCAATGGCTTTGGGACGTGCCCCTGCGCTATAGCCCCTCTGATCAGGGGCAATGGTGTAATAGCCTGCTTGATTTAGGTCGGCCATGGTACGCTTCCACATGGCGGAAGATTCTGGAAACCCATGCAAGAGAACTACTGCTGTGCTATCAGGGTTGCCGCTAATCAAGGTAGAAAAATTATAACCATTAGCTTCTATGACCTGGCAATCGGCTGGTACACTTGCTTCTAGCTTACCGATAGCGACGCTTCTAATATGAAAGAAGCCAATTAGTGCGATGACTACCAGCAAAGCTAGCAGTAGCCCAAATATCCTCAATAGACGTTTCCGTTTCATTCGTCGAAAAGTTAATGCTTGAAAGCCTTGTTGCTTTGTCTTGAGCGAAGAAGATAAGACCTTTAAGGCGCTCAAAAAAATACAAAAAACCAAGTGATGACGAATTCGGACTTGCAGGCATTAAAAGACGAACTTTCGATTAAATGTAAGAATGGCGTTGATTTCATCAGCGCAGCCACGATAATATGGCTGTTGATTGGAGGCATATGGAGTCTTTCTTATACATCCTATGATAAAAGTGTATTGACTTTCATCATAGGGGGCTTATTGCTGCCAGTCGCGCTAGGTTTTTCGAAGATATACAAGACGCAATGGAAGATTCCCAATAATCCATTATCACCCTTGGGGCTCTGGCTCAATTTTGCCCAGCTGTTCTATTTCCCTTTTTTGGTATTCATCTTGATCAAGTCACCAGAATATTTTGTAATGACCTATGCGATCATTACAGGAGCTCATTTCTTTCCTTATGCTTGGTTCTATGATGAAATAGCCTATGCTATTACGGCTGGAATAATAGCGATTGGCAGCTTAGTTCTGGGGCTATTCTTAGAACCTAGTCAAATGTACTTACTACCATTAATCATGAGCTTGGCACTTGGTTTGCTGGTGACGATACTCTACGCATCCGCTCAGAGAAAAAGCAAAGCTAGAGGGGTAATTCAAGAAGATTAATACTTTGTGTTTTGTCCTTCATCTCAAGCATTCGGACTTCCCCTAGCCCTTCAAAAATGTACTGAACTCCTCCAATCTTGCCAATGTCATCGCTCAATTCATGGGCAAATACGGGTTCACCATTGATGGAGGCAATCAATTGCAAGTCTCGGACCTTCAGCTTAAAGTTGGTCCATTCTTTCGAGTTAATGCCAAATGCTGAAAGATCCTTATTTCTCCCGGATACCATTTCCATATTTAGGAAGAACATCAAATCACCGACGCATCCAGGGATGCTAAGCTGAAAACGAAAGACGTCCTTGGAGCCGGTTACTACGATCCATATATTCTGGCAGATACTCTTTTCGGTAGCCGTCATTCTAAATTCTGTCTCCAAGTCTAATTGTGCGCTATTGATCGAGGGGGTGGGCAAGAGATTCGATAGCCAAAGGCTGGAGCCGGGATGCTGATTCATTTCCGATAAAATGGAAGGGGCTAAGCCTATACTTTCCCCGTGTCGGTATTGCTCTTTTTGAGGATAAATGAGTTGAGGAACGTTTCCTCCAATCATCGCTTGCCAGCCTTGTGTGGGGATGTAGAGATCTTTCTCAACGAGAACCTGATTATTGACCAGCAATTTAGTGGAATAGTATCCAGCCGCATAATAAGTGCTGGATGCCAGCCCTTTGGGTTTATCCAAGGTGATTCTTCTATTCTTGTCCCATGATTGTTGGATTTGAATGCTATCATATGGCGTATCCCCTACGTTGTATCGGAAGTAGACGGTATTGGGGTAGCCTACAGCAATTTTTTCGTGTTCAAATTGAATGGCTTCTGGTTCAAGCATACTCCCCTCCAAGTGAACCGGAGCTCGTTCTTGAGATTGGAATGAAGAAATGCCCAGCATCACCAAAACAGCCAATGCCAAAAAAGAAACACCTCCTACTAGCGCATAGCGAGGCTGCAGCTTCCCCTTCGGTTCCGGGATTTTGAATGCTTTATCGAAAGATCGCCAATCCTTATGGCCCGCATACTCTGCCAATATATCCAGCGTGGCCTGGCTGGGTGTAGCGACTAGCTGAGCCCGCCCCCAGATACGCTTTAATGTGGTGACGCTAATTTGCTTTCCCGTTTTCTGAAAAATGCTCTCCGATAGGGTAGTGAAGTCCTTGTTGGTCCAAGATTGTCGATCTCCCCACTCCAGATTCGCTTCAATTTGTCTGGTTAGGGCGGAGAGCTTAGCTAGTAAGGTGGAATTCATATTGCATTGATTGTTAACCCTCTACGTTTTGTGAATAGGATTAAACAGGATTGAACAATGGAAAAATTGATTCTGCTAAGCTATTGATGGAGATTGAGGAAAAAATAATCCATTCATTATGAAGAAATCACGGCTGTTTTTCCTCCTTTGTCTAGTAAGTATAAGCCTATTTGGGCAGAATAGAGGTAGAAATCATACAGATGGTCAAAAAATTCCGATGAAAGCTAGCTCCTGGGAATTTGAAGCGGGGCAGGTCGACTTTATCCAATACAAAGGAGTGGAGGCGATGCGGATTAATAAGGATCAACCTCCCGTTCCGTTGAAAGACTTTACTTTTGACAACGGGACTATTGAGTTCGATATGGAGGTCTTGGATGGCCCCTTCGTGGGCATCAATTTTAGAATCAAAGATGCTCAAAATGCCGAGCGCTTCTACCTTCGTCCTTATCGGGCAGGTAACCCCATGGGCGAAGATGCAATTCAGTATGCTCCAGTGGTAAAAGGGGCTAATCTATGGGATATGCTGTACGACTACCAAGCTCCTGCAGTCATTCATAAACCAGGTTGGAACCATGTAAAATTGGTGGTTTCTGGAAAGCGGATGCAAGTCTTTATCAATAGCGAAGATCGAGTAAGCTTGGATGTTCCAGAAATGATGGGAGACACGGAACGCGGCGGAATCAGGTTTGATGGGAATATTTTGCTGGCCAATCTAGAGATATCATCCGATGTTGGAAATCTACCAGCTAGCCCCGCTCCAGATCCAACGGCAAGTGACGTTCGTTACCTGCGGGAATGGCAAGTGAGTCAACCCGTTGCCTTCCCCTTTGGTAGAGATATCAAGAATGAAGACCTTCCCAACGAAAATACCAAGTGGGAGACCATTCAAGCGGAACGATTTGGCTTGATCAATTTGACACGAAAATTTGGGGCCCCTGTAAATAATGAGCGAAAACTAGTTTGGGTGAAAGTTAAGATTACGGCTGAGCAAGATATGCGCGTACCGATGAATCTAGGGTTTAGTGATGAGGTTTGGGTAATTATCAATGATGGCTTGTTATACGTCGATAAGAATTACTATAACAGCCCAATCATGAAGACTCCAGATGGTCGATGTTCCTTGGAGAATACCCGCTTCGAGTTGCCACTTCGAAAGGGCGAGAACGAGTTGCTGATTGGGCTGGGTAACTTCTTTTTTGGCTGGGGGATGATGGCGAGATTGGACGCTATTGATGGCTTGTCTTTCCCCATCCCTTAATGTAGGGTTTCATACATTATAAACCGATAATTAGGTGGGCTGCGCATAGCTCAGGAGCATATACGCAGCCTTCATTATAGCTTCGATCTAGTGGGAATGAGAATGTCCTCCACCTTCTTCACCCTTTTTGCTTTCAGCCATGAGGAAGTAGGCCCCGGCTATTACGATCTGTGTATCGTCTGTTAAGTCCTCCAATGGATTGACTTCTACGTAACCGAAGTCTTCCGCTCCGGGAATAACTTGGACCTTCCGGAAGGCTACATGATCTCCATCCACATGATCTTTAACGAAGATGTACCGAAGTCCCTTATCCACTGTAATTGCTTCTTCGGGCAGAGAAGGAACAGACTGGTCTTCCAGGATGATTCTTGCTTCTACATACATGCCCGGTAGGACAGTGGGCTTATCGCTTACCATTTCAGCATGTACTTTGATGGCTCTTAATTCCTCATCTAATGCTTTCCCTATAGCAAAGACTTCTGCTTCCATGACTTCTTTGGGATTGCTTTGCAGACTAAATAACAGCTTCTGGCCTTCAGAAATGTAGGGGATGTCCTTTTCAAAAACAGTGAGGTCTATGTGTAAATGGTGATTGTCTACAATTTCGAACAATTCCTGTTCTGTAGAAACATAGGAGCCTGTATTGATCTTGATTTCTCTGACATAGCCGGTAATTGGGCTAGCCAAGGTGTTATAGGCAGTGAACGTAGCCGTAGCATCTTCGGGGATGGGTAAACCCACTGTTTCTAGTTTGCTAGCAAGACCCTTAAGCCGGGCAGAAGCAACGGCATGCGAGGATTCGACCTTGTCCAATTGCTTTTGTGCGGCAATCTCCTTCTGAACCAAATCCCGCTGTCGAGCCAGTTCCTTTTCAAGAAACATCAACTCGCCTTTCGTTTCGAGATAGGCCTGTTGCCATTCTATGAAGTCTGGGTTTTGGAGGCTGGCTAGGACGGTACCACGCTTTACAAATTGCCCGGGTTTGACATGGATCTTAGTGATTCGTCCGGGAGCTAGAGCGCTTACATCTGCCTGATTCTGGGGGGGAAGTTCCATCTGCCCGTTCACCTTGAGCATGGACTTGAGATTTTTTTGTTCAATTTTCCCGAATCGCAATTGAATTTTGCGAAGTTGCGTAGAGTTCAATTCTACCAATCCTTCTTCTTCCTCTTCGTCATGATCATGACTATCCGTTTCATGTGCATGCTGATCTTCATGGCTGTGTTCTCCATCCTCATGACTGTGTCCAGCGTTCGTAGAGGTACAGGCTGTGCCGAGGAGAAGGAATAGATATATGATGATGTGATTTATTTTCATGATGTGATTTTTCTATGGTTGATCTTTGTTTTTGGTGAAGTGCTGATTCGATTCCTTGCATGTAATGATGACTCACTCAATCAGTAGATACTGCAGCTGGTTTTCGATTATATGGTACCGATAGAGAGCATCTAAGTGCTGCATTTTGTAGCGGATCAAGGTTTCAATGCCTTGTACATATTCGAAGTAGGCCACTTCCCCTTGTCGGTAGGCCTCCAACAGTAAAGTCTGTTGTTCCTCAGCCTGTGGGATAAGCCTTTGTTTGATGTAATCCATCCGTTTCAGTTGCTGTTGTCTTTGTTGAGTCAGTTTTGCCATATTGTTTTCCAGTTGTAGGCGAGTACTTTCTGCTTGGGCACCTTGAATCGCAATGTCAATTTTTGCAGCTTCAACTCTCGTCCTGGTAGCCTGTCGGAACAAAGGAACATTCATTCCCAATTGAAAACCGTAGAACAGGAAGCCTCCGTTAACCCGTTGCAGGCTGATGGCTGTATTTAGTTGTGGATGGTATTGCGTTTGAAGTACGGTGACTTGTCTTTCTGCTACCCGCTGCTGTTGCTGTAGCAGAACAAGTTGAGGATGTGCGTCCAGGCTCTGTTTGGGAACCGAAAGGGCTGGGCTGGGAAGTTGCTCCGTATTGGGTTCATAGGATCCGCCTTCCAGCCATTGATTTAGTTGTTGGAGCATGAGCTGGTAATCAGCTTCAGTTTGTTGTAGTGCTAAATCTGCTTCCCAGCTTTTCCCTTGTGCCTTCAGGACAGGAATCTTCCCTGTTTCCCCAGCGGCTTGTAGTTCTTGACTGAGCTTTTCGAAGGCCATGTATAGGTCTACCTGCTCTTGGATAAGCTCTTGTTTCTGATGATAGTATAGGACATCATAGTAGGCCAAGGCTACTGCCGCCTTTAGTGCCGTTTCCGATTGTATCAAGGCGGCACTGGAGGCATCGGCTTGGGCCGCGTACCAAGCCCGCAGGCTCTTTGCTTGTTTTGGCAGATTGAAATTTTGCTGGATGTTAAAGGATTGAATACCCTGCTCTTCCCCAAAATTAAACTCTTCCCCTCCGAAGAATATGTTTGCTCTCGGGTGAAAGGCGGGTAGTTGACTGAGTTGTTCCCCCTTTTGGATTTGCAGGCGATTGGCCACTAAACTAGGATATTTCTCTATGGCGATTTGCTGAGCTTCGGGCAAGCTGATGGGGCTATTCTGTGTACTTCCCTGATAACTAAAGAGTCCTAAGCTGAATAGCAGTAGAGTGGTTTTTGTTGGTAATCGCCAGTCTTTTTCTGCATAATAATACAGGATGGGGAGGATAATCAAGGTAAGGAGCGTGGCGGTGATCAAGCCTCCAATGACAACGGTAGCCAAAGGTTGCTGTACTTCCGCTCCAGCAGAGGTTGAGATAGCCATCGGTAGGAAGCCCAAAGAAGCTACTGCTGCGGTCATCACCACAGGGCGCAAACGAATTCGCGTCCCTTTATGAATGCGTTCCATAACGGTAAGGTTTTCTTCTTGTTTGAGTCGGTTGAAATAAGCGATGAGCACGATTCCATTTAGTACGGCTACGCCAAATAGGGCAATGAAGCCTACTCCTGCCGAAATGCTGAATGGCATTCCACGGAGGTACAGCGCCCAGATTCCTCCAATGGCGGAAAGCGGAATAGCTGTATAAATCAAGAGGGCCTGTTTAATGGAGCCGAAGGTTAGAAACAGTAGAATAAAGATCAGACCCAGTGCTATGGGGACAGCAACTATCAACCTGGCTCTTGCGCGCTCAAAGTTTTCAAATTGTCCACCATAGGTAATGTAGTAGCCGACCGGAAGATCTAGTTTTTGGGCTAGGGTCTCCTCGATTTCTTCCACTAGTTGCTCAATGTTTCGCTCCCGAGCGTTTACTCCAATCGTGATGCGTCGTTGGGTATTATCCCTAGAAATTTGAGTGGGACCTTCCTGAAAGTTGACGTCTGCTACCTCATACAAAGGAATTTGCTCTCCGCTGGATAGCGGCACGTATAGATTCTTGATATTACCAATGTTCTGACGGAAATCTTCGTCCAATCTTGCGACGAGATCAAAACGTTTTTCGCCTTCAAAAATCACCCCCGTTTTGCCTCCCGCAAATGCAGTGCGAATGATGGTATTAATAGTAGCCACATCTAGCCCATATTTAGCCAACTTCGATCGATCATAAGTGACGATCATTTGTTGTAGACCAGCAGTAGCCTCAACTTGTAAATCTCCAACACCCGAAATTCTTTCTATCAAGGTTTCTGCTTCCTTGGCTTTCATGGCTAGTAAACCAATATCCTCTCCATATATCTTAATGGCTATATCTTGTCGGATACCTGTCATCAGCTCATTGAAGCGCATCTGTATGGGCTGGGTGAATTCGTAAATTACGCCCGGGAACTTATTCAACTCAGTCTCCATCTTGGCAAAAAGGCCCTCTTTGGTTTTTGCGGAGGTCCATTCTGCTTTGGGTTTAAGGATGACGAAAATATCCCCTGCTTCCAATGGCATGATATCGGTGGGAATCTCTGCCGTTCCGATTTTCGTCACTACCTTTTCCACTTCGGGGAAGTTGTCCAGTAAAATATTTTGCAGCGGAGCAGAAACTTCTACGCCCTGCTGTAGGGAGCTACCAGGAGGTAAGATCTGATGAAGGGCGAAATCACCTTCCTCTAAGGTGGGTATGAATTCTCCCCCCATTCGACTGAAAAGCCAGAGACTACCCGCTAGTAAGGGTAGTGCGCTGATTAGCATTGTTCTCTTGAAGCGCAGAGAAAAATGTAGCAAGGGTTGATAAATGCGCTGAAGCACTTCCATGATTCGGTCAGCCATGGTTCGCCTGTTCAACTGTTGCCGCTGCAGAAATAAAGCTGACATCATTGGGACATACGTCAGGGATAATAGGAGGGCACCTAAGATGGCAAAACTGACGGTCTGTGCCATTGGTTTAAACATCTTGCCTTCTATGCCAGTCAGAAAAAGGATGGGCAGATAGACAATTAGAATAATGATCTCGCCAAAAGCTGCTGACTTTCTGATCCGAGTAGCAGCTGTGGCTACTTCCTGATCCATTTCTTGGGCAGACAAGACTTTACTTTTTTGACGCAGAGAAAGATGGTGAAGGATTGCTTCCACAATAATCACAGCACCATCCACGATTAGCCCAAAATCAATAGCTCCTAGACTCATCAGATTAGCGGAAACCCCAAAGATGCGCATCATGGAGATGGCAAAGAGCATAGCTAAAGGAATTACAGAAGCTACGATCAAGCCGGCTCGTAGATTTCCTAAAAGCAGCACCAAGACAAAGATCACGATCAAGCCTCCTTCAATCAGGTTGGTGATGACCGTTTTCGTGGTTCGCTGTACCAGTTTACTTCGATCGAGATAGGGCTCTATGATCACGCCCTCTGGTAAAGAGGCTTCTATTTGCACCATTCGCTCCTTGATCCTTTTGGTGACCTCGGCTGCGTTGGCTCCCTTTAGCATCATGATCTGTCCGGCGACAACCTCTCCTTTACCGTTCATGGTTACCGCTCCAAATCTTGGGGCATTACCATACTGGACTTTTGCTACATCCTTGACAAGAATCGGCTGGCCATCACGGGTTTCTACAACGGTCTGTTCTATGTCTTCCATGTCAGTCAACAGACCTTCACTCCGGATGAAATAGGTGTAATGTTTTTTCTCGATGTAGGAACCTCCGGTATTGGCATTATTTCGTTCAATGGCTTCGTAGAGTTGGGTCAAGCTCAGGTTCATACTCCTGAGTTTGTCCGGATCTACTGCAATTTCGTATTGCTTCAAATACCCGCCGGAGGAATTTACCTCAATCACCCCCTCCAGTCCGACCAGTTGTCGCTTTACCAGCCAATCCTGAATACTTCGAAGATCCATGGCTGAATATTGATCTTCATAGCCCTCGGCCGTATGGATAACATATTGATATATCTCTCCTAGACCAGTGGTGATGGGGCCCATTTCTGGCTTACCCATGCCCGGGGGCAATTCATCCTGTACCGCTTGGATGCGTTCGTCAATGAGCTGACGAGCTAGGTAGATATCCATGTCCTCTTTGAAAACTACAGTGATGACGGACAAACCAAACCGGGAAACGGAACGGATTTCAATTACGTTGGGGATATTCCCCAGTGCCATTTCCAAGGGGAAAGTAATGTATTGCTCTACCTCTTGGGTAGCTAAGGTGGGTGCATTGGTGATAACCTGTACCTGATTATCGGTGATGTCGGGAACGGCATCAATGGGAAGATGTTGGAGGGAATAAATTCCCCATCCGACCATAGCAGATACCAGTAGACCCACGATGAGCTTATGCTCAATCGAGAATCGAATGATACGATCTATCATTAGATGGATTTGAAAGTTTTAAGCGAAAAAGTAATGGGAAAGACGGGACCTGTAGTTTCGTGCCTATGTTTTACGATTGTCACATATAGACACTTCTGTAGTATCTGGTTTAAATAAAAAGTCCCGATTAAGCATTGGCCGGTGGATGTTTCAAGGAGCGTTGAAATCCATTTAGGTGGAAAGGATTGAAGTAGGGTTTCTCATCGTGAAAGCGAGGTGAATCGGGCTCAGTAGCTAGATCAATAGGTTCCCCTACCCATGCTAAAACGGTACCATGGATTACATGGAAAGGAAGTTCGTGATTATCTTTTTGATTGGAGTGTTCGTGATGATCAGGGTTGATGAAATGATTATAGACAAATTGCTTCCAGGAGAAAGTTTGACCCAATTGTGCAGCCTCCAGTCGATGTACTTGGACATGCTTTACTAGATCACTAATATGCAAAAACTGGCCATAGTCAGTCCCCGGGAGGAGGCTGCCTAAGAAAATGTAAAAAGCCAGTACTATTGCGGTTAACTTCATACCCACATACAATTTGTATGTCTTCTATAAAGGTATGTTAATTCCCGGAATAATCGATGTTTCTAAGGCGGGTAGTTTTCCTTTTTTCTTTTCATTTGAATGACTTCAACCCAACCCATATGCGGTATAGAAGCGTCTCTCTTTGTGGCGATATTGACTAATTTATAATTGACACAAACCCATCATGCGATCTCTTTTGCTCTTCAGTCTAATGGGCTTACTTTTCATAAGCATCAGCTGTTCAAAAAAGGATGCAAGTGACCTAAGCTTAATTTGGGTAGAATCGGATCTTTTCTTGTGTTGTAATGTTTGGGGAGAGGCCGAATCCACGGAGGAAATCCCCGGTAAAGTCAAGTCCTTCTTTAGGGGGGAGGGGATGATTGTGCAAAAAGTGGAAGTCATCGAAACAGGTTTCACCGTCATTTGTGGAACTTGCTGCAAATGCCCTGCCGATCATAATATCCGAGTGCAGATTCCATTCCTGTTTAAAGCACAAGCGGCCAATTTTGGGTTTGAAGAGCTTTAAAACCGCTTGAGGTCGTCGATGTCAAAATTCCATTCTGGCGTTTCAAAGAGATGACCAGGAGGAATCTCAAACCAAGGATTTCCCGGCTCCGCCCTCGGGTTTTGCAGGATTTGGATGTCTTGAGCTGGCATATAGCTTTGGGCTAAGAGGAACCGCTTTTCTCCCGAATCACTCACTGCCATATCTACCACGATGACGGCATGACCTGGACTCCCTCCTTGGATAAAAACATCTCCCACCTGTATGTCTTGGATGGAGACTGACTGTAATTCTTTGGCGAGGGATAAGGTGCCGGCATAGGCGAAAACCATGTTCATATAGGAACGAAATTGGACGTAAGAACTGGAAGGTGCCTTTGATTTTACCCAACTGACCGTATTCCCACTAACCCTGATGCGATAACCTTGTCGCCATTTGGCGAAGGTCATATCGAAGCCATTGGTTAGATCAAAACGTATCTCGTCCAATCGCTTTTCATGGTACAAATATTCCCCTCTTAGCCGCATCACTGCATCTGCACATTGCTGAAGGTCTCTTTTCCCAATATCCATATCTATTACGGCTAAATATACTTGTCTTGGCGGTTTCTCCACGCCGTTATAGTATTGGACTATACTTCCGTCGGATTTGAGTGGTAGTTGCTGTAAGTAAGTTTGAAAAGTAGTAGGACCATACTGTACTCTTTTGAAACCTGGAGGAGGAACAAAACGGTCTTTTACCACTTGGCCACTAGTATCTATTGGACTCCATTCTGGGGTTTGAGATTGTGGAATAGGTATGGATTCGGTGGCTGCCATTTCCTGAGAATTAGAGTGGCAGGAATACAGAGAGAACAGGAGCAGTAAGAGCAGGTGGAAAGACATCTGTTTTGGCATGGGGCTTAATGTTTAGGTTATAAGTTTATAACTCCGCTTGTAGGGAACTTATTTTACTTGCTTTTCATTACAGGAATACATAGCTTGCGATTTAAGTAGTGCGATAATAGATTCTCCGACCTTTTGGCTGCGACTTTCGTCGCCATACCTGACTGCCGTTAGGCAGGCTTCGTTACTCAAAATTGACCGATTACTATTGTCGCACTACTTATTGACTATCTCGATCCACAATTTCCTTGATTTTTGTGGTCCAACGTCCTTCTACGGCATTGACCATTTCTTTGGGTATGAATTTCCGATGTCGCTTCTTCACTTTTTTAGAAGCTGGTTCATCTGCTAGGTTATGCCACTCCCAGGGATCTCGGCTATGGTCATACAATTCTTCCGATCCATCCGGGTAGGAGATATATCGATAACGCTCCGATCTAATCGATACCCAGTCTTTGCCAAAATAGGTAATGGATGGGGTTTTCCGTTTTCTGTCAGGATTATCTAATAAGGGTCTAATACTTTGTCCATCAATGGGCTGCAAGGGTGGGAGTCCCTCACCACAATAGTCTACGAAGGTGGGATACAGATCTAGGAGGTTGACGGGTTGGTTGCAGACTTTTCCTGCGTGCTTAGTCCCCGGAATCCGTATGGCCATAGGGGTGATGGCTGATTGTTCCCATAAAGCATTTTTGTTGAACCGATCCTTTTCTCCCATGTGAAACCCATTGTCAGAGGTGATTACCACAATGGTATTGTCTCGGTAAGGACTTTCATCTAGTGCCGCTAAGACCTGACCGATATTGTAGTCCGCAAAAGAATAGCAAGCTAGGTATCCCCGAAGATAGGCCCGCCATTGGGTTTCGTTTTGTGCAATTCGATCGAACTCTGGCTGATCATCCGCAGCCAAATAGGCCCTGGGCATGGCGGGAAGATCCTCCAAATCGTTTTTTAGATATCCTCTCGGTAAAACGATCTCCGCGGGATCATATAGATCCAAAAAGCGCTGCGGACAAGTATAGGGTGAATGAGGCCTCCAGAGTCCATACATAATAAAGAATGGCTCGTCATGTGCCTCCTGTAATAGCTGGGCTATGTGCTGTGCATTTTGCACGTCTGGAAAAGTTTCGTCTGGAAAGGCCTGTACTCCGCGAAATTTCCCTTTGCTACCAAAATTGCGATGAGCCTCATCCGGGAAGGGCCCAAATCCCCCCTTCCCTCTTGACCCTTGAAAATTTTTAGCGACTCTTTCTTTCGGTATTTGAGAATGAAAGAGTTTGCCTTTTCCGTAGGTATTGTATCCAGCTCGCTGAAACCATTCCATCATACTTTCTTGTGCTTGCATCAAGGGCGTCTCCCAGACTGCACTTCCATTGTAGTATTTGCCAGAACGATGCGGAGATACTCCGCTTAAGAAGGAAGTACGTGAGGGGCTACAGGCAGGGGCAGGGCAATAGGCTTGTCGAAAAGATATGCTACGCTCCCGAAAAGCATCGAGGTAAGGCGTTTGCAGCTGGGGGTGTGTATGAAAGAATCCATATTCATTCATGTCGTCAGCGACGATAAACAGGACATTTAAGGGCTTCCCTTCTTCAACTTTTTGGTGGCCCATGGCAACCAGGCTAAGTAGAAAGATGCTCAATAGAAGTTGTAATGCGCTAGAAGGGTTCATTCTAATCCTTTATAGGTGAAGTGCTTAAAGTCTACAGCCCCGCTTCCCGCACTCACCAGGGAATAACGATAACTGCGGTGGGAACGAAGACTATGACTAAACTTGGTCCAGTTTTCTCCATCTATACTATAGTAGAAGCTCAAGTCTTTCCGGTAATTCTTTATCTTCAGCCAGAGGCCGTCTGTGTTATCAACCGGATAAATGGATCGACGCGTCCGCCAAGCCGGTCCCTCGGTGAAGAACACGCTTCGCCCATCCGTGGCAATGCCATCATATCCCATGCGCAAACCAGCTACTCGATCTTGGCCTGCCTGCTCGACCTTCACTTGTATTTCGTAACTCTTATTGGCTGCATAGTTGTAGACCTCGGTACCCTCTCGATGATCATCTCCTGATGCCGTCATCTGAAGCCTTCCTTTCCCAAAGTCTAATAGGTTTGCCTTCTCGTTTGCAAAATACCACTGCCAGGCAGGCTCCTGTCCTTCAAAATTGTCCGATAAGGGCATTCCATGTCCGACATCCTTTCCCGCTGGTTTCGGGATCAAGCCCCAGGAAGGATAGGTATTGTTGACGACCGGCCAGTCATCCGCTGTCCATTCTACGGGCATTAGCAAAGTGGGGCGTCCCATCTCCGTATAATTTCTTAAGCGTCCATGATAAACCGTCCACCATTGGCCATCAACGCCCTCAAACACGGTCCCGTGTCCCTGATGCCAGAAAGCTTCGTCTTGTGAATAGGTATGTGTTAAGGGGTTGTAAGGAGAATTTTCCCAGGGACCAAGGGGGTGCCTCGCCCGAGCCACTACACTCATATGAGCTGTAGAAGGTCCGCTGGTCCCGCCTTGCGCTGATATCAGATAGTAATAATCTCCTCTCCGGAAAAGCTTTGGGCTTTCTAAGCACTTACATTCCACCACCCAGTCATGGGGAAATTCCCAACCATTATAGACGATTTCTGGTACGGAAACAGCTTTGGTTCCAGTGGCATCTAGTTTCATGGCGAAGCCATGATTGACATATAGATATTTATCTCCCGATGGCGTCCGAATAAATCCAGGATCAATACCGGAATAATCGCCTTCAGGAATAGGAATTTCTAAGTCGATTGGATCACTCCATGGCCCGGTAACGGACGAAGATCTGATCACGAAGTTTCCAAAAGGTTTATTCCCCTTATTCGGATACTCCCTAATGGGCATGTATATGTGAAACTTGCCATCAAAGTATTGTAGATCAATCGCCCAAACGGTATTGTATCCCTCCGGTAATCGATGCCTGATGACTGGGCGCCAATTTACTAAGTCTTGGGAGTGCCAGATCATTACCCCATTGGCTCGGCTAAAAGCCATATAATAATCCGCCTCTATCCTGACAATGGACGGGTCGCCGTAATTACCAGGAAATATGGGGTTTTTGTAATATCCATGGCCTTGGTCCGCCGAATATTGACCTTCACCACTGAACTGTTTAACGCGATGCGACTGACCGAGCAACGGTAAAGAAGCAAGAAAGGCCAAGATGATAATTGGTGATTTCATAACTGGTTACTAGAATGCAGAGACTCTTCCTGCTCGGAGCACAAAGACTATTGCTCTTGGTAAATTGTAGTGGATTTTCTCTTGGTGGACACACTTTCCGCATAACGGAGTTCCCCTGTTCTGCCATCATAGTACTTGAAAATGACTTGGGGATGCGGAAAAGCTACCCAGCGCTCTTCCCCAATTTTCAGTGGATTGTTGACCACATTATTCACTTGAACTACGCAGTAGTAAGGATGCAGACGTTCAGGACGGGGGATATCATCCAAAATGAAACTCGACCAGCGGATATCCATCTCCCGTTGGTCGAAATGGTATAGCCCGTTATAGGGTCTGTCCCCTTCATCGGACAATCGATGATTGACAGAATTGTGGGGTCCAGAACAAAATTCCCAAACCTGATCCGTGATCTTAATGGCAAAACTATTGTGTAAATCACCCGTCAGTACAAAGACAGGTTTATCCAAGCTTTCCCAAAATTCAATGAGCTTTTCTCGTTCGTCGATGAACACGGTCCAGGACTCATCTTTGTTGTTCGCCATAGCGTAACCACCCGCTCCGATATGCGGGATCATAAACGGGACGGTAGAAACCACAAAGAAAAAATCTGCTGGGCTATTTTGCATCGACTCTATCAACCATTCTCGCTGGTCCTGACCAAGAATGCTTAGGCCCGGCTTGTCACGATTTCGGGTATCGTGATACTCTCTAAAGGTTTTGGTATCTAGTAGGAAAAAGTCACAATTACTTACTGTAAATTTGGAGTAGGATTTCCTCCCTATAGAGTAACTTACACTCCCGTCTGCCACGGCCGGAGGATCAAGGCGCAGTCGGTTCTGATCGATCACTTCCTCAATAGCATAAACTCTAGAATTAGGGTCCCCTGCTGAATCTACGTCCAACTTGATATCATCCACGCCAGCCGTAGCCGTTCCCCAATGAACGTGCAGATTGGCAGCTTGTTCCCAATCCAGTTGGGTGAAATCCTGACTGGGATCGTGCAAGATATCACTTCCTTGTTGCAGCTCAGCCTTCCCAAAGGTAACCTCTTGCTCGAAGGCTATCGGGTCCGCCCATCCCAGATAATCAAACCAGGCAGCCACTCCAATATCGCGAAATACGGCACGGCGGTCACGATGCCCCGTAGAGCCTGCACCCCAGATATCATTGATCAATTCGTGATCATCAAAAGTAAAATAGGATGGGACCTGCCGGTGCCAATCCATCAGATTTTGACCCCTCGACATATAGGTTTTATAGTTTTCCCAAACCCCAACAATGGTAGGCGCAACTTGTACGCTTTTGGGAAGATTACTTTCATCAAGACCGAGCTGCCTCATCCATGATGCGACTGGGTAGTCTCGTTTTTCCTCGTATAGCCAGTCGCCATTCATGATGGCAAAATGCACTTGGTCCTTGAGCTGTTCTAGCATCGTCGTGTAGACAGGCAGGCTATACCCAATACCGTTCTTTGGATTTTGGCTGGCACAAGACCCAAATTCAAACTGAAAGTTGAATAGGCCCTGTGGGTTATAAGTGTTATCTCGGTAATCTTCGGCCTTAGGTAGCGTTCTGAAGCTCCCTTCGATTTCCTGTTGCCCTAGCAGCAGATGAAAAGCATACTTAGTATCGGAATTTAATCCTTGCAATTCAACCGACCCGGTATTGTCATTCTCCAGGCTTGTACTTAGGGTAAATACCTGGGGGTTGGACAGCCAATTAACTATCTGTGCTCCTTCCTCCATTTCAACCGCCTCGATTTCTAAGGAAGCGGGCTGGCTTGTACGTGCCCATATTCGCACCGAATTATCGGTTATGTGACCTAGGATTGGGCCATGAGTTATCGTGGTAACAGGAGACTCACCCGATAGATCAGTCCCCCCAGTAGAACAACTTCCCAGCAGCAGCAGGCTGGCAATCGAATAGCAAAAGTGTTTCACCATAGCGTCCTTAGTTTTTCCAAAATTACAAGGATTTGGTAGCCCTGCCATATGACTGGCCAAATCGCCCTCGCAAGCCTTTTTCACTAGAAGCCATCTCAAAAAGATTTTTGATAGTGAAAAAGAGAAGTTTTGAAGTCAGATGAGACGCAAAAACGGAGCACCTGTCGGGCCCGCCAGGCCGGATAGCCTTAGCTACGCGACGCTTTTTGCAACGAAATATGTCTTCAAAAGGTCCTTTTGCAGCGCAAAGGATGTTTTTGAGATGGCTTCTAGTCTTGTAGTTCCAGCATTTGAGTTGAAGAAGTACGCTGAATATTGGCCAAACCCAGGTACAAATTAGACCAGCAAATCTCGTACTACCCAAAATCAAAGGCACTGAGACGAGGTAAGGATGTGATCCTTGCCCTTCATCTCAGTCACCTTAGCACCTGTTCCTGCCGGTATTTCGAGCAACGGTCAACCTCTCTTCAACATAGTCCTACTGGCTAATAACCGGGATTTTGTTGAAGATTAGGGTTGGCATTAATCTGGTCTTGCGGAATTGGCCAAATATTGAACTGGCGATCGTGTTCAGCATGGAAGTCACCAGCCAAATGAAAACGATCAAACCGGATCTGATCCCTTCTGCGGTGCCCTTCAGCAAACAATTCGAAGCCACGTTCCCAATACACATCATCTAGGGTAGCATTGGTCAGAGGCTTCGCCGGATTGAAGACCCTGGCGCGCACCTGGTTGATCAGTTCATCAGCAGTACTATTGGGGCCATTCAGTCTAATCAAGCATTCTGCCTTCTGGAGGATGATATCTGCCAAGCGGATAACGGGGAAGCCATTGCCCTGATCTGCATTAACAGCCCCCACATCCGGTTCAAACTTAAAAGGCCGAATACCCTCGTAGATCCCGAGATAATCAGAATCATCCGGAGCATCGCTAGGGCGTAAGAAGAATTCTCGAGTGTGGTTAACTGGAATCCCATTGGGATCGACCATATCTGTTCCGTCCTGATTTTTCTGTTGCCCAATCAGAAAACCTTCATTTCGCCTTTGATCATCAAGATCATAACGATCCCAGAACGACATTTGCACAGCTGGCCCATTCCATACATTGTAAGGTAGATTCGGAAAGAATTCATTCACCCAGGGCTGGGTCAGGCAATGCCTTACCGTGGGAACGGAACCACCAGAGATACCAGGTTCATGATCCACGTAAAACAGCATTTCGTGCATTTGATTGGCGTTATTCACCTTGAATAGATCGAAATAGCTGTCCGCCAATCTGTAGCCAGACGCTCCTAGGATAGCATCACATTGAGCAATACAATCTTGCCAGCGTTCCTTTCCGGAAAAGACCTCAGCATTGATATATAAATGAGCCAATATCGCTCTTGCTGTCTCCTCATTAATGCGCGGGAAACGGGCTGGATCGAGGCCACTTGGTAGATTATCGATCGCAAAGAGCAATTCCTGTTCTACAAAATTGAATACTTCCGCTTTAGAGGTTCGAGTGGGTAGATCCGTAGGGTCTGGAAAAGCTGTAGTCACCAGCGGCATATCGCCATACACATCCATTCCCAAGAAAAAGAACCAAGCCCGCAGGGCTTTTACCTCAGCCAAAAATTGGTTTTTGAGCGCCCCTTCTGCTGCATTTTCCTCTAAGCTTATAATAGTCGAATTGGCCTTAGCTATGCCATCGAAGATGTTGTTCCAAGCCTGATTTAGTGGAAAACGTCGATCATCTGAGGCTCTTAATTGGTGAGTGTCTGTTCTGCGATGACGATCATTATTCCAGCCCCCGGTATGGGTATAGATTGTCAGGGCATCTGAAGCATTATCCATGACAATGGTATACCAAAACGAAAAGTTGGTCATATGCTGATAGACCGTAGCCACAGCGGCCTGAAAATCCGATTCCGTCTTGTAGAAGTCCTGGGAACCGATTCGATCGAATAACTCTTCATCCAGATCCGTGCAGGCGCCTGCACAAAGGAAAACTATTGATAAGAGTGTAAGCTTTATATTTTTCATAATTTATTGTAAGGTTTGTGTGGTGTGACAATAGACTCTCCTGTTTTACTGGAAAGTAATACTCAGTCCCAAGGTGTAGATCCGGGGCCTTGGGTAAGACAAATAGTCGACACCAAAAGCTCCGTTCAACCCATTATTCCCCCTAGCATAAGAGTAAACCTCTGGATCAGGGCCGGAATAATCGGAAATCAAGGCCAGGTTACGCACCGCCGCGTAGACCTTTGCCCTGCTGATATACTTGGCTTTGCTTGTTGAAAAAGTATAACCTAATGACAAATTATCAATCCTAATGAAGGAAGCATCTTCGATGAAACGATCGGAATATTCGTGGGTGGTACCAGGCGTATTTTCCTCCGTAATGGCACCATCTACGATATTGTAGCCGCTACCTAGCCACGAAGTCTGTCCCAAAGAGGCTACGGTATTATTAACGATCTTATGCCCACCGGCTCCTCGGACGTACAGACTGAGGTCCCAATTCTTATAGGTCAAGTTTGGGGTAATGGCCCAGTTGTACTTTGGAATAGCCTGACCAATGTACTCCGATACTGGATTACCATTCCCGACGGTCACCTGATTCCCTTCTTCATCAAAGAATAGTTCTTCTCCATTGTCATTCATGCCAGCGTATCTAAAGGCAAAAAAACTATGGATGGGTTGCCCTACTTCGATTTGGAAAGCATTATCCCCCACAAAGCCAGGGCCGATCAACGACCAGTAGCTTATGGCATCGGTACCGAAAATAGCTCCGGATAAATTCGTTACCTCATTCCTGTTAAAAGCAATGTTGGCATCGACGGTTAGCCCCAATCCATTTCTAGGTTCCAGAATCACCGTATTTAATCCTAGTTCAATACCAGTATTTACCATTTCTCCCACATTGTCAGTGATCGTACTTACTACGGTGGGGCTAGGCACGATGAAATTGAGTAGTAAATCCGAGGTTTCTCTTGTGTAAAAATCTAGAGAACCACTCAATCGACCATTAATGAAGCCAAAGTCCAGGCCTACATTATAGGTGGTCGTTGTTTCCCATTTTAGGTCCGGATTGGCAAACTGGTCGGGCAATACAGTCGTCACGAAGTTGCCATTGCCCATATTGTACTGGCGATTGGTGGCAGAGAGCGTTTCTAGAGAAAGATAATTGCCAATCCCTTGATTGCCTACAGCCCCGTATTCCAATCTGAGTTTCAGATTGGACAACCAGTCTAGTCCCTTTAAAAAGTCTTCCTCACTCACTCTCCAAGCGATGGCTGCCGACGGGAAATTTGCCCATTTGTTTTCTTCCCCAAAACGAGAAGAACCGTCTCGGCGAACCGTCGCCGTCAGCAGGTATTTTTCACTAATATTATAGTTGACCCGGCCAAAGAAGGAGATCAGCGTGTTGGAATTCTTGAAGGAACTTGGGGCCTCTGAAAGAACTCCCGCACTTTGCAGGCGATTGTAAGAGAAGTTATCTGTAATAAATTGCTCAGCTTCAGCGGCCTGCCCTTCACTAAAAAAACGTTGCCAAGAGTACCCGGCCAAGGCGGATAAGGTGTTTCTGCCAATCGCCTTATTGAAGTTAAGGGTGGTCTCTATAAGGTTATTGTAATTCCTAGCGGTACGCTTGATGGCTTTACCTCGCGTTTGAGCACCAAATTGGGAGTCGATCGGATAATAGATATTACGCTCCGTATTGTTATTCGTGTAGGCCAGGTTGACCCCTGCGGTCAAGAAGTCAAAAACTTTAAGATCAGTAGTGATATTGGCCAGTATATTTTCCTCATGAAGATCGTCGATGGGCTGCTCTGACATTGCCACCGGATTCCAAACCTCACGGCTGGGAAATTCCAGCTCATTGTAAGAGCCATCGGGATTAAATACGGGTTGAGTAGGGTTGAAACGAACCGCCATGCCCATGTTTCCAGGTCTAGAACCTCCACCATTATTGGGTGTCACCTGCCCATTCTGATAGTTGATATTTGCACCTGATAAATTGATGCCAAAAGTAAGTCGATCATCTATCGCTTTTTGGGTAAACTTAACTCTTCCGGTTAGCTTTTCCATTTGATTTGCGATGATCACTCCTTCCTCTTCTATATACCCCAGGGACGCGAAATAGGACGAATTTCGAGAACCTCCACCGGCACTAATAGAGTGAGATTGAATCAAAGCATTGCGGGTGATTTCTTCCATCCAATTGGTAGCTGCTCCGCCATCATTAATGGGTAAGCCATAATCATTCAAGAGACCTTTATACTCACTGGCGCTCAGTACATCTACCAAATTGGCGGGCGACGCCTGACTGATACGTGTGTCGACAGAAATATAGCCTTTTCCTTCCTTGCCGCTCTTGGTATTAATAATAACCACTCCATTGGCAGCCCTAGAGCCGTAAATTGCAATGGCAGAAGGGCCTTTCAGGACATCGATGGTTTCAATATCATCTGGATTAAGGAAAGACACCGCATTGGTCTCCACTACATTGTCACGAACCCCATCAGCACTACTTCCTCCCAAACCGATCGGTACCCCATCAATGATATATAGCGGTTCGTTGTTCGACTGAATGGAAGTGGTACCACGGATTCGGATACGAACAGCACCACCGGGAGTACCATCTCCATTGGTGATCTGGACACCGGCAATTTTGCCTTGAATCAGCTGCTCTGGGGTATTATTGAATCCCTTAATGAAATCTTCACTGTCTACGGAGGAAACGGCTCCCGTTAAGTCTTTTTTCTTAACAGCACCATAACCCACTACAACGACTTCTTCCAACTGACTATAGTCTGCTTCTAGTGAAACTTCCAAGTAAGATTGTCCATTTAGGACGACCTCCTTGGTAGTGTATCCGATGTAAGAAAAGGAAAGAATACTCCCTCGAGGATCCGTTACAGAAAGTGAAAATTTACCTTCTATATCTGTTACTGTACCGGTGGTTGTACCCTCCACCAAGACGTTAGCCCCTATCAGCGGCTCACCTCCCTCAGAAGTAACCACTCCTGAGATGTCCTGTGCCAGTAGAAAACTCCCGAAAAAGATTAAGCTTAGCACACTGGCCATTTGTTTTAATAAACTAGATGAATGCATATATAAGCGATTTAATATTTACTGAATTTGAGCAAATGCTTAATGCTTATTTGGTAAGGCTAGGCTGGATGTGTTGGCAAAATGATGACTCTTCTTGTACTAGTCGATCAGCAAGGTTTCCTAATTTGTTGGCATAAGTCAAAATCTACACATCCAAATTATATGTTAATATATGTAGTTATTTAGCGATGAAAATACGTCTAAACAGAAACTTTGCCGAACAAAATTCCAAAACAAGTCTAATAAAGCAATAGAAATGAATAGTAGAGCATGAATAGTGTCTTGGAAAAAGACTACTACTAGGAAAGAATTATGTACCACCTGGCATCATCGGTAATCCCTTAATCTTTTGCTGCGCTTCTGTCCGTCCTCCTAGCATCGGAGCGAATGTGGCGGGTATGCTTTTGGAAAGATTCTGCATCACTTCACGGTATTCCTCCTTTGCAATATTATCCCATTCGTAAGGGTCTTTTCTATGATCGTATAGCTCTTCCGAACCATCGGGATAACGGATATAACGATAGTGGCCATCATATACAGAAGAGTAATTTTCTCCATAAGTCATAAAACTAGGATCTCGAGCTAAAGTAGGATCATCGATGAGCGGTAAAAGACTGGTTCCGTCCAGCTGATGAGCAGGAGCCTCCAACTGACAATAATCAATCAAAGTGGGGTAAATATCCAATAAACTTACTGTATGTCGCAGTTCCATCTTTTTGCCCTGAGGTAGTCGGATTAAAAGCGGTGAATAGGCAGACATTTCCCATAGGGTGCCTTTTTGCCATTTGTCCTTTTCCCCCATATGGTAGCCATTATCTGAAGCAATGACTACAATCGTATTTGCGGCATAAGGTGACTGATCTAAGGCCTCGATGACACGCCCGACAGACCAATCTGCAAAAGAGGATGTAGCGGCATATCCATAGATTATTCGTTTAAAGTTTTCCCGACGCTCCTCCATTGTCTTGCCGAAAAAGCCTAGAGAGTCGATCAGATCCCGGCCCATTTCTGGAACATCGGCTTGATCTCCCTCCAAATAACCCGCAGGATAAGGCAAGTCAGCTTCATCGTACAGATCGAAAAAACGTTTGGGAGCAGTATAAGGAGTGTGAGGCCGCCACAATCCCAGATAACAAAAGAAGGGGGCAGCATGCGCCTGCTGCAAAAAAGCAATGGCAGCATCAGCATTCTGCACATCGGGAAAGTCCGTATCGGGGCCCTCCCAAGCCTTGACAGATTGGAATTTACCCTGCCCGCCTACCCAGGAGGCTTCCTCTCCAAAGGGTCCAAACCCACCCTTAAAAATTGGGCGATTATCAAACATCGCCTCTTCCCTACCCGCTTCTAGTTTAGCGTGAAAGATTTTGCCGCGCCCAAAGGTTGTATATCCATTCCTTTTGAAACATTCCGGAATAGTCTCCGCTTCCCGCAGCAAGGGTGAACGACGCCAAGGATCACAGCCATTGTAGTAAGCCCCTGATCGGTAGTTAGCTATACCACTCATAAAGCCTGCCCGCGAAGGCACGCAGACCGGCGCGGAACAGACCGCTTTCGTAAAGTTGACCGCCTCCCCTTTAATGGCCTCGAAATAAGGCATCTTAACCGCAGGGTAATAATTTTTTACTCCCCAATTGTTCATGTCATCGACGGTAATGAACAGAACATTGGGACTTACTGTCGATGGTAGTTTATCGTCCTTGGGACTTGTACAACCAAAGATGAGAAGCCATACTAAGAGCAGGAAAAGTAAGTTCTTCATTTTGTTTAAGGATTCTTGGTCACTTGGGTGTGTTCACTTTCTATCTCCATGATTTTGCTTGGCATTCCACTAGCGATAGGAGGACTTATATTTCCTCTTTAGGCGATCCTCCGCATAAGTCGATTGATTTGCTTCGGTAAGCTTGTCTTTATCCAATTTGATTCGCTTGCGATCATAGGTATAGATTCCATTCATTTCATTTTCAACATCAGTCCATTGAGTATACACAGCAGCACTCAAGCCTTCTTCTTGAAATTTGTGAATCATCTCAATGAAGCGTACATACTCTGTAGTGGCGGCCTCTTTACCTTCATAATTGTAGTGCACCCAGGGGCCATCGGTATCCCAGACATGCCCATCCAGCAGATATCCAATGGCACCGTATTCACCATTGACAATCGCTCTCTTATTGTTGCCAAAGGGTGTTGAAGGCGGTCGATAGCTGTGATTGTCTTTGATATGCCCGACTTCATAATCGACATCCGGCTTGCCGGCGTCAATGCCACTGTTGCCCGTTACTAGCCGAGAGGGGTCCAGGGCCATCACCGACTCCGTCAATCGCTCCACATCATAGGCGCCCCAATGTTCATTGAAAATGATCCAGTTCACTATGGAAGGATGGTTCCAATGTGACTTGATCATTCGGTGCAACTCTAACTCAAAAATATTCTTCTCTTCTTCCGTTCGCTTTTTGAAAGTACTAGGCATATCCTGCCACACCAGTATGCCCAATCGGTCGCAATGGTAGTACCAGCGTTGTGGTTCAACCTTAATGTGTTTCCGAATCATATTGTAGCCTAAACGCTTGGTCTCTGCGATATCCCAGCTCAAGGCCTCGTCCGTGGGAGCTGTGTAAATACCGTCTGGCCAATATCCCTGGTCCAAAGGGCCCATTTGAAACAAGAATTCATCATTGAGCATCAGGCGTTGAATGCCTTTGTAAGGGGCCAGGCTAATCTTGCGCATACCTAGATAGGAGGTAACGGCATCGATACTCCTCCCCTCCTCTACCAAACTTATCTTGAGATCGTATAGAAAAGGATCGCTTGTGGACCAAAGTCTGGGGTTTGGCAGTGGGAGATGAAGCGGTGCATTGATATCGCCTTTGGCGATAGCAATGACCTCCTCCTCCACTAGAGCTTCTACCACTACGGAAGCTGCGCCAATTTCATGGGTAGAGGTGTTGACCGTGATGACAGCCTCTTCATTATCCACATCTGGCACCATACGTAAGTCGGTAATATATTTTTCTGGGACCTTTTCCAACCAAACCGTTTGCCAGATACCAGAGGCGGGGCTGTAGGCATATCGCTGCGGATCGGCAAAGCGGCTGTTGTTTTGCTTACCCACCGTTACCCCTTCGCTATTCCCGGGATCATACACTGCAACGATCAACTCTTGTAATGGTCCTTGTTCCAGGTAGGCCGTAATATCAAAATAAAATGCGTCATAGCCCCCTTGATGCAACCCTACACATCGGCCATTTACATACACCACGGCCTCCCAATCTACCGCGCCGAAGTGTAGCAATACACGTTCCTCTCGCCAGTTCGCGGGCAGCTGAAAGCTGCGCCGGTAGAAGGCCCGGAATGAAGGAAGCTGCTGCCGAATTCCAGATAATGCCGATTCCCAGGGGAATGGTACCAATATCTGATCCTCCAACGGCTGGGCAAAGGGCGGACGTTCACCTTCACGAGCGGCTTGGAATTCCCATAAGCCATTTAGGTTAATCCAATCGGGACGGACCATCATGGGGCGGGGGTATTCTGGTAGTACAGCATTGGGGTCTATTTCTTCGGCCCAAGGCGTAAGCAGCGGTGCGGTCTCCATTTTCCATTCCTGCGTCCAGACCCTACCACTAGCAAGGAGGAATAGAAGGAAGGTAATCCATTTAAGCTTCTTCATGTCGTTCCTGTTTTGGAGATGGAGCAGAACCCATCCTACTTCTGTGTTTCTAATAGCTCTTCAAGGGCCTTACTTAGTTCCACCCGATGGCTATCATAATCGGGATTATCAATTAGGTTGGTCCATTCCAGGGAGTCAACTCCGTGGTCATAGAGTTCTTCCGCTCCATTCTGATATTTAATATATCGAAATCGTTCACTTCGTAAGGTGTGCCGACCTTCTCCCATTTGGGTAAGGCTGGGGTAATCCCAAGACGTCTGTGGTTGCTTCAGTAAAGGGAATAGGCTTCTGCCTTCGTTTTGCTCATTAGGAGGTAATTGTGCCAGATCCACCAGGGTCGGATACAGGTCCACTAGGTTAACGGTACGTTGGCAACGGCTATTCGGCTCCGTCAATCCAGGCACCTTAATGATTAATGGCATTCTGCAGGCTTCTTCCCAGAGGGTAAATTTCTTGTAGCGCAACTTTTCTCCCAAATGCCAGCCATGATCTCCCCAAACCACAATGATTGTATTCTCAGCTAAGTCCAAACGCTCCAGTTCCGCCATCAATTCACCGACCTGCGCATCTATGTAACTAATGCTGGCATAGTACGCATGCTTCAGCTTACGCTGATAGGCAGGACTCATGGTAGAATCTAGGGAAGCCTTTTCCTCTCCTAAAGCATATTGATTGAATTCGCCGCTAGGATGTAGACTGGCTCGGTTTACCCCTTCTGGAATATCTTGTTCTGGAGAAATGGGCATGTCATCTTCTTGATATAGATCCCAATACTTTTTTGGGGCATTGAAGGGGAGATGGGGCTTGAAATAACCTACTCCTAGGAAGAAGGGCTGGTTTTTCTCCTTCAGTTTTTGCAATTGTTCAAGGGCTAATTTTGTGGTAAGTCCATCCGGGTAGCCGTCATCAGAAACGTTGGCTCCTTCGTAGGGTTTGACTTGCTTTTCCATGTCATTGCGGTTGCTGCCATCAGCGTAAGCAAAGAAGGCATTCCAACCTGTTTCCCACTTGCCCGCATCAAAAAGAAATTCATCCCAGCTGTGGGGCATTTCCTTGATGGTACTAGGTTCTTCTCGATATTCATAGACGAGACCATCAACAGAGTGAGAGATTTTACCAATGCCGACGGTATAGTAATTGTTTCTTCGCAATTGATGAACGAAGGATTCTGGAACTTCTTTTTCTGGTTGCTCAGCCATGAATTCATACATGGCTCGATTACTGAGATGCTGTTTGGTCTTAGGGAGGGTCCCGGTTAGCAGGGCATAGCGGGAGGCTCCACAGGTCGGGACATTCACGAAATGATTTTGAAATAGGAATCCTTCACTAGCGATTCCATCCAAATGAGGAGAATGAACCAACTCTTTGCCATAGCAGGCGAGTTCGGTCCGCAGGTCATCAATAGCAATAAAAAGTATATTGGGAGATGTGCCTTCGGAGGAGGAATCCTGGCAGGCATTTATACCAAAACATAGTCCTGCCGCCAGTAAGATGGCGAAGAATCTTGAACTTGTCATAAGGGTTGTATTCGTTTTGCTCTTGGCAACTGAAAGTAGCAATACATTTCCGAAAAGCCAAGGACCTTAGACTGGAATGATAAAATTAGCCCCCTCTGATTTCGATTCCCTCCTTCCAGATCCGCTTTGTTTTCCAAAGGTCTTCGATCTGTTGGTGAGGCTTCCCATCAATTAGCAAGAAGGAAGCAGGGGTGCCGACTTCTATAGCAGAAAAAGCATCTAGCTCGAATGTTTTGTAGATGTTGGAAGTGCTGGCTTGCAAAGCTTCGATTTCGGTCAAACCTGCTTGCGTTAGCAGGAATAATTCCTCGAATAACTGATCGTGATAATTCATGCCGAAATTCGGTGCGTCAGTCCCCGCTAATATCTTTAAGCCGGCCTCATGGGCTTTCTTTACTTCTGCTAGTACTTGCTCAAATGACAGATAGCGATCTCCAAATCCACTTGCTTGACCCTGATCTGTGAGTCGCTTAATCACGGATAAGGTAGGAATGATAAAGGTCTCGTTGTTCTTAAAAGTATCAAGCACAGGGGCATCCGCTATCGACCCGTTTCTATACCAAATATGAGCTAGACCGTCTACGCCCTGCCTGGCAATGTCCAAACCATCAGACAAAGTTGAGATATGACCTACTACCTTGCGATTGTGTTGATGGGCGGCTTGCACCAAAGCTGAGA
>ENA-UENT01000160-UENT01000160.1-marine-metagenome-genome-assembly--contig:-NODE-160-length-50697-cov-4.970472_pt1 | contig 50697 bp, 44 predicted proteins | sample MGYA00237879_ERZ529330 | MGnify/ENA primary metagenome ERZ529330 (study PRJEB26372, sample SAMN05368345) | marine metagenome | biome: cultured habitat; feature: ocean water; material: water; isolation... | reverse complement strand
AACCAACTAACCAACTAACCAACTAACCAACTATCACCCTATCTCGCTAACAAGCGTCCCCCGACGCGAGGACTAACTTTTAAACCACCCAAGACACCCAAGAGCACCAAAGCTTTTTTTGAACCATTTGAGGCATGTAAGGACATATAAGAACTAACCCAACTAATTCAACAAACTCAACTAACCCTACCAACTAACCATCCAAACCATCACCCCCTTCCACAAGGTTAGTCGATTCTAAACGAGCAACGAACTCCTGGAATTCGATTATCTTTCAACATGCTTGGCCGCGGGCTTGACCAGCGGACTAAGGCTTTCAACTACACTAAAATGTGCCATTATGAACTTTAAACCCATCACGTGCCTAATGTTAGGCGCCACCCTTTTCGCTTGTACACCTGAGCAAGCTTCCGAAACGAATACCGATAAGGAAGTCGAAATGTCATCAGCAGCAGCAATACCCTCTTATCTGGGCAAAGAATCCACCATTTATACTACCGCAAAGGATACAGATCTCCGACTAGACGAAACCGGGAAAGCGACCTTTGAAGCGGCATCGCAGCCTTTGGAGAATGAGGTCTCGGTTTTTGTAAACCTCAATAAGTCCTTCCAGACTTTCATGGGAATTGGAGGTGCAGTTACAGATGCTTCTGCGGAGGTGTTTGCGGAATTACCAGAAGATAAGCAAGCCGAGTTTTTGACGGCTTACTATGATCAAGAAGAAGGCATTGGCTACTCCCTTTGTCGTACACCGATCCACTCATGTGATTTCAGTAGTGGAAGCTACACTTACATTGAAGAGGGCGATAAGGAGCTCAAAACTTTCAGCATTGAGCATGACCAGACGTACAAGATTCCGCTGATCAAGAAGGCTATTGAGGCTGCTGGCGGTACGCTACTCTTGTATGCTAGCCCATGGAGCCCGCCTGCTTTCATGAAGGATAACAATAACATGTTGCAGGGCGGGAAGCTATTACCAGAGTACTTTGATACTTGGGCGAGGTACTACACAAAATTTATCAAAGCCTATGAGGCAGATGGTATGCCTATTTGGGGGATTACGATCCAAAATGAGCCCATGGCAGTACAGCGCTGGGAATCCTGTATTTACTCCGCAGAAGAAGAGCGCGATTTCCTGAAGAACCACCTGGGGCCCATTATGGAACAGGAAGGTTTAGGTGATAAGAAAATTGTCGTTTGGGACCACAACCGCGACCTTATTAACCATCGGGCGAATACCATCTTTGAAGATCCAGAGGCCAGTAAGTACGCCTGGGGAATTGGCTTCCACTGGTACGAAACCTGGGCCGGTGGGGATCCGATGTTTATCAACTTGGGCAATATCGAGCAGTCCTTTCCAGAAAAGAATTTGCTATTCACAGAAGGGTGCCAAGAGGGCTTCCGTACCGACCGCTACCAGTACTGGCCACATGCGGAGCGCTACGGCCGTTCTATGATCAACGACTTCAACAACGGCACCGTCGGCTGGACAGACTGGAATATCCTCCTGGATCAAGGTGGTGGCCCTAACCACGTGGGTAACTTCTGCTTTGCGCCGATCCACGGAGATACGGAAAATGGTGAGTTGATCTATACGCCTACCTACTATTACATTGGCCATTTCTCTAAGTTTATTCGCCCGGGAGCCAAGCGGATTAGTACAGTTAGTAGTCGGAGTCATCTGCTTAGTACCACCTTCCAAAACGAAGATGGCAGCCTGGTGAATGTTGTCATGAACCAGAGCGATGAGGCCATCGATTACAAGTTGTTCATCGGTGCCAATGAGGCGATCACTTTGAGCATTCCTGCACGTGCTATGCAGAGTGTGGTGACGAGGTAAGTATTGATAGTGCTGATAGGGCAAAACGAGGAAGCCACTGCCATCAGGCAGTGGCTTCCTCTTCTTAGCGCGAAACGCTTTACTCTCAAACGACAACCTGTCGACACCCTTACCAGAAGAGAAATTTCTGCCTTATTTATTTATATTTGAATGTACCGATAAACTTAGTTTTTAGTTCTCAGGTTCATGGAAGGGCTCCTCACCGAAATAGTTGGTTCCTTAATTGATAGGGCAGCAGACTTTACAATAGGTCAAGTTGCTCAGGATACAACCTGGAAGGAATGGAAGTCACGTAATAAGCTCTCATCAGAGGATAACAACTTCTTAGACATATATATAGAGGCTATTGTATTCTACGCCAAGTTAGATAAGCCTGAAGTATTAAAGAACTTCCTCAGAAAAAGCAGTGTAATTGAGGCTATCAAGAAGAACTGGTATTCTGAAGGAAACGAAAAAACCTTTTTTGATTCTATAGTATTCCTAGCAAAGCATTTTACCATTGAAGAGCAGCTAGAAGATCGGTATGACATAAAGGATGAAGTTGACTTTTTTGAAGAGCTATTTGCCAACGCGGTAAGAGAGAGTGCATCGGTTGCCCAGATTCAGATATCAAATGTAATTTCCGAAGCAAACAAAAAGCTTGACTCCCTTTTACAGAACGAAAAAAGGCTTCCAAGAGGGTTCGCTTATCTTAAGAAACCGCAAAAAGAAAAAAAGTCCAACAAAAAGATAAAGTATCAAGACTACCTGGAGAGTAATAATCTTCCATATGTATCTCGTGACGTGTTCTTGGAACAAGAGCCGTCACTAGTTGACTTTATCTCTGAAGCATTCATTATCGAGGAGCTATTAGATGATGATAGTTACGAAGGCGGAATCATCTTCGGGGAAGGTGGGGTTGGTAAAACCAGATTAATGCTAGAAATCGGGCAACTGGCATTGGATCTTGGTTGGGTAGTCATTAAGGTGCTTCCAGAGGCAGAATTCGTTGAAGATTTATTACCTGTTTTAGATGCTGAACGAAACTATCTTTTACTATTTGACTACATAGAAGAAAACATTAGTTTCGACAGTGAGGTAGTCTCTAAGTTAACAAGAGAAAATGATGCTTTGAATATTAGAGCACTTGCAAATTGCAGATATACGTATCGTGCTAGCTCTAACTTTCCAGATTCTTTTTTGCAAATCGAACTCAGGGATAGTGAAGCAGAATCAAAGTATAGAGACTTTGTTGTCCGAGAAATTACGAATGAACTGATTCAGGAGTTTGACCTTATTAATCCTGATTTTTTTAACATAAAGCCATCATTTGCCGTATTCCTCAACTTTCTATTATACAAGGAAAAACTAGAGACCAAAGACATAAGAGAAGTCGGAGATTTTAAAGCGTGGATCAAGAAACGATTCAGGTTGACATTTGAAATCAGTGATTTCTCCAAGCTGCAGAATGAAATTACTTACCTGATTAGTATACTTCCGGTTAAGAATGAACAAATTGACTTATTGTATTCCTCTGGATATGAGGAGATCATTCAGCGCCTAAAGAATAATGGTTGGATTGAAGAGGTAGAGTATAAAAATGTCAGAACCCTCAAGGTAATCCACGATACTATTGCAGATAACTTGTTGCTAATCAGGCTCGAAATTGTCCGTAAAGATATAGCACGGGAAATCGAGCGTATTTTTGATTTCTCTGTTCAATTTGAGGCACAGTTCAATTGGATCCGTTCCTTCGAAAGGATAATTGAAATGCCCATTGTGAGTGATAAAAAGGTATTTTATCGGGTACTGCAAAAGAAACTAAAGGACCGTCAGGAAAGCTTAAACCCAATTAGACCAAAAATCACAATTACGTCTTTATTGGAAGAAGATGATCGAATTGAGTTAATTCACTCTGATCTTGTGTTTTTTAGTGAAATAATTGAAGGTTTGTTCTTTGCATTCCCGCTGAGTTTTGCTCTAAATAAGGCACGACTTAATGATAAAAACAAGGAGCTTTTACGGGAGATTTTTACCGTGTGGAACAAGGTGAATCCTGATTTTGTTAAACACTTTAATATTTCGTTCAGAGTTCTATCAACGTATATTAAATGCTTTGGAATAGATGACTTTTCTACTAGTACGTTAAGGACATATTTGCAGTACTTCATTGATAAGAAAGAATCCAGTTTTGTTCTACAAGCTTGGTTTGATAATGGAGGAGATCTCAATGTTGCAGAGCCCTATGTTCAACAATACCTAACTCACTTCGCGACGGATCTAAGTGCCCAATTCGTACTTACCTCGTTTTTGAATAATGGAGGAGATCTTGAAACGGTTCAACCACATGTCCAAACATACCTGGAGCATCATGCAGAGAACGAAGCAGCAAGTTTTGTTTTCCAGGCCTGGTTTGATAATGGAGGAGACCTTGAAGCAGTCTTGCCTTATGCCCAAAAGTACCTAACGCACCATGCGAAGGACAGCAATGCACAATTTGTTATAAGCTCATTTTTGAATAATGGAGGAAATGTCGCGGTGGTGGATCCTCATCTTAAGAAGTATTTGGCCTCCCATGTAGAGGACGTGGATGCTCGATTTGTTATGAGCTCATTTTTGAAGAGCGGGGGAGAAATTAGCCTGGTTCAGGACCATGTAAGGACATATTTGTCACGCTATTCAGAAGACGAGGATGCAAGTTTCCTTTTCCAAGATTGGTTTGACAATGGCGGTGAGCTGGAACCGGTGCAAGACTTATTTATAAAATATCTAAAAGCCAACTCAAAACTTGAAAACTCAGCTTTTCATTTGGCGTACTGGTTAAAGAAAGGGGGGGAGTACAAGCTGGTAGAAGATCTCATATTGGAATATCTAAAAAAGCATGCTAAGACTAGTACTGCTGGTATTCTAATGCTTCAACTATTGCGGGAAAAGCTGTCTTTTGAAAAATATAAAAGCGCTTACTTAGACTTTATTGAGAATAATTTTCGCTCAAGTTATGCCAATACTGTACTTTTTAATGCACTGAAACTATGTGATGATGTTCAGTACTTTGAGTCTGCAGTTACACGCTACCTTGATGATAGGGTAATGGAAGTTGAATCCCAACGCATCATCTCATCCTGGCTACATGGACAAGGAGACAACAACCTAATCAAGGGTTACATGATCCAGCACTTAACTGAGCATATTATACTTTATAACTCCCAATATCTAATTTCTGGCTGGCTAAAGAATGGGGGAGGTTTGCAAGTAGTTCAACCATTTATTCCGGAATACTTGGATCAGAATTGTGAAAAGCCAAACACTGGATACGTCTTCTACTCTTGGTTTAAGGCTGGGGGGGATCCCTATCTTTTCTTAGATTACATCAGGCGCTGGCTAAGACGTAAACAACCGGCAGCAATTGCCAACCGAGTAGTAGGTAGTTTGTTTGAAGTAGGGGTAATAAAAAACTCATACCATGAGCTTTTTGACGAATCTTAGTGATATAACGGATTCTACCAATCCCGCCTAGATCACTCCATCACCTCCACCAAAATATCCTTACAGTAGACCTTGCCATTAATCTCACCCCCGAGTAGGAAGAAGACACTGAGCTTGTCCGCTCGGTTAGGGAAATATGGCATAATGACCGATACCTGGCGATCTTGTTCTGTACCGTTGAAACTGATGCTTCCCTGAGTGGTTTCGAAGCCGGAAATCTGAAGGTCATCCCCTCCGAGTACATCGGTCCGGGCTACTAGGGACAGACCGTCGCCGGTTACTTGCTCTAGGTCCATGATGGCAGTAACCTTCAATTCGGCCCCTTCTGGAATATCTGGTGCATCTAACTCTACGAGCCAGTAGGCAAAAGACTCAAAGCCCAGGCTACCATCAGAAGTAATACTCAGGGCAATGTCACCCGTCATAGTGGTATCGTAGCGGTTGGCAGTGAAGGCACCTTGATCGTCGCCTACTGCTTCGAAGGTCCACTCCGAATTATCATCTTCAAAATCATCAGTGTAGAATTGGGTGGTGTCGGTTTTACTCAACCAACTTGGAGGATCTACTAATGGGTCAAACAGTTCATCGATGTAGTATTTCCTCAGGCCGGGTGTGAAAGTGTTGTAAACAAAGAACAAATTGGCACCTGCACAAGCTTCACTGCACATCATGGAGGTGGGAAGAGTGTTGGAGTAAGTTGTTTCTTTATGCTGCCTCGCGAGGATAGCGTGCCCCAATTCGTGAAACATCAGGGCTTCCTTCTCTATATCATTGCGATCATCCCAGCAAAAGGCTACATCGCTGATCTCCACCCGTGGGCGGCCAGTGCTGTTGTAGTTGGAATAACCATAACCACAGAATTCCTGGAATTGAGGTGCAATGCCTTCCACCACGGTGAGTTCAGATATATCTACATCGAAGCCACGATCAACACCTTCGGTGACGAAGCGGTCTACGTATTCCCGGTATTTAGCTTCGATTGCATCAGGATTGTTCGGTGGAGTAGGGGTAACGTCGTCATCATCGCCACAGGAAGCGAGGAATAGGATGGGTAGTACTAAGATTCCTAGGAACTGGAGCGTCTTGATATTCATTGGGTTGTGGGGCTTTAATTCAAACCCAATACAATTGAGAATGGTGCTCTGTTTGCGGAAAACGGAAATAGTAAGGCCGCTACCTAGGGCAGCGGCCTATTCAGTATAGACGATGATTGCTCTTTTTTCAGTCTTATGCCAGCCCCACTTATCGAAGGGAACAGCCTCTCATAAAGACCTTACTCTTGCGTCTCTTCCGTTGCCGCGGCATCTAAGGCTTCGGCCACTTCTATAGCAGGCTCGGGCTTCGGGAAGTAATCAGTAGTGTTGTTATTGATCAGGGCTTGTAGATTACTCAGGTTTTCATCCTCTTGCGCGAGCATGGTGCCTTTCATGAAAGAGACCATCGAACGCATGAATAGCCCCTCTCCGGTAGTGACCGTTGAGGACTCTATGCGGGTCTTTCCATCTTTTTCCGATAGGTTCATCTGGTAGTCCATGTGCATCACGCCTTCCATGTCAAAATCCATGGCTACGTGCTCGTTTTCACGAAAAGCTTTCAGGGTTTCCAGGATAGTAGATGATTCTCCGTTCTGCTCGAAGGTGTATTTTGTGACGGCACCTACCGAGTTCCGTTCTCCACTTACATGCTCAATGTCGGTCAGGTCTTTCAACCATTCCTTGGTCTTGCTTTGGTCATTCATAACAGCCCAAGCCTCCTCAATGGACTTGTCAACTGTTATTTCGGTGCTGTAAGAAACGTTAGGAGTCATCAAGCCACGGCCGAAAAATATTAGTGCTAATACGGCGATTACTCCAAGGAGATACTTGAGATACTTCATCATTAGGTGGTTTAGTGATAGAGATGTGTTCTGTTCAAAGATAAGGATTATAGCGACTTTATAAAATAAAATGTTTTATAAGTTGTTGTTTGTGAGTTTTAATTAAATAATAAGTTTTATTTTTTTTGTGAATGACCGACTAGTGCTGGCATTTTGAAACTGCTCTAATGTCCTTCTCAATGTGTTCTAAAATAGGAATAAGACAGCCTGCTAAAAACCTTTTATTTTTGTTGTGCTCTCTTTTTTTGCAGCAGTGCTGCGGTAAGATGACGCGCTAACAGATAAGTGAGTGCCGGTGGCAACAGAGATAACGTATACGGTCGAGGCCCTGCATTTAGAATTTACCAGTAAGGAATGGAAGCAGGTGTTTGCCTTTAAGCAGCAATGGGCAGAACGAAAAAGAGTGCCCCTTGCAAGGGAAACATGGCGCTCTCTAAAGGATAGGTGCCTAAGGTTGTTAACGAGCGGAAAGTCCCTTTTTCTAGTTTGGGAGAACGAGATGGCACTAGGCACATTGCTGCTGTATCAAAAGCCTCGATTGGCTCCCGAATATGTCTTTGTACATCATGATTTTGTAGTTGCCTATTTTGATCAGGGCTTGATCAAAAAGGTGTTGGAGGCTTATGTTTCAGCATGGCCCGCATCAAAGTATTTGGTATTAACGTCGACGGATGCAAGGAATGATTATCTCGAGCAATCCCTTTCCCTACAGGTGAGTGAAGAAAGAGAGCTGTTTGAGTTGAAGCTGAAGCAACGCAACAACAGCTTGATGAACGACTGGGAACAGAAAGATGAATTTGCCATCATTGATAAAGCAAAATTGCCGCTTGGTCAATTATATGATTATTACTCAATGATCCGAGAGCTGACAGGTGATGTCACCTACAAATCAAAGCTGTTCGATGAAGAAATACTTGCTCCGGCGCAAATCATCAAACGAGAGCAGACGTATCAAGCTCGAGGCATTCAACAATTGGTCCTGTTGATGTTGCGAAGTGATGAACTCGTAGGCTACACAGAAGTGATTGTTTATCCCGAAGAACCCACTGTCGCTTATCAAAATATGACTGGCATCCGTAAGCAGTTTCGAGGACGAGGACTGGGGAGTTGGCTTAAGGTAAGTATGATTCAATTGCTATTAGACAAACACTCGGAAGTCAGCATTGTCAAGACTGCTATCCACCCGAGAAATGCATCTTCCCAAAGATTAAATCGGCAACTGGGTTTTCGAAAAGTAGGAACCTACAAGGAATACATCATTACGAAAGAAAGTATCTTGAGCCAGTTATGAGAATAGCGTCGAACCACCTCCTTGACTTGACCAGAATTTGATTCCAATAAACATGATCTGCTATCCATGAAAACGCGCGTCTTAATCTTTCTCTCTCTTCCTTTATTCCTAGTGTCATGCATGAGTTGCGAACCGGAGCTCGTTCCACAAGAAGATATCCAGGTAGCCATTCCACAGTTCAATGCCGATAGTTGTTATGCCATGCTCAAACAGCAAGTTGACTTTGGTAAGCGGTACATGAATACTCCCGAACATGAGAACTGTAAGGATTGGCTGATGGAGACCCTGGAATCCTACGGTTTTGAAGTGATCCCGCAAGCGTTCACGGCTACCGCCTACAATGGTGTCGAGTTGGAGGGAACCAATATCATCGGGCGGTACAATCCCAAGGTGCGCGAACGATTGCTATTGTGTGCCCACTATGATACCCGCCACATTGCGGATAAGGATACCATCGATACCCAAAATCCAATTGATGGGGCAGATGATGGGGCAAGTGGAGTGGCCATGATTTTGGAAATTGCTCGGCAAATCAAGAACAACCCCATTCCCATGGGCATTGATGTCATCTTTTTTGATGCCGAAGATTATGGTGCTGATCAATCCGGCCAGGATTACTCTTGGGGCCTGGGGTCGCAGCATTGGTCGAAGAACCTGCATGTAGATGACTACGAAGTCAAGTATGGTATTCTTCTTGACATGGTGGGTTCGAAAGGTGCTACCTTCCCCAAGGAGGGTTTTTCCCGTCAGAGTGCCTCCGCGCAGGTGGATAAAATATGGAGACTAGCACAGGCTATGCGGCATGGCAATTACTTCGTCAATAGAGAGGCTGGCTTCTACACGGATGACCACCGGTTTATTATCGAAAACACTGACATCCCGATGGTAGACATTATCAATATCAAAGAGGATGGCCAATTTGGTCATTACCACCATACCCATGCTGATGATCTGAATATCATTGATAAACGAACGCTCCAAGCTGTTGGGCAGGTGGTGTTGGCCACAGTTTACAAAGAATCCAATATGGAGAAGTTTTAACAAGGCGCTCTAAAGACGATAACTAATCTTGCTGCAACCTTAAGCGGAAATTGATCTCCTTGAAGTATCATTCGATGCTTATGAAATCACGATTCACAGTTAGTCTCTCGTTCCTTTTCGCTTTGCTTCTAGCCAGCATGTCCTATGGCCAGAAACTGGCGGAACCATTTGAATTCCAGTTTGAAGGCAAGACCCTCCGTGGGCTGATAGAACGGCCACAAGAGGTAGCACCATCTGCGCTGGTCATCATTATACCCGGCTCTGGTAAAACCAACTTCGTTGAAGGCCGATGGTATTCCAGACTGCGCGACCAATTTATTAAGGAGGGCTTGGCCGTTTGCTTTTGGGACAAGATGGGCTGTGGCCAAAGCGAAGGCACTTTCGATGAATTGCAGCCAGTAGACAATTCCGCCGAGGAAGCTATTGCCGCGATTCAGGAACTGAAACGGCGTGAGGTGCCTGGCCTCCAGAAAATTGGCTTGTGGGGCCTTAGCCGAGCGGGGTGGATCTGCCCCTTAATTATCAAGCAGTACCCCATTGATTTCTGGATATCCGTCAGTGGTACCGACGATAAGGAGAACTACGGCTACTTGCTAAAATCTAATCTCATTATTGCTGGAAAAGAGGAGGCTGAAGTGGAAATTCTGTACCATGCCTGGCGAGAAAGTCACCGCCTGTCTTGCACTGGTGGTACACTAGAGGAGACCATGGAGGCTGTTCGTCCGCTACAACTTGATAGCACCTCCCGGCGGCTGTTTGGTTATAGCGAACCCCGGCCGATCACAGAAGCTGATCGTCTAGAGTACAAGGCCCGAAATGATATCTACACCAGCAAGGGACATTTTGATGAAGCCAGTGGCTTATGGGTTTACTTGGAGGATTTTGAAGAAACTTTAAGTGCTATTGATTGCCCGGTGCTTGCACTATTCGGAGCCAATGACTCGCAGGTGGATTGGCGCAAGACCAAAGCATTGTATGAGCGTACCCTCGACAGTACGAACACCACCTATCAGGTGTTCGAAAACTGTAATCATAATATGCACAGATGCATCACTTGCGCCTACGGCGAGGATCTTTCTGCACTTCAGTGGCAGTCTTGTGATGGGTACTATGACACAATGCACACTTGGTTAAAGGAGCAGGGAATTGTGAAGTAACTGTCTTCCTACTGTATCTTTCGGGGGAAGTAAAAACCCGAATATGAATGTCAAGCCTATCCTGTTTGCGCTACTAGTTGGCATTAGCCTGCACTGTTGCGGGCAAGATTTCCAGGAGATTGTTCTACACCAAATTGATTCTTCTGATTTGTACATCAATGATGGTAGTAGTACAGAATTATTCTATCTCAAGCTCGTTCCTCATGTTCCGCCCAAAGGCGCTATTATCGTTTTCCCCTCGGGAGGGGAGACCATCGAGGACCTTCTACAGCAGATAGATATTCCACAACTTGCCTACAAGAGAGGACTCGTAACGATTGTCCCTTCCATTAATTGGGGCACTGAAGATCGCGCAGTAGAAATACAAATCCTCAATGAGATCATTCGCCAGGTTATTGAGGAGGATAAAATTCCGGAAGACCGTTTTGTATTGGGTGGCCTTTCAAATGGAGTAATGATTTCTTTGGTTTACGCTCAAGAGGCTGCAAGAAATCCTGAAAATACAGCAGTACGCCCGATGGGAGTATTTGCATTGGATGTTCCCTTAGATAAGACCCATATGTACGAATATTGCCAGCGCGAACTGGCGCGTAATTTTTCGGATGCAGGAATGGGCGAAGCACGCTGGATTATGGATAGATTTGAGCGAATGTACGGAGGCTCGCCACAAGAATATCCGGATCGCTACATCGCCGCTTCTATTTATTCTAATGGCGTAAAAAACGGAGGTAACGCGCAGTACCTAAAAGATATGCCGATAAGAATGTACACAGATCTTGATGTAGATTGGCTGATGGAGCAAAGACGTAGGGACCTGTATGACTGGAATGGCACGGACATCGTAGCTATGGTCAATGATCTAAAGTTGATGGGCAATCAGGACGCCAATGTTATTATCACAATGGGTAAAGGCGTTCGACTTGATGGTCGCCGGCATCCACATTCCTGGTCGATCATGGATAATGAAGATTGTATCAATTGGATCATGAAATTAATCGAAGAGTAAGGCTGGAAATCAATCGCTTGTAAGCTCGATTTGCTTGTGGTGCCCTCTTTTGCTAATTGGTCTTTAATGGATAATAGCTATTTTCATTAGTAGAAAATTGACCATTAAAGCAGCGAATATGAGGATTCTACTATCAATACTCGGCTTGGCAGTTTGTCAAATGTGTTTTTCTCAGCAGTGGGTTGATACCACTTTTCAGATCACCACAACCACTGATATCGTATATGGTGAGGCAGTAGATTTCAAAGGAGCAAACTACTTGCTGGACATGGATATCTCGGTACCAGTCGACGATACTCCACCAGAATGTGGTCGGCCCCTGATGGTCGTTGTTCATGGCGGAGCCTGGTATGCCGGTGATAAAGCGGAAGGATATCCGGTTCGACTGCGGCAGGACTTTGCCAAGCGGGGATATGTAACGGCCTCGGTCAATTATCGACTTGGTTTATTCAATACGCATCAGCAAATTGACTGTGTCTTATTGGATGGTTGGAAATGCTGGAATATGGCGGACACCATCGAGTGGTACCGGGCTAATTACCGGGCTATTCAAGATGTTCGCGGAGCCATTCGTTATCTCGTCAATAATAGAGCAGATTATAATATCGACCCCGATAACGTATTTCTGGTGGGGGAGAGCGCCGGAGGTTTTGTCGTTCTAGGCGCAGGCTTTATCGATGATCCATCCGAAATTTTAGCACCCCTGGTAGATGAATATCCTGATGTTCAGGCACCACACGCCATTTATGAAGCTCGCTGTATTCGTACGCTTGGACTAGCAGACAGTATTGAAGAAATGGATTTGAGCAGGCCTGCCTTGGGGGATGTGGAAGGGGAAACGAATCTCCCACTTGAGGAGAATTATCAAATTCGAGCTGTTGGCAATATTTACGGAGGTGTATTCAATAATATTTTTGCTACGCATGCATCGGCGGCTCCGGCTTTGTATCTGTACCACCAACCTTGTGACTTGATTGTGCCATTCAACTATAATAGGCTACTAGCTGGATACAGTTTCTGCGCTACGGGCTTTCCCTCCTTTTGCCAGTATATTATCAATCGACCATTTAGTTATGGCTCAAAGGGGATTACCACCTTAATTGATAGTTTGGTGGCGAACAATGTCCCCGCTCCAGATTACTATTTCGATAATAGTGGAAACTCCTATAGCTGCCTGGAGCAGGTAGCCAATCCAAGTATAGGTTGCCATGCCATCGATAGTTACTGGCTCAGGACCAACAATATGGCTACCTATTTCTCAGACAAGATTAATGCTTGTAGTATTACAAGTAGTGCAGATCTTTCATCAGCTACACAACCGGTGCTGGTCTATCCTAATCCTACCGATGACTGGTTGAGCTTGCGAGTGGCTTCGTACCAGAGTAACGTCAGGGTGAGGCTATACAACTTGGCTGGGATACCGTTGGATGAGCAGCTCTTCCTTCAGCAGAATGAGTTGAGGATGGATGTTTCTAAGCTAGCAAGTGGTTACTACTTGGTCTCTATTGAGGTCGATGACCAAATCTTTTTTGCTTCATTTGTCAAATCCTGAGCAAGGCATTCTAATTTTGAGCCTGATACCTCAAACTTAATCACCATACGAATCATTGTACCCCTGAATGATCTGCATGTTTGTACCGATATGCGGTGCAGGCTGAATCAAATTATTGGCATGCGTTACACATCTTTCTATGCGCTTTTTGTTTTCATTCTTATCGGAAGCTGCTCCCAGGAACAAGGACAACCAGTTAATAGTACAGCACCCGATTTAGAGGCCTTCCTCCAAGGAAAAAGACTGGAATACCTGGTGACATCCGAAGAACTGGCTAATCGCGCCTTGGGTGTAGCCATTAACTTCATAGACACCTCCTTTTGTTTTCTGACCTACTACAACGGATTGGAAGAACCTGAGCGGATTCAGCCCTACAAACTAGTCGCTCGGTGGAACATGACCGAAGGCCCAACGGGTCCACAAATTGCGGTTAGAAGCCAGTTGTTCAACTTCGACTTGCGGGTGTTGTCCTTTGACGCTAGCTCCTGCCAACTGGAGACAGAGGTGCAAGGCGTTACCAAAAAGGTAAAAGGTCTATTCCAGAGTCGGCAAATGCCTGAAGGACGGTACCAAGCTAGAAAGAAAAAACTCCAAGGAGAATGGACTGGAAATGCGATCGAAGGATCAGAATCCATTAGTCTAAATCTGGACGCTACGACTACCCAAATTCAGAAGGGTGAGGGCACTTCCTTGAGCACACCTTGGCATCTTTCCTATGACGGGCGCTACATCATCCTTCCTGAGCTGGAAGAGGCGGTGATGCTTTCACAAGATGCCATGGGCCTGCCGGTTAGTGAACTGGGAAAAACACTCTACCTCACTTTTATCAGTTCTACGAGTGCGGTGTACGAGCAGTACCGTGTGGAGAAAGCACCAGAACCTTCAAAGATCTAGAAGTCGTATTTTTGACTCAGTACCCGAGTAATTCACATTTGAAATCACCTCTATTCTAACCACTATGGATTCTACCTCTTTCCAACTCATTGGCATCCGCCTTCCACACAAAACCACTAATGAAAATGGCCAGTCTATGCAGGACTGCGGTCAGCTTTGGCAACGGTTTGAACAAGAAAAAATCTTCGATCAGATCCCCAATAAAGTCGGCAATGAAGTGTACGCGGTCTACTTTGAATATGAGGGCGACCATACCCAGCCTTTTTCCTATTTCATCGGGGCCAAGGTAGAAGCTAGGTCAACTCCGCCAGCTGGCTTGGATAGTCTTGATATTCCGGGCCAAACCTACGAGAAGGTAGTTGCGAAGGGGCAGATGCCAGCTTGTATCGGTGCGGCATGGCGATCCATCTGGGAATCCGATATCAATCGCGCCTTTGGTTACGATTTAGAGTGCTACGACGAGAGAAGCTACGATTGGAGCAATGCGGAAGTAGATATCTTCCTCTCTAAGCGCTAAGACGGGAAGTTTCCGGCGTAACCACCACAATACTCATTTACTGCATCTAGAATATCAACTACCAACCTGTCTGGTCGGGTAGGTGATATCCTCGTGCCCTCTCCGTAATTTGTATCTTTTAATCACACTAAACTTTGAAAGAATGACCCGACTTTTTTTACTCGTAGCAGTACTTTTCTGCTGCACCCTAGCCACTGCGCAAGAGGATGCGCTTACCGCTGAATACAAGCAAGCGGCTATTGAGCGCCTCAACCAATTGATGAATGACCGCTATGTTTTCCCGGATGTAGCAAAAGCTACGGAAGCGCATCTATTGGAGCAATGGGAAGCTGGCCACTTTGATCAGTTTACGGAAGATGAGTCATTTGCAGAGGCATTGACAGTATCCGTACAGTCGATCAATAAGGATAAGCATATGCGCATTTGGGCGAACCCTGTTTACGAAGCGCCACCAAATACACCGGAGCACCGCATTGAGGAGCAATTGGCTCGTATGGATCGCTCCCGCCGTGGGAATTATGGATTTAGTTCGGTGCAAGTATTGGAAGGCAATGTGGGATACCTAGACCTCCGCGGCTTTGCTGGCTTGGAAAATGGCAAAGCACATGCCGACGCTGCGATGAAACTGCTGGGTCGCACCGATGCTGTCATCTTTGACTTGCGTAAAAACGGTGGAGGTAGCCCACGCATGGTGCAGTACCTATGTAGTTTTTTCTTCGATGAAAAAGTACACCTCAATAGCCTATACTGGCGTCAAGGTGATGAGACCGAGGAGTTCTGGACCCTCGATGAAGTAGGTGGTAACCGCATGCCTGATGTACCCCTGTTTATCATCACCAGTGACCGTACATTTTCTGGCGCGGAAGAATTCTCTTACAACATGCAGACTCGGGAGCGTGCCACGCTTGTAGGCGAAACTACTGGAGGTGGCGCAAACCCAGGTGGTAGTGTGTCAATCAATGAAAACTTGCGCGTATTCATTCCGGTAGGCCGGGCTATCAATCCAGTCACCAAAACCAATTGGGAAGGTGTTGGTGTTGTGCCAGAAGTCAAAGTAGACCAAGAGGCAGCTTATGACAAGACCTTGGCTCTGGCTCAGGAAGCTGCTGAAAGTTACCGTGCCGAGAAAAAGGAACGCTTTACAGCAATGTTCATGGACTTGAATGCGCAGTTTGAGACGTATTCTGAGGGCAAGTCAGATGCAGCAATCCTACAGCAACTAACCGCTTGTAAGGAGGCCAACTTAATGGGTGAAGGAGATATCAATATCCTGGGCTATGAGCACTTGATGCAGCTGGAGAAGCCCAATGTCGCGGAAGCCATTTTCCGTGCTAATACTCTGTTGTACCCCCATTCTGCTAATGTATACGATAGCTATGGCGAAGCCTTGATGATGAATGGCAAACTGGAGGCTAGTGCCGAGAACTTCCAGCGCGCTGTCGATCTGGCCATCGAAAATGAAGATGGTAACCTAGAGGTCTTTAAGCGCAACCTGGCCAATGTGAAGAGCAAATTGGAGGCTAAAGACTAATGAAGCCTTGAATGGAAAATCGTGGAGTTAAGTCTACGGTTTTCCATTTCTCATTCTACTTTCTCTGAAACTACCTCCCAGGTCACAGTTCAATTCAGACCTTACTACTGCAAACCTCTCTCAGTGTTGCTCAACAACCTATCCCTTTGGTGCACACTACCGGTTTGTGAATAAAGATAAGATCGTACCTTATCGCTTATTCCAAACACGCTCCAGCTGATGAAAATCAAACAGTCCTTTCTTGGGTGGAAATATATCTACAGCTTTGGTGACTACATACTGTGTCGTCAGCAGGCTGATTCACCGCGATTCCTCATCAGATCGATGGAAGACTTCCAGGAGGTTACAGAGATTCAGATTGATTTACCAGGAGTCCTCCAATACAAGACGCGCGAGCATATTCTCATTATTCATTCGCTATCTCGCGATTGCCACCAGTTGTACCGTTTAGATTTCCTCACGCTCAACTTAGAGAGCCTAACGCTAGATGAGCCTTACCGCATTTCTGGCTTCAATAACTCGGGTGAGTATGTACTCTCCAACCGGAATAACAAGGGCTTCTATTTTGCCGACGCAGATTTTCGTCCGAGCCGACGTCTGAATTTGAAACAAAGTTATGCGTTGACAGATACTGGAGTCCTGTATTACAACATCAACAAGTACTCTCATCCCGAGGATAATTCCATTTTGTACGAGGACATTAAATCCGGTTATCCAATCTGGCAATTAGACTTTACGGACAAAATCAAAAAGTGCCTCATCTGGAATGGTCACTTTCTCTTGAAAACGATTTTGGATGGGAAAAGCACCTTGTTGTCAGTGGAAATGGCAACGGGCGAAATCAAGTGGAAATTTAATACAGTTGGCCATTTTATGCTCTTTGCTCCCAATGGAGAAGCGTTGCTTGTTGCGCACTCGAATGTATTGGAAACCATTGACCTTAGCACTGGACAGCTGCTAAGCCGCCATGAATTGAAAGTGGAGAAACTGCGCCACTTTGTCGCTTACCTAAGCATAGATGAAACGGGGGTGTACTACATCTACGGTGTGGGAGGTGAGGCCACACAGTTCGGAAAGATAGACAGAAGCAGTGGAGTGGTAAACTGGGAGTACCACTTCGAGCCTACTGAGCTTCCGCAGAATATAGTCCGACATTGGATTGGGCTGAATAATCAGCAGCACGTCCTTGGTCTGGATAGGCCGAACTCTGAGCCATACCTGATCTTAATGGACCCCATGGAGGAAGAGAATCAAAAACTCCGAACCATAATTGACGATCAAATCACGGACTTGGGCATAGCAATCAAGGAAAGACATGCACGTAAACGGCGACGGAAATAGCCAGAATAAAATTTTATCGTTTGGAGCTGTAACAATAGGAGAAGATGCCTCGTCATGTTGATGCATTGATAGTTCAGTCATCATTAACCTATTTGCAAGCAGTATGAAATCTCTGTTTTTAATCCTTTCTTTTCTATTCACCACCACTATTATTTCAGCACAAAACGACACCAAGTTCTCCAAAGCCGAGGTGCTTGAGGACTTAGCATACTTATACGCATCTCTACAAGCGACTCATCACAACCTGTATGCATACACAAGTAAAGAAGAATTCGATGAGGCCTATGCCGAGGTAGCATCATCTATAATCCAGGACTCGCTTACCTTATTGGAGGCTACGAATACACTGCAGCGCCTGTCTAGCCTGGCTCGCAATGGGCATACAGGCGTCCTTTATCCCATTCAATCGTATTCGGATTATGTATATGCTGGTGGTACCGTCTTTCCGCTGGAAATTGCTTTTGCAGATGGCAAGCCACTCGTGCGGAAAAACTGGTCATCAAACACAAACATCACCCCGGGAGCTGAGCTCATGAGCATCAATGGAAAGCCTATTGCGGAAGTTCTAGCGCGAATCTATCCGCAGATTTCTGCTGAGCGCCGTTACTTTGCTAATGTTATGTTGGAGGTGTTTACGCTGCCGCGTTACTATTGGCAAGTCTTTGGTGAGGAGAAGAACTTTGAGGTTGAGCTGCGCTCGAATAATGAGATCCAACAGTACCAAATCGAAGCGGTGAGTGCCTTGGAGGGTTTTGAGATGAAACGTACGGACGTATTGAACGCCCAAATGAAATTGACCTTCTTTGAGCAAACCGCATACCTGAACCCAGGGGATTTATCAGGTGATGAATCGGTTTACCAAGCGTTCATTGATTCTGCATTTATGGAGATCAAGCAAAGCGAGCCTAGCAACCTAATCATTGACCTCCGCAACAACGGTGGAGGAGACAATTCCTTTGGTGATTACCTGGTGTCCTATATTGCCAACCAGCCGTTTTATTGGACGTCCAACTTTACACTTAAGTCAAGCGATTTACTCAAAGCCGATATACGCGAGAGTAGGGATACCACTACAGCCTTCTGGCAGTCGGCCTTGACACACGAGAGCGGCGAGGTGTACGAATATGCTTTCGAAGCCTACCAACCCCAAGCGGTGGAAAAGCGATTCACTGGCAAAGTGTATGTCCTGGTTAATCGGCAATCACATTCCCAGTCCGCTGTTACAGCAGCCCAAATTCAGGATTATGGTTTTGGTACCATCGCTGGGGAAGAGACGGGGGATTATCCTTCTTTGCATGCCTCTATCTTTCACTATTCACTTCCAAATACGGGAATTCCAGTGAAAGTGTCGAAGGGATATATCGTGCGGGTAAATGGAAGTACGAAGGAGGAAGGCGTTATCCCGGATATAGTAATTAAGGACTACCTCTTAGACGAAGAAGATGAGATTCTTGAGGGTCTATTAGATCGACTAGCTCAATAAAAACAACTACTTTACGGGGAATTATTAGATAGCTGTTTCGCTATCCGAATACACTAAAGACCCGTAAAATGAACAAGAAACCACTCATCCTCGCCCACCGTGGGCTGGTCACACAGTACCAGGAAAACACCCTGCCCGCCATCCAAGGTGCCATAGACGATAAGTATTGTGACGGTACTGAGTTCGATGTCTTCTTGACTAAAGACAACAAGGTTGTTCTTTTCCACGACGAGAACCTTAAGCGCTTGACGGGCGTGGACCGGAATATCCATGATATGACTTGGGAGGACCTAAAGACAATCCAGGTCCTACCGGAAATCGAAGTGGATGGTGGGATGCGGCAGTATCAGGCCCCAGAGCGGATTCCCTTGTTAGAGGAAGCGCTGGAAATCATTAAGGGGCAAGATTTTTTCGTGGACATTGAGCTGAAAGCCTATAGTGCGAGCTGGGCTAAGCGCAAAGTAGGCCGAGAAGTAGCAAAGATTATCCAACGTATGGAGGTGCTTGATCAAGTAGTCTGCACATCCTTCAACTTCTTCATGCTCTACGATTTGGAAGGCATACATCGCTCCTCGCCGTCAGGTTACGCGTACGACGACAACCTGCCACTTTCGACCAAGTGGCTCAATCGGATCATGGAAACCAATATCGTTGGTCGCCTCATCCACTCCAATGCTATTTGTTCGGAGTATACTTTAATTGATTCCAATACCATCCAAAAGTACCATGATCGAAACATGAGAGTGGGTTGCTTCACCTTATACCCTTTGATGCCTGGTGAAATACCAGCGGATAAAAGAGCCTTTTACAGCAAGGAAGCAAAACGCCTGGCGGACTTGGGAATAGACTGGATTGAAACGGATTATCCCGAGTTGGTTTGGCAAGATTTACAGTCGTAAAGTAAAGCGTTAAAAATGCCTTTCCCCCAATACCCCAAGAAATACGATCAAGAAGTAATCATAACCCCTAAACAGCACCTACATGCTGAGCGGGAGGACTACGAGCGTTTCCATGTACCAAAGTCGGTGATTCTCTGTTTTGAAGCTTACGTGATGGAACACTACAAACAGTTACCAAATACGAAGCACGAAACTTTCTGGACGGGTGAAGTGATCTATTTGCTGGACACCGACAAGGAGATTGCTATCGTTGGTAATTTTGGCATTGGTGGCCCTGCTGCTGGGCATATGCTGGAGATCCTGATTGCTGCTGGTGTCGAAAACTTTGTAGTAGTCGGCCACGCCGGTGGTTTGCAGAAGTCCAATCCTATTGGGAGTCTTGTCTTATGTGACAAGGCCGTACGGGATGAGGGACTGTCCCATCACTACCTTCCGCCGGACAAGTATGCTTATCCCTCGTCGGCGCTTTCTACAGCATTGGAAAGGCAATTAACCAAAGCCGATATTCCGTATGCACGGGGTAGCAGTTGGACCATCGACAGCATGTATCGGGAAACCAAAGAGGAAATCAATCACTACGCACAAGAGGGGATAGCGACCGTCGAAATGGAGTTGGCCTCCTTATTCGCAGTTGCTACCTTTCGACAAGTTCAGATTGGAGCCCTATTAGTGATCAGTGATTATGTAGCTTTTGAGGATTGGGTTGAGCACCTTCATTCCAATACGACTACCAATGCGCTTTTTCGGGCAGTTGAGGTAACGAAGACTGTACTCCAGGGATTAGATAGAGCAGACCGTATTATTGAATAATCAATGAAGATGAGTAATCGATATTTTCAATTGTCGAATCAGGAGAAAAAGACTTTTCAGGTCAAGTTGATTCTACTAAGCCTAGTTTTTATCATCCTATCAGGTGTTCTGATAGCTACTATGAGCTTGAAATTTAGCTTCCTCATTGTAGTGGTGATAGCGCTGATCATATCGGTTGTTGCTCCTTTTTTTGATGTGCCCACCCTCGTGGAGAAAGGAAAGTTGACTTATCATTCCCTGTTTCTGTTAGCAGAAGAAGAGAAGGATCGGCTTATCAAAATTCATGGCGGTACCCTCTTTGACTATTACTTCACCTTTCCGGAGGATATGTCTGGCGCCGATCGTACCAAGTTGGTCTTGCTGGAGTTTCTGAAAGGACTTAAGCATCTGATCGAAACTACGGATGATAAAGTAGAACTGCAGGGCACCAGCTATATTATCAATGAGCGTACGGCCAGCAAAGTAGGTTTAGAGACAGCGCGTGTTGATGCGGCTCAGCTCCTTATTCTGGGCTTCAATTACCTGAACTTGATGATCTCCATGTCTGTAGTGAAACGCGCTGTACATTTCCCGAATCTGAGCAATGTCAAAACCTTTCGGGGCAGTATTGCAGCTGTAAAAGCGCGTGAATCCTATATCGATTCCTTGATTGAAAAGTTAGAGGCTTAAGCTAGTCCGAATAATGCGCAATAGCGTGGTTGCCCCAATCTTCGATGGCTCTTAGAAGCGGAATCAAGCTCTTCCCAGTTTCGGTGAGTGAGTATTCGACTTTAAGCGGAGGCTTGGAGGTATATACCGTGCGTTCAATTACGCCATCTTCCTGTAGTTGCTTGAGCTGTAGACTCAAGGTTCTCTCCGTAACCGTGCTCATCTTCTTGCGCAGTTCATTATAGCGCAAGCGCTCATTCTCCATTAGGTGGAACAGAATGACCGTCTTCCATTTTCCGCCAATAATACCCATGGTGACACTCATACAGCAGGGGTATTCCTTCCCTTTTACATTGAACATCTCGACCAGTTTTACGAAGTATTTTAAACTATCCTTTTTGACCGTTATTGCAAAGCTAGTAAGCTATACATAGTTTTGCAACTATAATTTTTATAGTAAGTAAATAATTGGCATGAGTTTTAAGGAATCGATGGAAAATCGGTACACCACGAAGAAGTATGATAACACTAAAAAGATCGGAGTCGAGGACATTGAAGCACTCAAGGAGATTCTGCGCCTCAGCCCATCTTCTATTAATAGTCAGCCGTGGCAATTCACCTTCGTAAGGAGTGAGGCGGTCAAGAAGCAGCTCTCCACCGTTTCCTGGCATAATACCAGTAAAGTATTGGACTGTGATACGGTAGTGGTGTTTAGTAGGATTGATAACATTGCGCGATTCGAGGCTCAGATAGAAGCTGATTTACCTGAAGGAGCGGTCAACTATTACCGGGAATTTATCAAGCCTCAACCAGAAGAGCAGATTAAGGCCTGGTTTGGCCGACAGCTTTATTTGGCCCTTGGTGTATTTCTAAGTGCTTGCGCTGAAATGCAAATCGATGCTACTCCTATGGAAGGTATCGAGCCAGAACAATATGACAAAATTTTAGGGCACAACGATTATGCCAGCATGGTTGCGGTAGCAATCGGCTATCGAGATCATGATGACTTCAATCAGCCTAGCAAAAAGGCGAAGTCTCGAAGAAAAATTGAACAAGTAGTTAATATAGTTTAAACGATCATGAAGAACGTACTTTTATTGGTTGGTTTGGCCGTTAGCCTATCCATGTGTAGTTCACCAACCACAACTGAAACGGATAATAATGCTACTACAGAAGCTTCCCCTGAACAACAAGAGGAAGCGCTGCAGGTGTACGTCGAATTCGACGCTCGCCCTGGTAATGTAGCTGTTGCCAGTGATGGACGAGTTTTCACTACTATGCATCCATTGGGTAGTGCTGAAGTCCAATTGTTGGAGGTCAAAGCAGATGGGAGCAAAGAACCTTTCCCAAGTATTGACTATCAGAAAAATGGAGCGGAGGCGTCCGATGATAAGATTGATACACCTCTGGGTATTCGGATCGACCAGAATAATGTGCTCTGGATTACCGACATGGGCCAAAACTTGGGTAAAACCCGCATCTGGGGTTTTGATATCAATACCGGAGAAGAAGTATTCAAAATGGAACTTCCGGAAGATGTAGCACCTGCTGGAAGCTTTGTTCAGGATTTGGCAGTAGATGAACGCAACGGCTGGATCTACCTGGCGGATATCGCCAATCCGGGAATTCTGGTGGTAGATACAAACAATAAGACCGTAAGACGATTTGCTGACCCCGTGTTGGAAGCCGAGGATATCGATATGGTCATTGGTGGGAAAGTGATTCACTTTGGTGGTGCGCCAGCAAGAGTAGCGGTGAACCCTATCACCCTGAGTGAAGATCGTAATACCCTCTTTTTTGGGGCGATGAATGGTACTAAGTGGTACAGCCTACCGGCTGCTATGTTCCGTGATGAAGCATCTGACGAAGAGCTATCTCAAGCGATTGCGGTAGTGGGAGAAAAGCCCATCTCTGATGGTGTCGCAACCGATAAGGAAGGGAACCACTATTTCACCAATTTGCAAGACTACGGCTTGGATGTACTCACCTCAGCTGGCGAACTCAAACCTGTCATTCGAGACAAAGCCATTGATTGGGCAGACAATGTAGCCGTTGGCAATGATGGTTTCCTCTACGTGGTAGTAAATCAATTGCACAAGACTCCGGCATTTACCGGAGCAGAGGACTTGGGCAAGGCGCCTTTCTACATTATGAAAGTGAAATACTAGTATAGATCCACGCACGGATCAACTATTAATCGGAATCGGTTAAGGAAATAGTAGCAGCTTCCTATTGGAGCTGCTACCTTCATTTACAGAAAACCTATCAACCAATGAAAACTAACATGAAGAGTGTAAATCTGGCTTTCATCCTGTTACTAGCAATAGGTATTTGCTCGTGTACAGAAGAGAGCAAAGAGACAGCAAGTACCGCGGAAGCAGAGATTGTAACCCCCACCAATCAAGTGGTCTTAAGTACAGAAATTGAGTGGCAAAAGCTAAACCCCGCTCGGGGTGATCAGAGCCCTCAGGCTGGCACTATTTGGGGCGACCGCAATGGATCACCCGCCACGGGTTTCCTGGCAAAATTTGTCGACGGATTTTCCTCTCCTCCACATATCCATAATGTTACCTACCGGGCAATGGTCATCAAAGGACTTATCCATAACGATGATCCCGCCGCCGAAAAGATGTGGATGCCCGCTGGTTCTTTCTGGACACAGCCCGCTGGAGAAGCGCACATCACCGCCGCACAGGGAGAAGAGGTGGTCGCCTATGTAGAAATTGACAGTGGCCCTTATCTGGTGAAACCCACAGAGCAGGCCTTTGATAATGGCGAAAGACCCATCAACGTAGATAAGGGAAATCTCATCTGGCTGGACGCTTCTGAGACCACGATGATTGATGCCAAGTCTGATGCCGAAATGGCATTCCTGTGGGAAAACAAGGGGACTGTTGGAAGATTGGTTAAACTTCCTGCTGACTTTGACGGCGAGATACATACCACTGGCGCAGTGCTTCACGCAGTAGTGATTACCGGCGAGGCGGAGTATAAGATGCCGGAATCAGGAGAGATCAAGTTTCTAGATCCGGGAAGCTATTTTACCTCCACTGGTAAGGCTGTTCATTCGGTCAAAACCAAGCCCACGGCAGGTGCAATGATCTACATCCGAACCAATGGTGAGATCAAGATTCTGTAAACGGAGCTGTGGTGAACCTGGTCTGTATCCGTGAGGAATTACACTACCTTTGCCCGTCACAAGATGAACTATGATAGGGTAGAGGTAGTGTCTTTTTTGAGTGCACCCATTTTGCTCTTGCCCGTTCTAGCGAATATTGATACAGCATGAGAAACTACTTTTTCCTATCCCTACTATGCGTTCTTTTTCTCACAACTTGCGGCGAGGACGATCAGCCCAATCCCAGTACAGATGATCAGCTACCGCCAGTGCCTGAGGTGTTGGATGGACCCTACACCATTGAAGGAGCTTCGATCTTGAAGGATGGTGTTCCTACTTACTACAAGGGTGTAAATACCCTGCAAACCTTCGGTTTGGGCGATGCCGAGCTCATGAATGAGTGGAACGTACAGATCGTTAGAGAATTCATCGGTAACCTACGAGAACAGCCCATTACGGAGGATGCCATTCAGGCTAGCGATGGGGTGTGGTATCATGGGCTACAAAAGATTGCCGACCGCAATCGAGCTAACGATAAGATCACCATTTTTTGTCCTTTTGGTTGGGTAAATGAAGCTGGTCAGCAGCAGCTTTTTACCGGTTTGAATCCTTCTGAACAACCATTCTATGAGGCGTACAAGCAGAAGATGAAAGCTATTGCTGAGCAGTTCAAAGATCAACCTGACGTTTGGATTGAGGTGTGGAACGAACCCTATAGCTGGAACAACAGCAATGGATATACCCACGATCGCTGGTTAGTGGACATGCAAGATATGGTTGATAATCTGCGCTGGGTGGATGGGTTTCAAAACATCATCCTGGTACCTGGCAATGAGCAGGACCAATCTGAAAATGCCCTGTTTGAGAAGGGGAAGGAATTGTTAGAAGGGCGTTATAATATCCTGTTCGATTTACATGCTTACGAAAAGTGGTTGGTGAACACCACAGAAGAAGAGCTAACCGATAGACTGCAGGCCATTGCCGATGATGACTTTGCTTTCATCATGGGTGAGGTAGGTGTGCAGAATGTAGGAGAGGTTATGCCGGTTCAGCATTTTCTAGATGCCGCTAAAGCCACCAACACTACAACTTTGGCCTGGTTGTGGAACCTCAATAGCGATGATAAAAATGCGCTGCTGACGGATGACGGCCAAGCCAATGCCACAAGTGACAACAACCTCTGGGGAAGCAGATTCCGAGATTTCCTGCAAGACTGATTATTAAAGACTTGGCTGGATAGCAGTGGAATAAAACGTACCTTATGCTTTAAGGGATATTCGCGCTCAATGTTCTATCTTGAAGCCAATGTAGAATGCCAGTGAATTTGGCTCATTGGAAGAGTTGATGAGGCTACTTGCGAGCTCGAGTTCCGAAATTAAGATTAGTTATGAGTTCGAAGATCTTTGACTTCAGCAACCTGAAGGGTGACCTCATGGGAGGTCTAGTAGCTGGTGTGGTAGCCTTACCCCTGGCATTGGCTTTCGGTGTGCAGTCTGGCCTGGGCGCTACTGCTGGCCTATACGGTGCAATTGCAATCGGCATTTTTGCGGCATTATTCGGTGGTACTCCAACCCAAGCCAGTGGCCCCACAGGGCCAATGACGGTAGTTTCTGCTGCACTAGTAGCTGCTGCTATCGAAATGATGGGTAGCCTCGACGCGGCAATGGGTATCATTCTTCTTACTTTCCTTTTGGGTGGGCTCATCCAGATCATCTTCGGATTCCTAAATATTGCCGGCTACGTCAAGTACTTTCCTTATCCGGTGGTTTCGGGCTTCATGAGTGGTGTTGGATTGATTATCGTCATTCTCCAACTCTTTCCGTTTGCGGGCCTGAGTTCGGCTAAGTCAACGGTAGCTGTATTGCAGGATTTACCCCGTTTGTTTGCGGATGCCAATCTGCAGGCCCTGCTATTGGGGGGTATTACGGTAGCTGTCTATTTTCTCTTTCCCAAGATCACGAAGGTTATTCCGAGTGCTCTGGTAGCACTCATCTCGGCCACCTTGATTGCTTATTTCTTGAAAATGGACGTGCCTGTTATTGGTGAGATCCCGTCCGGCCTTCCGGCGCTGCAAATTGGCGGAATGTTCTCCATCGATGCTGGTGCCTACGCACTGGTTTTGGAATATGCCGTAGTGCTGGCCGTATTGGGTAGTATTGACTCATTGCTCACCTCCGTCATTGCTGATAACATGACGAAGACCAAACACAATAGCAATCGAGAGTTGATTGGTCAGGGAATCGGCAATATGGTGGCTGCGGTCATTGGCGGTATTCCTGGTGCTGGAGCGACCAAAGGGACAGTAGTGAACATCAACGCTGGCGGGCGTACTCGTTTATCCGGTACCTTGCACGGGATCTTTCTGTTGGCAGTTCTGCTGGGCTTAGGCTCTCTGGCTGCTCATATTCCACTCTGTGTGCTGGCTGGTCTGTTGATCCCAATCGGCTTTAAGATTATTGACTTTAAAGGATTGAAGCACTTGTCGAAGGTACCTCGTTCGGATGCTGCGGTGCTGCTTATCGTTTTGCTCATCACCACCTTTGGTAGCCTTATTCAAGCCGTTGGTATTGGTGTAGCATTGGCTTGTTTACTCTTCATGAAAAAGGCGGGTGACCTCAGCGAGAAAGGCCTTGAAGTAGGTGCTGTAGCTGATCTTGATGGCGCTAAGCCCTGGCAAGATGAGCTGGAGTTTTACGAGCAGTACAAAGACCGCGTGATCATCAAACACTTGTACGGACCACTCTTCTTCGGTTTTACCTCCTTTTTCAAGGATCAAGTGGATGCCCACGCGCGCGATGTTGATGCAGTGATTTTCCGAATGGATCGTGTCCCTTATATCGACCAATCTGGCTTGTATGCCCTAGAGGATGTTATTTTCGATCTGCGTGAGAATGGCATTGAGGTACTCATGGTTGGACTGCAAGAACAACCCAGCGATATGCTACGGTCGGTGGATATTATTGATGATTTGGTGGAGGAAGAAGATCTCTTTGAATCTGTCGAAGACAGTTTCGATTACCTGAAGAAGAAATTGAGCAACGGATAGATAATTGATACCGGAGCCTTTGTAGAGTGAGGCATAAGTTATAGCGCTCAGCTTACGACTACTATACCGCTTACGAAGTGGTTTAGCTGCGCTGCTCCTTCGGGGTGGGCCTCGCCAAACGACTTCGGCTTCGGTATACTAACATAAAGAATTACGTCATGACACCAAGTACAGGTTGGAAATCCTATGCCTGGGAGTTCTTCACCATTTTCATTGCAGTAATTGCGGCCTTTACGCTCAACAATTGGAATGAAAATCGCCGAGATAACCGGGCCGCCACCAAAATATTGACGGAGATTTCTAATGGTCTTCAAAAGGACCTCGTAGATATTAACATCAATATCTTTGGACACAATGAGGGTACAGCTGCCTGTAAATATTGGCGAAAGATTATCCAAAATGAAGAAGTGGATACCGACTCCTTAGGCCAGTACTATCTGGCGTTGACGCGCGACTTTTTCTCCGCGCAAAACAACTCGGGCTACGAAACGCTAAAGTCTCGGGGATTAGAACTCCTCCAGAATGATTCCTTGCGCTTCGATATCATTTCCTTGTATGAATACGATTATGAGTCGTTGAAGACCATGGAGGAGAACTACTATGAAATGCAGTTCCAAGCCAACTACTTCAAGGAGTTCAATGACGTCTTTGCCCCTCATTTCGAATTTGACGAATTCGGCAATATCGTTGGCATCAATACACCCTTAGACATAAGTACTGAGACCAAGCAGGTACTCCTGGCGTATCTCTGGAAAATCCAGCTTAATCGACGCTTTATCCTGATCTACTATGCTTCCATGGAGCAGAAAATCAAAGGAATTATGGAGCGTATTGAAGCGGAAATAGGGGAGGAGTGATGATAACGTATGGGGGCTGATAGCAGGACCGATATTAATTGTAGTAATCCAATACCTTATCACCCAAGGCGACTACTTCGGGTGAATCTGTGAGATATCCGAAATAGTATAGAGCCTTTACAGTCTTCACGTAGTCAACACCTTTTTCTACGCCTAGAAACGCTTCTCCGCCTTCGTATACTCGAGTATTCCCTTCCGTAGAAACTTCTCCACTCTCCTTTATTCTACTGATCTGCCAGTTTGTTGCCGAGCTGATCGCTTCACGTTGGTTGTGCTTTTGATTAGGGTTGTCAATGAATGAAAATAACTCCATAGCCAGCTTGATAGCTACTCCGTTATAACTAGAGTCCCAGCCTCCTCCTTCGATAAAGTATCCATCCACTGAATCAACCAATCCTAATGCGGCATCAATAAACTCCAAGCCGGCTTGTTGTGCATCAGGACGGGACAGGTACGTCCCTAAAGAGTAATAGGCGAGTGCATCAAACAAGAGTCTATTAGGCGCATTGACATCATATTGGGATAAAATGTCTCTGCTGTTTAAGAGATAGTCCAATGTCTTTTCAAAGGATGGCTTAAGTAATTCCAATGCCGCTCTAGCCGCCTGCGTTTCTTGACTAGAGAGAAACCAATTTGAGTTTTGCAAAGAGAGTAGTGAAAGTCCTAAACTACTGGCAAAGAAAGCAGTTCCGCTTTCTAGGTCTCCGATTGCAGGAGGGTGATAGTTGGGAGAATTGAGTAATTCCTCTGGTGGAGAAAACTCAAAGCTCCCGTCAGTATTTTGCTTTTCGAACGAATAGGTTATCGTATTTAGCAAATATTGAACAGCGTCAACTCTTTCTGCAGCTACGGCAAAATCTGATATAGAAGTCATGTTTACTTGAAAGCGCACATGGAAATAGCCGTTTTTGTTTCTACCTAGTGCCCCATCTGCATCGGGCTGTTCGACGGCTCGCGTAAGTTTAGCTTGCCCTATCTGCAGGAGCAAATCGTTATACGATAAGTCATTAGTGATCTGGTAGGCTGGAGTGGCAGGTGAAATACTGTCCATTGTACTATTCGTACTGGAACAGCTCGTGAAAGCAATAAGCAGGACGGCTATAGGTATGAGCTTCATGGCGTTCATATTTCCCACTTTAGATTTCAGTAGTGAGAAAAGGTTTAAACGCAAGGAGTAGGGTAGCAAAATGAACAAACTGCTGTATCTTATCTAAGCGCTTACATTTGATACAAGACCATCAACTTCTGTACCCGATCCGCAAATTGACTGAACTCTCGCTCTACAGAAGCGAAGAAGAGCTCTCGGTCACGCAAACCACCGTAAGTGATAAAGACCGAATGCCGTTTGATATTCTCCACCCAGCGTTTGGAGTAGTCGTACAGGCGGGTGTCGTGCGACAGGATAAACTGTGGCATATCATAGCCAATACAGGTAGAGCGTAGTTTTTCGCCCTCAAAGAGCAGGATGTTCATGTAGTTGCCAAACTCATTAATGTAAATGTTTGGGCGGTCTTCCGTACTCGAGGAAGGGTCATGACTTTGCTGTGGAAGTTGCTGCAGGTCGTGGATGAGATTTTCCAAATCCTTGACCAGTTTATCGATAAAATCCCTATCGGCAAATACACGAATGGAGATAGCATATAGAATCTGTTGGTACAAATTAGAGAGCATGGCAGGATTCCAAATCTCTGTTACGCGCCTTGCGCGGTAGCTCTCCACCACCTGCTTGCGCAGATCATCTATTTTGGGGTCAATGACTTGATCCGAACCAATGATGAGTTTTCCTTCCGTCCAGTGCAGGTGGTTCCAAATGGCCAACTGGAATCGGAAGATATATTCGTGGTGGAGATAGTAGAAGACCGGTAGCTCATTAGCCAGGTAGGTAATTTCAGAGCGGATGACCTCTTTCTCCAATATAGGCTCCATGATGAATGCAAAGTGCTCAAAGAAATCCAAGCTTCGTTTGCTATTCTGGAACGGATGCTGAAAGGAGAAGTAGTTTTCGTGCTGTAGGGCAGTGTCTAGCGAAACATTGAAGTGAGAGGCCAACTGCATGAGCTCATCGGTAGTCAAGGCCGTCGTTCCATTGACTCGTTTGTACACGGCTGCTTGTTGGAGCTTGAGTACCTCCATGGTCTCAAAAATGACCTCCTTTTTGCCGTAGCGGTGGTGCAAATAATTGAAGAATCGGACTTGCGGAGAAACACTCATGCCCTTAGCACATTGGTAAACCTGATAATCAAAGTTATATAAAAGAGATAGGATCTAAGAATTGAAACTCAGTATTTATACAATACGTAGAAAGTAAGTTTCTGCTTATGCAAATTTGACTTGAAATGGGATAAATGCTCAACTACTTTGGCTACCGAAAAAGCAACTATACTGACGTTGAAGAGGTTTCACTTCGTGGCTGCTTAGGCGGTAGCTCCGCTGCTCCTTCGGGTGGGAATCCAAACCACTTCGCGTCATGTGTATTCGAGTAACCCATTAAAGTTGAAGCCATGACTATTCACTACAAAAAAGACAGTCAAGATCAACAGTTTCTAAATGCCTTACGCCAGCGCGTTAATCTTTATTTCAAAGCGAATGCGTTGAAGAAAACAGGAACCACCTTCTCTTACATTAAAGCCGCCCTACTGCTTACTGCTTATGTGCTGGCCGCTATTGCCGTATTCTATTCCTCTGCTGCCTGGCAGCTGTATTTGTGCTACGCCCTGATGGGCAACCTTACCATTTTTGTCGCCCTGAACATTGCCCACGATGCTGCTCATTCTACCTTTTCGTCAAGAAGATGGATGAACGATCTCCTGCTCTATGCGCTGGACGCATTAGGAGCCAACGGATACATCTGGAAACTGAAACACGTTCATTCGCACCATCCGCACGTCAATATTCCCGATATGGACGGGGACATCAAGCAGAGTAATTTGGTACGAATATTCCCGAACGCCCGCTTTTTGAAGTTCCACCGATTTCAATACTTATACATGCCGGTGCTGTACGCATTCTATACCTTGATCTGGTTGTGCATTCGAGACTTCAAGGATTTCTTCAGTGGAACGATCAGCGGCAAGCCCGACCATCAGCACCCACGCATGGAATACGTGAAGCTTTTCCTTGGCAAGGCCCTTTTCTTTAGTCGTATGTTGTTGCTGCCTTATTGGCTGTTGCCCTTCTCCTTTGGGCAAATCCTACTGGGCTTTCTATTCTTTCATGTGGTTGCGAGCTACACTACCATGTTAGTCCTGATCTCTGCGCATATTGGTGAACACTCCGTTTATCCCGCACCTGATGCGGATGGACAACTCCCTCATTCCTGGATTCGGCACCAATTGATCACCACCACCGATTTTGCGACGGGAAGCTGGTTGGCCACCCAATTGTTTGGTGGTTTTAACCACCATGTGGTGCATCATATCTTTCCTAATATATGCCATGTTCACTACCCCCAGATTACCAAAATCTTGATCCAGACTTGCCACGATTTCGGTATGCCCTATCAGAGCACCCCTACTTTTGCTTCGGCGGCCTTATCCCACTTGAGGTTTCTGAAGTTACGGAGTCAACAGAACCGCCCAGTCGCCTATCCGGATGACATGTAGTAGGTGCGCATCTTGCACAATTTACAGCATAAAAGGAGGGGAGGCCACTAAACCATTGGAGTCGAATCTGGTCCAAGAAGCATAACAATCTAAAATCTGAATAATGCAGCGATCTTCCCTTTTACTTTTATTCGCCGTACTGCTAGTCTCCTGTGGAAACGATGATGATGGAACAACCCCTGACCCTCAAAGTGAAACTCCAACTGTTCAGTCTACTTCCACCTATGACGTTCTTCTTGAAGAAGACCTTACCTATGGAGAAGGACTAAGCCATACCACCATAAACAGTGCAGAAACGACAACCATGCCCTTGAAGCTGGATGTCTATGTGCCAGACAATGACAGTCAGAACCGACCTGCTTACCTATTCATTCATGGTGGTGGTTTTACAGGGGGCAGCAAACAAGCTGCAGCTATTATCAACTTGGCCAACTACTACACCTCGCGAGGTTGGGTCTTTATCTCTATTGACTACCGTGTGAGTCGCGATAAAGGAACCGTGCCTCAAGCCTGGTTGGATTATGCTGAAATCCTACCGGAAGAGAACGTGGCACAATACTTGGCCATCTATCCTGCCCAACGAGATGCAAAAGCGGCTATGCGCTGGCTGATGGCAAATGCAAAGACTTACAATATTAATACCGATTACATCACCGTTGGAGGAGGCTCCGCCGGAGCGATTACGGCGATTACGGTTGGTGTTTCTAGCCCGGAGGATTTTCGAGATGAATTAAGTGGTACGGACGATCCAACACTAACCAGTACTAATTTGGATCAATCCTACAATGTTCACACGATCATTAATCACTGGGGATCAAAGGTAGCTTTGGATGCCTTGGAAACGGTATATGGTCTGAATCGTTTTGATGCTGATGACCCACCATTATTCATCGCTCATGGTACCGATGACCCAACTGTACTGTTTAGCAGCGCGCTAGAGTTAGAAACGATCTATCAGGCTAATCAGGTACCCTATGTCTTCTATCCGTTTGAGGGGCTTGGACACGGAATCTGGAATGCTACTGCTGATGGAAAACGCCTGGAAGAATTAGCCTTTGAATTCATTATTGAACAGCAAGGGTTGAAGGTAGAGTAGAATCTAATCTGCCTTCCCAATTTGCCTTGATGCAACGGCCTTTAGTCCCAAAGGTCGTTGCATTTTTTGTTTGTGGAAGCTGCATCTAGTGTAGCTCCTATACCTAAGATCCTGAAAACCAATATTCATCTTAACTTTACTTAGCGACAGTTTTTACTGCCTGCCATCACTCGTAAAGCACATCCGATGAAATTTCTACACCACCTCCTACCACTTCTACTCGTCTTATTGGTATCCACTTGTAATGATGATTCCGATGTGAAACCGACTGGAACAGTCCGGGCGGTGTCAGAAACACAAGATGGGCATGATGTGCTGGCCAAGGGCTTTACCATTCCCTGGGCTATTGAGGTCATTGATGAAAACGAATATCTGATTACCGAAAGACTGGGGCAGCTCTATTACTACAATGATGGAACCATCAGTCGACTGGAAAATTTGCCAGGGGTGTCAACGGTTTCAGACGGTTATCTCACTTATGGTGGCTTAATGGATGTGAGTCTGCACCCACAGTTTGCCACTAATGGCCTGGTGTACTTTACTTATGTAGGACCAGATTACCGGATGCGAGTAGGGCGCTTCGAGTTGCGTGAGGGTGCTGTCAGAAACCTCAATGTGGTTTTTGAAACGGATGCATTTTCCATTGGTTCCCGTATTGCCTGGCAGGATGATGATCATTTCTTTGTAAGTCAGGGTAGTGGTGGTAATCCATATCCAGAACCTGGCGGTCAGGACCTGGGCTCAGATGTAGGTAAAATTCACCGCTTGAAGAAAGATGGCCAAGTACCCATTGATAACCCGGTATTTGATGGGCAAACGCAACCCACCAGTATCTGGAGTTATGGTCATCGCGATCCACAAGGTTTGTACTTCGATCAGGCCAGTGGGGTCTTGTATTCCAGCGAGCATGGACCCCAGGGCGGTGACGAGTTAAACGTCATTCTCAAAGGCGAAAACTACGGTTGGCCGGCCTTTTCGCATGGCCTCAACTATGACGGTACTGCTGTTTCAGCAATGACGGAAGAAGAAGCACAGCAGATTTCTCAACTGCCTATCCACCGCTGGACGCCTAGTATCGCACCTTCCAGTTTGGTGAAGCTCATCGATAGTCGTTATACACAGCACAATGGCGCCTATCTGATGGGATCTCTGTCTCAACAGTGTATTATCCGCTACGATGTTGGTAATGACTCTTCCGAGAAACTCTGGGAAGGTCTTGGCCGCGTGCGAGACATAGCCGAATTGCCAAGTGGTGAACTAGTCGTCTTGCTAGATGCTGATAGCCCAGATGAGGGGGATGAAGGGCGGTTAATTAGGCTCCGGTAGTCCTCACTAGCCTACTTTGCATACTGCTCCTTCAGAATATCCAAATGATGATACGTGTGTAAAGTGGTGAAGTAGACAAACTCCCGAATCGTACATTTTCCAACCGCTGGGTGAGGCATAATGTACGCACTCATATCCTCCTCTGACCAGCGGTCTAAGGCGTTGATCATATCTTGTAATTCTCCCTGGAAGCGTAGAATCAATGCAGCGCGTTCGAAAGTCCGGCCGGGCTCGGCCTCGTAGCTACTTGGTGCTTTCAAATTGGTAGTTGCAAGGACTGCTTCATACTTCATGACCATTTCGTCATACGTACGCTCCTGGCGATTATTCTTCCCGAACATCGTCCGCAAACCCATCTTGGGCATAAGCATGCCTTTGCTCACCGCTTTGGTGCTTTTGATGAGATGATAAAGGTGCCCTGCTATGGTCCACTTGCCAGGAACGAGGTCTTTATTGAAGTGGTCTTCCGGCTGCGCATTGATCCAATCTATGGCATCTTGAAAACTGGTTTGGAGAGCTTGAATGAGCTGAGCCTTTGGTGGTGCGGTGGTCATGTTTGTAAGTTTGATGTGCATTAGTTACTTTTGGTAACTATTGTAAATTTATAGATCATTTATCTGATAACCAATATGTTACAAGAAGTTAACCTAGTAACATGGAAGTAACTAAAGCTGAGAATCAGACGCTTAGCCTCAAAAATAAAGTGGAACATTTTTTCCAGCGCTCTATCCAGAACCGTAAAGAGCGAGGCTTTTGCATCACTAAAGACATGATGGCGAGCCTGATGGATAAGTGGAGCCTCTTCGTAATCTATAATTTGGCCTACTATGAGCGTTTACGCTTTGGCGAACTGAAAACGAATATTCGTGGCATCTCCTCCCGAATGTTATCCGTAACCTTAAAGAAATTGGAGCAGCACGAAATCCTGGAAAGAAAGGTTTACGCTGAGGTACCTCCGAGGGTTGAGTACGAATTGACTGCCTTTGGAAAAGCGCTGACTGAAAAGACGGTTGACCTTAACGGTTGGTTGCTGGACCAGTTTCTGGAGAAATGATATTCAATCGGACAACGAATACGATTACGGTAGCTACCGCTTGGAATTCACGACTAAACATTTCAATCCACCAATCATGAAAAATGCCCTGTTTACAATCCTTGTAGCCCTACTTTTTACTCAATGTGGTGTGGAAGAACAAGTAACTCCACCCGCTGACCCCATCGCCACTGAGCTAGAACAACTCATCCGAGACTACTACCAGATGATGTCGGATCGGGATTGGCAGGCCTACGCCGAATACTTCACCGATAGGGCGGTGCTGACAACCGTTTGGCAAGCTCACCCGGATTCCTTAGCAACGATTAATATCAATACCATCTCAGAATTCGTAGCTAAGACCAAGGATGGACCTGATAGCCAACCCATTTTTGAAGAAACACCCAATACCATAGAGATCAGTAGGAGAGGAGAGGGGTTGGCCAGCGCCTGGGCACACTATGATGCTAAGTTTGGTACCGAAGAGGAGCTGATGACCTGGAGTGGGTACGATCTGTTTTCCTTTATCCAGCACAATGGCAAATGGAAAATTGCCTCATTGACGTTTGCCAGCGAGGAATAGTGAAGTACCAAACTAGATGGTAGCGGTTGACTCATCCATTTTACCAACAAGTGTGTTACAAGAAATAACCTCAGCCAAAATTCAGGTATGCAGAGTAAAGAACAAATAGCGCAGTTCCTACACACCAACTTCCCAATGAATAGGGATGGGGTAGAAGAGCTTATCGATGCCTTCACGCTTAAGCGTTATCCCAAGCATACACCATTGCTGAATGAGTCTGCTCACGAGCGCAAACTCCGTTTCCTCAATACAGGAGTAGTGCGGGAGTTTTACCGAACAGAGAAAAAGGAGATCAATATCAATTTCTACGCTAGCCCGCAGTTTATCACCGATTTCTCTTCCTTTATTCAGGGTGGTAGGACGAATAAAAACCAGGAGGCACTTTCGGCCGTGGAGATATTGGAACTCGGGCAAGAGCGGTTTGCTCAACTTCACGAAAAGTACAGTTGCGGAAAATCCTTTGTCGATATCACGTTTCGATCCATTTTGAAGAATAAGGAACGATTCGAATACAATCGAATGACCAAAGAGCCCGAAGAGCTCTACAGCGAATTGCAAATCTATCGACCCAATTGGCTGCAGGAGGTACCGCAATACCATATCGCATCTTATCTGGGTATTACGCCAGAAACACTGAGTCGCATCCGTAAACGTATTTCTTGATTTGAATCAATGAGCAGCGATCCGGAAGGGCATTTCTTTGTGGCAAATTCATAAAACCAGTTCCACATGAGAATTCAACATATTCGGAATGCCACCATGATCATCGAAGCTGACGATAAGGTTATCCTGGTCGATCCGATGCTTGGAGCCAAGGGATTCATGCCTACCCTTACCTTATTTCGATTCAAACCCAAGCGCAATCCTATTGTTGGTCCGCCAGATAATATGGAAGCCAGCTTGATGTGGGTGACGCATTGCCTCATTACCCACCTTCACCCCGATCATTTAGACCCAGAAGGGGAACGCTTCCTACGAGAAAAACAGATTCCGGTGATTTGTAGTGTCAAGGACGCTAAGACTCTAGAGAAGAAAGGGCTCCACGTTAGCCAGACTGTTGACTACTGGAAGCGTAGCGAATTCCTAGGTGGGCAGATTGAGGGTATTCCTGCCCGCCACGGCTATGGTTTTGTGGCCAAACCAATGGGCAATGTTATGGGCTTCTATATTGAGTTACCTAACCAACCGTCCATTTACTTGAGCTCAGATACGATCTACACGCCAGATGTAGAAAAGGTTTTGACAGACTACCAACCAGCTATTAGTGTGGTAGCCTGTGGCTCTGCACAGCTGGATATATTTCAGCCGCTCCTCATGAGTATGGAAGACATTCTGAAATTTACCCGAACAGCCCCCAAGACGGTGATCATGAACCATGTCGAAGCCGTCAATCATTGCCCTACCACCAGGGAAGACCTACGAAAAGCAATAACTGCAAATGGATGGGAAGACAAGGCGTTGGTTCCTGAAGATGGGGAGTGGATGGAGGTGAGCTAACTTAAGTATGAGTCAACTTTTGGAGGTAATTGCTTAACTTATCTGAGAGAAGCAGGTGTTCATTTATTACCATTTTGGGAAAGCGATATGAAACCAACACAAACCTCCAATCTTACCCTCCATATGGTCGCTAGCCTGGACGGCTTTATCTCTAAGCAAGACGGTACTGTCGATTGGATGCATTCGCAGGATCAATACGACAAAGGAGTAGCCCTGACCGAGGAAGATATCGCCGATTACCTGGCCAGTATTGACTGTTATGTGATGGGCTCCCATACTTACGAACTGGCACTACAGCTCGGGTGGCCCTATGGCGATAAACCGGTGGTGGTTGTTAGTAGCCGTAGCTTGTCTTCGGATCGAGCAAGTGTTAGCTTCTTTCACGGTGATATTGTAGAACTGGTGGAAGAACAGCTAAAAGCCCGATACCAGAACATCTGGTTAGTCGGTGGAGCAGCCCTGGCCAAGGCATTTTTACAATCAAATCTGGTAGATAAGATTACCCTCTCCATCATGCCAATCATCCTGGGTGGAGGAACGCTCTTCTTCGATTTTATCGGAAAGGAAATTCCACTCCACCTTGAGGACGTCAAGGCTTATCAAGATGGCATGGTGGAATTGTCCTATGCCGTGAAGTAGGCTAACTAGCCTGGCAGTATATTCCTTGTTCTATTGCTTTACAATCCGACGTACAATTTCCTGTCCGCGATCCTCAATTTTTACCCAATACATTCCTGCTGGTAGGTTACTAATGTTGATCTGCGTACTAATCTGTGGTGCCAGTACCTCACGCCCCAGTGGGTCTACAATGCTGATTAGGGCGTCTTGCGCTCCGTCGATGTATACCTGATCTGTCACCGGATTTGGATAAACTTGAACAAAAGCCTTTCGGTCGATCCTTACAATATTAGAATAGGCCGTGGTGCCATCATAATCTCTTTGTTGTAAGCGATAGTAGTTTTGGCCTGCCAGGGGGTTGGTGTCCAGATATTGATAAAACGACTCTTCATCACTATCACCTTGGCCGAGCACAAAGTCGAGCACTTCCCAGCGCTCGCCTTCTGCTGATCTTTGGATTTCGAATCCAGAATTGTTCCGCTCCTGCTGAGTAGACCAGGATAGTTTTACTTCGCTTTTCCCTTGTTCTTCGCCGTGCAGCACCATGCCTTCTACGGGTAAAGCATTGGAGAATACAAAAGAGCGTGTTACCGTTGTACCCTCATAGTCCGCTTCAAATGTCCAGGTCCCATAAGGTCCGCCGCTGGGCAATATCCACCACCAATACCACCAGGATCGTGTGTAAGTGCTTGGTGAGCTATGATTCCAACTTTGCCAAATGGTATTATCTGGCTGCCGGACCCGGAAGGTAGTGCTTGAACCTGTAGTCTGATCATGATAGTAGGCGGCCATGTAAACGCGCTCACCCGGCGCAAAAGCATCCACAATCTTAGGGTCTTCACTTACGCCAGGACAACCATGTACCGGCACATCATCATGTGTCAACAGCGTGTTGAGCGTAGGCTCTCGATTGAGGGGTTGACTGGTCCACCAGGTACTAGGATTCAAGGAATTACAAGCACCAGCATAAGGGTCAATTAAACTACCACCACTATCATAAACCTCGAAATGTATGTGGGGCCCAGTCGAACAACCTGAGCTGGCTAAAACACCAAGGTATTCGCCGGTGGCTACCGTTTGACCTACTGCTTTCGTGGTCAAGGAATTCTTCTTTAAGTGCCCGTACCAGGCAATGGAGCCGTCAGAGTGTTCTACATAAACAGCATTCCAGGTACCACTACAGGCGCAGTGGTCATCATCCTGGCCATCATCTTTACCGATAATTGTTCCAGGGGCACTGGCTATCACTTCGACCAAATCATTGTCATACTGGTACCAGGGATAAGGCCAAGTATCTACATCGGTACCACGGTGTCCGTCATAGGTACGCATATCACAGTTGTAATCCAGTAAGGTGCCCGCACCGGCCTGATCTACAAAGTTGTTAACCGCATAATAGCTATTCCACGTAAACCCTGCAGCTGGTTGTAGGAACCATTCGAAGGTTGGGGCTGTCTTGAGATGTTGTGATGCCGGTTTGAGCGTGCCTTGTTCAATAAGCAGCTCACGATTAGCGCTTAATTGGGTTTCAATCTGCTGGCGTTCTTGCGGAGTGACGCAAGGTTCTGTTTTTTCGTAAATCACTTCACCGCCGCCATTTGGTTGTAGTGTTTGTGCCGGTAGACTACAATAAACTAGGTACGCTACTAGAAGTAGGACGTTCTTTTTCATTTCAAGTAAGAATTGTTGGTAGAGGTCTAAATTCGGTAGGGTACCAACTGAAAGATAGGCAATGTACGAGACTGTAAAGAATGATTGCTTCTAATATGTGGTGTGCTCCTTTTGATTAGGAGGGTAAGGTGTTCGAAGATAATCCACTTATTTTGCTACTTAATCATCCAAATATTACGTTTGACAATTTATTAACGGAGATTATTGCCGAAGCCGACGAAGAATTGTAGCTTACAATTAAGCACGAGGAACACTATAAACACTCCAAACATTAAACACCTACTGCTTACTCAATGAGTAACTTGAGATCTCTGTTGCTGGTTCTATTGTGCTGGGGTGCTAGCCTTAGCTGGTGCTCAGGGCAAACCGTGCAGCAGGATAGCCTGCTACACCTCATTTCTGCTAGCAAGGCCGATTCTACCAAGGCGAGGCTACTCGTCGAACTGGCCAATAGTTACATCCGTTCAGATTGGAAGAAGCAGTACGAATACGCAGCCCAGGCGCTCCGGATTCTGGAAAAGGACGGTGATCAGAGACTACGGGCTGACGCACTGTACATCGCGGGTTCCAGCTTCCGCCCCAGAGATGAGCCCTCAGATAGCGCCCTCGTATATTTTGAACAGGGTATCCAGCTCTGTGAGGCTATCGGTTACACCGTCAAAATTGCTGATTTCTATAATGGTTTTGGTGCACATTACCACGTACTCGGGGTGTATGATAAAGCCTTCGAATACTACCAACAAGCGATCGCGGTGGCGGAAGAAGAAGGCCTGCGGCAAGCGCTTTGTCGGTATCAAAATAACGCCGGACTTATCCTCCTCCTGACTGGGGAAAAAGAAAGGGCTCTGCCCTATTTTCATCAAGCACTAGAAGTAGCTGAAGAACTAGAGGATAGGCTGATTATCAGTGCCGTCCTTTCAAATATCGGCATTGTACACAGTGAGTTGGGCCGCTATGATCTTGCATTGGAGTGCTATACTCGATCCCTTGAAGTACGGCGAACCATTAACGACAAAATTGGGGAGGCACTAACGATATGTAATATTGGGAATGTACACCGTCGTAAAGGTCTATTTGAATTAGCACTACAGTATCAGCACGAAGGGCTGGAGTTGGCGGAGGAAATTGATTTTACCCGCGGTAGAAGTGTTTGCCTCGAAGGTATCACCTTCACCTACTTTGATTGGGAGAAGTACGAAGAGACCATCGAATACGCGGAGATTGGCTTGGCGCTAAGCGAAAGAAATGGACTTTTGGAAAATCAGGTCGACTTCAAGAATTTATCGGCCCAGAGCTACGCCAAACTTGGTGATATGGAAAAAGCCTATGAACTGACGCAAGAATACATTGTGATTCGGGATAGCCTCAATTCCATGGAGGCCTCTAGCCAGATTAACGAGCTGGAAGCGAAGTATCAGCTCCGGCAAAAAGAAACAGAAAATCAGCTTATTCGGGAGCGTGAAGCAGGACAACAGACGGCTATTCGAAATCGAAATATACTGATTGGTGGTACGCTGGCACTTTTAGTGCTGATTAGCCTGCTGGCCTTTAGTTACTACCGTACCTCACAGCAAAAACAGGCCTACAACAATCAGTTAAAACGCGCAGTAGATGACCAGACCATAGCGCTTAACCAAACCATCGATGCACTGAAGGATACCAACCATGAATTAGAGAACTTCGCGTTCATCGCATCACATGATCTCAAAGAGCCCCTTCGCAGCATGGTGTCTTTCAATAATCTGATTCAAAAGAAGCTGGCGGGGCAACTTACGGACGAGACCAAAGAGTACTTTGCTTTTGTCAATAACAGTGGTCAGCAGATGTATCAACTCATTGAATCAACACTAGAGTTTTCCCGCTTGACGAAGTCAGAGGGAGTATACGAACTCGTTGATACGGCAGAATTAGTAGAACAAACCAAAGAGAACCTGCAGCGGCTTATTCAACAGCAGCAAGCAATAGTGGAGGCTGACCCCTTACCTAGCATCCAGTCTATTCCAGATCAATTGTATTTGGTATTCAAAAACCTGATTGAAAACGGAATTAAGTACAATACTAATCCGCAGCCGAAGGTCAGTATACGGTACCAGCAGAAGGATGCTCACGAATTCACTTTTACCGATAACGGTATCGGTATCGCCAGAGAGTTCCACGATAAGATCTTTGAGATGTTCAAACGCTTACACAGTCGGGCGGAATATCCGGGCTCGGGGCTTGGTCTTTCCATCGTACACAAGATCGTCCATCGGCTCGGTGGTAGTATTTCCCTGGAAAGTGAGGTCGGAAAGGGAAGTGTTTTTGTGGTGCGCATTCCATTAGATCAACCACCGAGACAAGAAACGTAAAAATGGGTGCTCTTTCTGTTATCTAGAAATACATCCATTATTGTTACAGCATATCTGACAAAATGAAGTTCCGCTCTCAACAACACATTATGCAAACGATGGCTGTCATTATCGTAGTTGCAACGGTCATTGTATTGCTAATACCGGTCAACGAGCATAATGATCGCTGGATTTATGGCACCTATACCATCTCATTAATGATTGTAGGGCTTTACTTCAGGTACCGGATCAGGAAGATGCAATGGTAGCCCCTAGTCAAACCTTGTATACGGTTCTTATAGTGGTGCCGCACAATGTTTTCCATCATATCTATGAATACGATCAGTAATTAACTACGATGTGATGACAAACTTCTTCCAATTGTTTCTCTTGTTGAGTCTCTCTACGGTTAGTCTTTTTGGCCAGAATCCGTCTGTAGAAGTACCGGACTTATCTGATGATCGTGTTCTTGCTTTACCGGTAGAAGGACCTCTTTCTGGAACTGCACTTGATAAGTTGGATCAGGCAGTGGCCGAAAAGCGCTTCGTCAGTATTGGGGAGTTTACGCATGGATCCAGAGAGGTGTTCTTGCTTAGGAATCGTCTCATCGAATACCTACATGAACAGCATGGCTTTGATGTGATCTTGTTCGAGGCGGGGATCGGCGAACTCATTGTCTTGAATGAAGAGAAACACAACTTGACTGATCGGCAATTGACCGGTGGTTTCTTTGGTCCATGGCGCACAGAAGAGTTTCGTGACTTGATGAGATATGTTCGTGAAAATGAAATCGAGATAGCAGGTTTTGATGTGCAGCGCACCGCTCGCTCCTTTGATCCCCTGCTTAGAGAGCTATTCATATCCGCTGATCTGGATACGACGACCATCTCGCTACTTGAGCCTAGGTTTGGTAGGATGAGGCGGGACCTGCCCAGTAGGAAGGTTCCTTTTAGTGATTTTCTTGATGCTGCCGTTCAGGAACTAATCCTACAGTACGAGCAAGCACATCAAAGTTTGCTTCACGCAAAAAGCACATATCCTGTTCGACAGATCATGATGGCTTTGAAAACGATTGAAAACCGCATTGCCTATCTCCGCTATATGATTCGATTTAAACAAGGGCAAGATTGGAATCAGCGCTGGGCCGACAGAGATTCCTTGATGGCTAGTAATGTGGAATGGCTAACCGAAAACATCTATCGCAATCGTAAAATCATTATTGTGGGGCACAATTTTCACCTGGCCCGGCATAATTCAAACGAGGCCGTGATGGGAGCGTTCCTGGAAAAAGTCTATCCTGGGGAAATCTATATCATTGGAACCTTTGCTGGAGGAGGAACTTATGTAGATAATTATGGGCGCGAAGTAGAGATGGCGGAGCCTGCTGAGGACACTTTAGATCTTAAGCACATTATCCGCTCCTTACAGGGCGAGATAAACTTCATTGAGCTAGGAAGTGGTTCATCTGAATCGGAGCACTGGAGCCGGCAGGCGATAACAGTTAAGGATACCTTCATTGATCTGTACGGATCGGAGGAGCTACAACTGGCAAAGGGTTTTGATGCGGTATTGTTGATTAGTGAGAGTAGCATTCCAATCAAGTAGACTTTGTGGATCGTTCTTCGCGACAAAACCAGCTGCCTGGCTTATCTCTGTAGTTTACACCTATTGCAGTATCTTCCTGCCCAGGAACCATGCATTAGTAGTCATGCCGCATATCTTACGCAATAAGAACATTGAGCTTCATCTGGATGACCCGTTGGAACGGTACCAATCCGCTCGTTTCGATTGGACTGGAAAGATCACCAAGGTGGCCTTCCACGACTGCGACTTTGCGGGCTTTGAAAGCTTGGATGATGATTCACTAGGACAAGGTTTTTATAATGAATTTGGTATCGACACGGCCTTGGGGTTTGATCAGGCAATGCCTGGATTTTGGTTCCATAAAATTGGTGTCGGCCTATTGCGAAAGGATCACGAACCATACAGTTTTGCAAAAGCATATGAGATACGCCCCGCCGGGTTTCAGGTGAGCGCAAGCAAGGAGCGATTAACACTTGTATGTCGATCGGAAGCTGTTTTGGGATATGCCTATGTTTTGGAGAAGGACATAGCCTTGCATGATGATGGTTTTTCCATTACCTACCAGCTACATAATGTTGGGGATAAAGAGATTGTCACCGATGAGTATGTACACAACTTCTTGGCTATAAACCAAGCCTTGTTGGGTGAAGAATATATGCTGCGACTTCCATTTCCGACTAAGCCAGAAGCCTTTGGCGAAACGGTAAATCCCGAAGGGAAAGCCCTGGTGGATACAAATGAAATTCGTTTCGCTGGCACACCCTCTGAACCGTTCTTTTTTAGCAACCTCAGCGGTGGTGAACCGGTGGCTACATCTTGGGAATTAATTCATAGCAAGCAGGGAATAGGTATCCGAGAATCTGTTGATTTTTCTTGCTCCAAAGCGAATCTCTGGGGTTGTGGTCATGTCATTAGCCCTGAGCTCTTTTGCCCAGTCCATGTACTTGTTGGAGCAACCAGGAAGTGGTCGAGACGCTACGAGCTTTTCCGAACTTAGATCTTTCATGTATCAACTTAGACTAGTTTTAGGAATTGTATAACAATACATTTCCGCGCACTTGAGTTCTATTCACTCACTGCAAAAATTTGTGCTGATTCAACAAGTCTATTAGCTTTACAATCGCTACAAAACGAATACTGCCTCATCATGAAATCATTCTCTTTCCTGCTGTTGACACTCCTGGTATTTCCTCTAATGAGTCAATCCTTTACCGGTGAACAGAAACTCCAAGGATATGGGGTTTTCGGGGATAAACTCACCTTCATTTTTGATGAAGGACTTTACGAAGTTCAACCAGAAAAGGTGATCGTGACAGGGGAGTTCCGTTCCTGGGATAACAGCATGTCTGTAGATACCTGGGGCCTAAAGAAGACAGGGGAACAATGGTTGCTTACGATCGATAATACCGACTTCTCTGCCATTGAACCGAATACCAAATTCAAGTTCCGCATCAACGATGGAGAATGGTTACAGCCTCCAGCAGATGCACCTAACGAAAAGGGTGGTGATCTGGTGTTCATGAAGGCGGATGATGTGGTGCCACTTACTGCCGAGCTTAAAAGTGAAAACCTGATTTGGGCAGAGATCAATGTGGACAGACCCTTGACACCTGCAGCTTATCGGATCACTGATGCCAAGGGGAACGTCACCGCAGTAGCGGGGGTATTGCCCAATGGTGCAGCCAGTACCCTAATTGTACCCGCCAAACCCCTCGACAAGCGCCGAGTCTACTACCTCGAAATCCCTGGTATGGACCTCAAAGTACATTGTTCCTTTGATGGATGGTTCCGAGAGACCTTTTCCACCAAGGAGTTAGGTGCTAACATTGATGATGGCGTGACTACTGTTCGTCTATTTGCACCGCGTGCTGAGATGGTTAAGCTCTATCTCTACCAGGATCGCAATGATGATGAAGCCTATCGAGCGGAAGAGCTGACGGTAGATGAGCAAGGTGTTTGGGAAATTGTTATTCCCGAAGATTTGCATGGTACCTATTACGACTTCACCGTCCATGGATCTGATGATCCTGGTAATTTCTTCTACGAGACCAACCCCGTACATCTGAATGATCCCTACGCCAGAGTTAGTGATGATACTTGGGGGAAAGGCCGTATCTGGCATCGGACCGAACCGGCAACACCGTTAAGCTCGGGGGTTCCGAACTTGGAGGACGTAATTGCCTACGAGGTACACGTCCAGGATTTTACCGATCAACTCCCAGTCAAGGAGGAACATAAAGGCAGATTCCCAGGTATGATCACTAAGGGACTGACCAACAGTCGTGGCGAAAAGATTGGTTTTGATTATCTGCTCGATTTAGGAGTGAATGTAGTGCACCTAATGCCGGTACAAGAATATGTTCATTTCCCAACTGACGATTGGAAGGCTTCTTTTGGTGAAGATGAATACATGATCAGTCAGGGCGTCAGCGAGGAGAACTATCAGTGGGGCTATCGGACCTCCTTCGCGATGGCCGTCGAGTCGAGATACCGGACCAAAGGAACGGAGCCCGGCACAGAACGGGAGGAGTTTCGCGATTTGGTACAGGCCTTCCACGATGAAGGTATTGCTGTGATCATTGATATCGTACCTAATCACACGGCCGAAAACATGGATGGCAACGGCTGGTTCTTCAACTTCAATGGTATTGATAAGCAGTACTACTACCGTACCAAAGACTTTGAACACATTGGTGCCTATGGCAATGAGGTGAAGACCGAAAACCGCCCGATGACCCAACGTTGGCTGATTGATCAATGCCAATACTACATCAAAGAATTTGGTATCGATGGATTCCGTATTGACCTAGCCGGACAAATCGATCAGCAGAGTTTGACGGCCCTGCTCGATGCCATTGGCCGGGATAAGATTGTTTACGGCGAAGCCTGGATCGGCTCCAACGATCCTAATTATGAGGACAACCCTGACTGGGATTGGTACAAAGAGGATTCTCCGATCACATTCTTCCAGGATGATTCTAGAAATGCCTACAAGGGACCGGTGTTTGAGTTAAAATCTAAAGAAAATGACCGTGGTTGGCCCGGTGGCAAATACGAAGAGCGAAACAACGTGATGCGCGGCCTAGCCAACAAATTCCCGGATGATAAAACACCGCTCAGTGGGATCAGTTATCTGGATATCCACGATAACTTCGCCTTGGCAGATCAGTTCGGCACCAACGATTTTGACGGCCGCTACGCCGTTGATCAAGGCGCGTACAAGATTGCTGCGACCTTGCTCTACACCACACTCGGGCCTATCGTTACGCACGGCGGTTCAGAGATCATGCGCAGCAAAGCTTTCGCACCATTGATGGAGGTAGTCAAGGAAACACAGGCAGGCTTCAATGTGTATATGCACGGTTACCGAGATACTTACAATCACCGTAAGGCGAACCAATTCGTTTGGGAGCAAGTAGGGCAAAAGCCAACCCGAGAGAATAGCAATGACTACCAAAACATGCAAGCTTTCTGGCGCGGACTGAATGCCTTCCGTCAATCAGATTATGGCGCGGTATTCCGGGTTGCTGAAGCAGTGCCAGAAGGATACTATCAGTGGATTACGCCCGAAGACGAAAGCATGCTAGGCTATATCGTAGACGAGAAGGTGATGGTACTGCTTAATGCTGGAGAGGAATCGAATACCTTTTCTGATATTGATTTCCCAGTCGGTAACTGGCGCCTTATTGGAACCTCCGAAGCAGTTGATCATGAGAATGGAGTAGACGACAAGGAAGAGCTCGTAAGTCTCACTAATAACGACACAATCGACATAAAAATGGCCGGTCATTCACTGTTGATTTGGGTTCGAGACTAAGCATTTCCACAACAAGCAAAAAGACACCTGTGAAAAAACGAATCATCGGTATTGACGTAGCCAGAGCGCTGGCGGTAATTGGAATGATTATCGTCAATTTTAAAGTCGTCTTTGGGACTGCGGGTGCTTCCTGGCTGCAGTCGGTAGCTGGCGTATTTGATGGAAAAGCTGCCGCTACCTTTGTAGTCTTGGCTGGTGTTGGCCTGGCATTGATGACTAAGGGAGCACTGCAGAATGATGATCAAGCCAAGTTGCAGCGAGCGCGGGTACGAATAGCTAAGCGAGCCCTATTCCTCTTTGCTATTGGTTTGTCGTATATCTTTATCTGGCCGGCCGATATCCTGCATTTTTATGGAGTGTACATGCTTATCACACTGCTGTTATTGACCAGTAAAAGAGCACTCATTGCCCTAGTCGCTGTGTTGCTAATCCTGGTCTATCCCGTCTTGATGGGATATTGGGATTATGAGATGGGGTGGAACTTTGATGACTACAGCTACGAAGGCTTTTGGACCCTTGATGGCTTCGTTCGTAACCTCTTCTACAATGGGTTTCACCCGGTAATCCCTTGGGTAGCCTTTATGCTCATCGGTTATTGGTTTGGCCAAAAGGATTTGCATGATCGTACGTTCCTCAAGAAGGCCTTCTGGCGATCAACTGTGGTCTTTGTGCTCATTCAGGCTTTCTCTGCTTGGGCCATCTTTGCCCTTGGGCCTTCCTTCCCCGAAGTGGAATATGTATTCGGAGTAAGTCCTATGCCGCCTTTGCCTTTATATATGTTCAACGGTATAGCCATCGCCATTGCGATCATTTCAGCTTGTATCCTTATCTGTCAAGGACGAGAGGAAAATCGCTTGATCGACGCGCTCTACAAAACGGGGCAGCTGGCGCTTACTTTTTATGTAGCACACGTAGTCATTGGCATGGGAGCGGTAGAAGGATTTAGCCCGGATAGCTACGGACTACATAGTATAGAATTCTCCGTGATCTACGCCCTGGTATTTAGTGGTGCTTGTATACTTTTTGCTGTGCTATGGCGTAAGTATAAGGAGGCAGGTCCGTTAGAATGGGTTATGCGTAAGCTGACGGATTAATCTAATGCTCTTCTTGGGTAGGGCAATAGGACCTATGAGGATACCAGTTGCTTCGCCTGGAGTTTTCATAGCCTATTCGCCAGGACGAGCAGGGGAGGTTACAGTCCTACCCTACCAGCTCCTGCACCGCTCGTTTAGCCGCTCTGGCAGCAGCGTGTACGCTTCCCCAGTCGCTTTCAAAGGCGTAGGCCTCGCCGGCAAAAAGGAGCTGGTTGTCCACTGTTTCGGCTAGCTTCGGAACGCGACGCCAGTCTTCATAGTCAAATAGATACGCACCTTGGATGTGTGGTTCGGTATTCCAGTTCTGAAAGGTATGCTTGATGTAATTGGCTGAAGCCTGATTGTCATAAATGGCATCCAATTCGCTCAGCATGTACTCGATCAGTTCTTGGTCTGTACGCTGCACATAAGGGTCAGCAGCCACGCCCACGGCAAAGAGGCCCATGATATTCTGGCTGGTGTTTTGCCCGTAGGAGGCATCATAGTAAAGCTTCTGGCCCGCTGTTTCCGGTGTAATCTCAAAGGCTGTAAAGGCCGGATAGAATTTCTCTGAGAATTCAATGAAGGCCTTACATCCATCCCAGACAGTAGCGTTGTTAATGACTTCCTTCTTGTCACTAGGCAGTTCGGGCGTAAATGTGATGACCCCATTCTGCAAGATTTTGAGTGGGGCCGTAATGATCACCCGATCCGCAGAAAAGGCCTGGCTCGCTGCTTGAACAGCAATCTGATCACTAGTATAGTCGATTGCTGTAACGACCGTGTTAAAGCTAATTTTGTCTTGTACAGAAGGCACGATATACTGCTCGAAAAAGTCAAACCAGGTAGAATTGATAAACTTCCGATCGATGGTAAAGCCTACATCAGCTACTGATATTTGTTGACCCTCAAACAAGCCATAATCTACATTAGGGTCATAGGGCGTAGTGGCCACATTGATATTGACAGACTCATCATTGACAATCTCATCAAAGACACCAGTTCCGACATGCAGCCATTCTGCTCCGAGTGGAATAGGAAAATCCGCAAAGTCGGTAGTCCGCTTCATACGGCCACCGTAGTTGGCGGAAGCTTCCAATATCTCAAACTCAATACCTTCTTGCTGCAGTAGATAACCTGCCGCCAAACCTGCTGCTCCAGCACCGATGATCAGTACTTTGCCTTCAAAAGCAGGAGTTGGATTTTCTTTTTCGCAGGAGCTTAAGGTGCTTGCTTGTAAAGGCAGTCCGATACCCAACAGGCCACACATTCTGAGGAATTCTTTTCGAGTCATGATGATCCGTGATTGTTCGCATTTGATAAGCCCGAAATTAGTCAAAACAGCATTGCCCCGCCCAAATTATCAATCAGTGGACAGGTTCCATCTCTGAGCGGGAAGGATCGTGGGATGAGTGGTGATGGAGAGACTAGAACGTAGTTGTGGATAGAAGTCATGATAAAATGGGTCATGGTATGTATTGTTAAATAAACTGTAATTTAGATGAAGCAGTCACTGTACTATTTGCTAGAAGAACCTGTAATCAAGAATCATGTCCAACTGCATCTTTTGCCAAATTGTGGCGGGTACTTCCCCTTCCTGGAAGGTCTACGAAAATGAGCATGTTTATGCTTTCTTGGATATCAATCCGGTAAGCAGGTACCATACACTGGTCATTCCTAAGAAACACTATGAGAATATCTTCGATGTTTCTGATGAGGATCTCCGTGAGGTAATCTCTGTAGTTGGAAAGTTGGCCAAGTATTATCGGCAAGCGCTTGGAATTAATCACCTGCAGGTTGTCAACAGTAATGGACGGGAAGGGCAGCAAGATGTTTTCCATATCCACTATCACATCGTACCCCGTCAATTTGGCGATGGCCAAAATATCCGCTGGCGCACCCACCCCCAATGGCGAACAGATTTCGATGACATGCTGGAGAAGATTAAACTGGAGGACTTCTAGTCAAGTCGAGGCCGTTTTTTGAACCACCTAAGACACCTAAGGGCACCAAAGTTTTTTTGAACCATGTAAGGCACATAAGGACATATAAGAATTAACTCAACTAAATTCACTAACCAACTAACCAACTAACCAAC
>ENA-UENT01000159-UENT01000159.1-marine-metagenome-genome-assembly--contig:-NODE-159-length-51638-cov-4.995078_pt1 | contig 51638 bp, 38 predicted proteins | sample MGYA00237879_ERZ529330 | MGnify/ENA primary metagenome ERZ529330 (study PRJEB26372, sample SAMN05368345) | marine metagenome | biome: cultured habitat; feature: ocean water; material: water; isolation... | reverse complement strand
ATACTTCCGAAGTCTTTAAGACTTCGGAAGTATAACTCTCACTAGAATGATTTGGCGACTACTTAATCGCAGGTAAATTAATCTTTAGTTCCATGGTATACAACCCTCTAGTCGGTGCCGAAGCGGTAAACTCCCTCAACTCTTGGTTGAATAAATTAGCAGCTGCGGCGGAGACCGTGAAGATTTCATTGATTCGATAGCCTAAGCTAAGATCCACTGTGAAGAAGCCGCCCAGTGGGCCGTAGTTGAAGGTGTCCGCACTCCTGGCGTTTTCAACGATGGGCTTACCGCGGTAGGTGAGCCCGGGGTGAGACTGCGAAGCAATTTGAAAGCTGGAGAAGTAATCATAGGATTCGACCCATCGGCCAAAAATACTACCGAAGAACTTCTCGCCGCTGTAGTTCAAGCCCAGGCCGAATTTGTTCGTTGGAGCATTAACGAGGATGTCCAAGAAATTGACTACCCCGTCATTGTTAAAATCATTCTCCATATTGTCTTCGTCCACACTGTAATCAAAGTAGGAGTAGTTGAAGTTGGCGCTAAAATTCGGGTTGAAATAGTAAGTCGCACCAAAATCAAAACCGTAGGTGTTCACCTGACCAAAATTGACATAGGTAGCCACCAGACCATTCCAGATCGCAAACCCAGATTGCACATCCTCTATTTTCTGATCCCCTCGCGCCGTTGTTACACCAACCACAGTGACAGGACTTAAGAAATCAGTTGAGATATTGTAGTAGGCATTGGCGTCAATAAAGAGTTTGTTTTTAATCAATTGGCCTCTATACCCTAGTTCGTAGGTTTCAATTTTCTCTACCTTCTGCTTTTCTACCTTACTGCCATCGAGTAGAGTGAACCCTTCCGCATTCCCTAGGATCAAACCACTGAAGAGATCCCCAAACATGTTCAAAATCGTCGGAGCTGCGATCCCTTTTCCATAGGTCAATCGCCAAGTTCCTCGATCTCCTATTTTTAGCAAGCCAAACTTGGGAATGAAATTGAAATCATAGATCTCATGATTATCAAAGCGGCCTGCGGCGATGGCCTTGAAGCCTCCTCCGAAATCATAGTTTAGGTGTAGATAGGCGCCCAATTGATTGACGGTAATAAAATCATTTTCATCTTCATCCAAGAGATAGGTGCCAAGACTGTTGGCCTGATCGGATTGATACTGGACCCCGGCAATGAAATCCAAGTTTCCAAAAGTATTGTAGTATTGAGCTTCGGCATTCCAGCGGCGAGAGTCATCTTGGAATAATGCTCCGCTAGCGTAGGAAGCAGCACCTCTGGCAACAGAAGGAGCTAAGCCAGCATCTATGCCTCGGTAATACTGTTTGGTTCTTTCGTCAATACTATAGGTGCTGTCTGTTTGACTTTTCGTGTAGTAAACCTGGGCGAAGAAGTTCTTGGTAGTCAATTTGAATTGATAGTAATTGATGGACCAGTCCTTTATTTGGTTTCGCCCGACATTGGTGGGGGAGAGGTAGGTGCTATTACTATATCCATAATTGAAACTCAGGTCTACGTCCTTTACGGGGGAATAGATCAGTCCAGCTTCAGCACGAAGGAATTCTACTTTATCATCCAATTCAAACTCTTCATAACCTTCAGATTGTCCATCTGGGATGACGTTTCCTTCCGCATCAAAGGCCCCCACACGATCAATGAAAACGGAATCTGTGTGCTCAAATTCTGAGCCAGTTGTGTATTCGCCTGTTACCTTGAAGGCAAACTTGTCACTCAATACCTGAGCATGACGAAGCCGGCCAGAAAAGAATCCTTTTCCGTCACCGGAGACGCCTGGGTTGATGGCAATCGTAGTCCCAGCCGATGTTCTTGGATCTTTGGTGATCGTATTCAACAAACCATTGTGCGCGTTGGGGCCATAGAGCGTTGCATTGGGGCCAAGGATCAGTTCTACGCGTTCTATGTCTTCCTTAATGGTAGTGTTTAGTGGACCCAGTGGCAAACCTGTTGCAATGAGGGTAGAAAAGCGGCCGTCCGTAACTTGCAAATTTTTCGCATTGAAATTAGAATTGAAGCCGCGAATATTGAAAGCCGGTGCTGCAATGCCCGCCCGGAAGTAATCAACGCCTTTCTGTCGAGCAATGAGTTCGGCTGGGTTTCCCGCATATTCTTCAATCTCACGACTGAAAATAGTTTCGATGGTAGCAGGACTTTCTGTTAATTTCTCGGGCTTTTTTGAGCCAGAGACCACTACTTCATCCAGCGCACTTCCTTCACTGAGACTGAGGTCGTAGGTCGTCGTCTGATTGGCGGTGATGGTCACGGTAAATTCGGTAGCACTGAATCCGATGTAGGAGGCGATCAATTGCTGCGTTCCTGTGGGTAGTTGAAGTGAGTACTTACCATCTAGATCGGTTACTGTCCCTTGGGTAGCCCCTTGGAGGATAACATTGGCTCCCACTAGCGGGGTTCCGTCGGTGTCGGTCACGGTACCGGCAAGCGTACCCTCTTGTCCCTGGACCACGACTATACTCAGGCAAAGGAGTAGGACTGTGATGAACTGTTTCATAAACATGGTGCTTTAAATGCTATAAAATGTGTCGAAGGAGCTTTTGGCCAAATTTTATGGCAATGGGGCCTAGCTTTTCGATTAGATGTTTTGCAGAAGCAATTTATAGTGTAAATCTTGTCTAGGACGAATCCGAAAAAAGTTACCAGACCTTGACTTTAGCTCTGTATTTTTTGCAATTGATTTATAAAAGGTTGATTATTATGTGTTTATGTGTACTGCTTAAAGGGTGCCTTTTGGTCGTTTGAGAAAGCCTGTTATCAGTGATTGGAGTTCTCGATGCGTGCATGGAATCATCCAGTAGGCTGATGTGTTATAGTTGGAAACGAGTGTATCCCTATGCTATCAGAAAACAAAACACTATTAATCTTGGACTTGGATGAGACGTTGATTCATGCCAGTGAAAAAGAACTGGATCGGCCCGGGGATTTCCAGCTAGATCACTATCATGTATACAAGCGCCCACACTTAGATTCTTTTCTGGCTGAAGTTGAACATGATTTTTTGCTAGCCGTTTGGTCATCAGCATCCGATGAATATGTAAAGGAGGTTTCGCGTCAGATTTTCAAGAACCTCGAAGTGTTCCAGTTTATCTGGGGGAATAGCCGGTGTACCTATCGAAGGAATTTTGCACCGGAGTTAACACGGATGCACCGGCTACATTACGATAGGCAATATTATTACGTCAAACCGCTGAAAAAGGTAAAGCGCCTCGGGTTTGATCTAAAGAGAATCTTAATCGTTGATGATTCACCCTATAAGGTGGTCGACAATTATGGTAATGCCATTTATCCAAAACCGTACGAAGGAGCGGCATACGATTACGAATTGCCATTGCTAGCCAAGTATTTGAGGACCTTGCGGAATGAGCCCAATGTTCGCCGGTTAGAAAAGCGAGGCTGGCGAGAACAAACGATCGCTAGATATCCCAAGTTTTGCTAAGGTGTATCCAAGGTATGCTTGGAGATATCTGGCGTGATTGCTATTCTTTATCTAGGAAATCTCGCACTTTCTCATGAATAAGGGCTGTCCCCTCCCATTGAACGAAGTGTCCGGCCTCAGGCACCATGACCAGTTCTGCAGCAGGCATTTGTTCAACACCACTCTGCGCTACATTTAGGGTTTTGAGATGCCCATTGAGGAAGGAATTGGGAATCAACTGGTCCTCCTCTCCAAAGAAAACGAGACTTGGCGTTTTAATTTTAGCTAATGTAGAAAAAACTGGTTCTTTGAGCATTCCAATGACACACTTTGGTATCATTATGCAATAGCTCTCATAAGCGGCCTGATCTGCTCGCATCTCTAGCCGATCACTAATCATGAATTGAGCATCTGCAGGCATAGCATAGAAATTCAATTGAAAGTTCTTACGAATTTGTTCTTCCGTAGCGGATTGTACGAAGGCTTTAGTGTAGACTTGTTCGAACCATTGAACCTGCTGAGGGGTGAAGGTTTCGAAACCTGCGGGTGCCATCAGAATCAGGTGACTAAGTCTTTCGGGATGTTTCAAGGCAAAGTGTATTGCAGTTTGTCCGCCCATACTATGTCCTACTAATACTACCTTTTCAAGGTTTAGCTTGTCGATAAAGCTTTTAATTACTTCAGCAAAGTAAGACATACCAAAAGGATAATCGCCCTGACTCGACTGACCATAATTGGGTAGATCTAGCGCAATGCATCTGTAGCTTTTCCGAAGTTCTGCGATATTTTTTTGCCAAGCCTTCAAATTACTTCCTAGGCCATGCACAAAAATAAGAGTGTGGGGCCCTTGACCTTCATCTACATAATTGATCTGAAGGCTGTCATTTAGCGCAATTTTATGAGTGGGGAAGGGATAGCTCCAGCTAAGCATAAGTGGCAGTTTTTCAGCATGGGAATTCGTCGGGAAGAGGCCAAGGGAAAGACTGAGTCCCATAAAAAGTAGGGTGAAAGCTCTAGTCATTTTTTATGAAGCAATATAAAGTATGCTGGGAGGGCGTTGTAATTCTAAATGAATTAAATTGCTATGCAGTCTTATCTAAGAGTTAGAGGTATAAGTCATTGTAAAATAGGATAGTAATAGTATTTAGTCAAAAATTTAATCTATTGGGAACCTCTTTTTGTTTTCACTATATACCTTTGGTACTTAGGCTTTAGACTAAATTTAGGGAAGGATGAGGTCATTACCTCACCCTGTTTTGAATCAAGCTTAAAAGAAAGAAAATGCAAAGATTACAGGATAAAGTTGCCATTGTTACAGGAGCTGCCCAAGGAATAGGGTGGGGGACTGCCCTAAAGTTTATGCAGGAAGGAGCGAAGGTAGCGCTTTGGGATATCAACAAGGAAAAGGGTAATGCGGTGGTACAGGAATTTACAAACCAAGGGTATGAATGTGTTTTTCAGCAAGTAAATACCATCCATTTCCAAGAGGTAGAAGAAGCTTGTAAAGCGGTAATGGCGAAGTTTGGTCGGATCGATATACTAGTCAACAATGCTGGGATCACTAGAGATGCTACTTTGAAAAAGATGACACCAGAGCAATGGTCTCAAGTATTGGATGTGAATCTAACGGGTGTCTTTAATTGTACCAAGGCAGTTTACCCCTATATGGAAGCCAATGCCTACGGCCGCATCATTAATGCTTCCTCTGTAGTCGGCCTTTCCGGCAATTTTGGACAAAGCAATTATGCAGCCACAAAGGCAGGCTTGCTGGGGATGACCCAGAGCTGGGCCCGGGAATTCGGAAGAAAAGGCATCACGGTTAATGCTGTGGCCCCTGGATTTATAGCTACGGAAATGGTGAGCACCATTCCTGAAAAAGTATTGGATATGTTTCGTTCTAAAACACCCTTAGGGAGATTGGGACAAGTAGAGGAAGTAGCCAATGTTTATTGCTTTTTAGCCTCTGATGAAGCTTCCTTTATTACAGGCACTACAATCAGTGTGGATGGAGGCGTGACCGTTTAGAAAAAGTAATTACCATGAGAACCAAACTACTTGCTTTCACGCAGTTCGCCAATACGCTCTTACCTCACGAAACGAGCTACCTCTTATCTATCCAAAATTTTCATGATACTGAACGATTGGATATCCTAAAGCAAGTAGACTTTAACTGTAAAAATATTGACCAGTTTACGCCCTATGGTGGACACATCAACAAACGAAAATACTCACACGTCAAAACCTGGATTGAGGAGCGCTTAAGCCGGATTGATGTGGATCGTCATTTTACTTGGATGAGTGAGGTGGAGCAGTGCATTGTGACCGACACTGTCTTACCAGAACAGGAGAAGAAGTTATTGAAGGAAATTCGCCGTTATAAGCATCCTGGTTTTTTCTTCATTAAATTTTATGAATTGACCAGAGCCTATCATCATTTTCTCTTGGTACGTATGCGCTATGATGACGAAAAAATGGTCGGCCGCTTCCTCGAAACCTATGCAGCGCGGTATCAATACTCGCTGGCTGTTTCAGAAAAGATCCACGGCGCTACGAAGGATATTGTTGGTCAATACCGGCAAAATAACCAGGAAAGTGAACATTGGAAACAATGGCTGACAGAGGTGTTTTATGATGAAAGCTTGGACGGACACAATCGCTATCAAGCCTTGGTGAGGTTGAGTTTTATAGGCTTCAATTATCGACAGTATGACTTTCTGTTGGAGCACTTCGAGTACATTGATCAACTTTTCTCGAAGGGCATTAATTATTCGAAAAGGCTGCTAACCAATTACTATCATAATAGGTTGATCCTGCATTCTAATTTTAAGCAATTGGATCATGCTGCCTATTATGGAAAGCTATCCATTAGAGCCAAGAATCACGATTACCTCCATTACGTTAACAATCTGGTGGCCATCCTTCTTCGGAAGAATGAACCCCAACGAGCACTGCTGACTATCCGAGAAGCCTCGAAGGAGGCTAAGGTCACACAGAACCTACACAGCAAGATCAGTTATGTAGCCTTTTACATTGAATGTCTAAATAAGAATGCCCAATACAAAAGTGCTGAGAACTATGCTTCTACTTTTCTAAAAGCCTACAAAAAGGAAGTGCTTCAATATCGTTGGCATTTGTTCTTCTCTGCCTATCTGGAGGCCCTGTTACAGCAAGGAAAGTATCGGAAAATGCTTCGGGTTATCTGGCAGAATCAGTTGATAGAAAAAGACAAAAAGTACCAAAGTCGGGCTAACTATCTGCCCACCATAAGTTGGTATCGTGCTGTGGCTGCTTATAAAGAAGGAATTTGGAAGGAACGAGATGTAGAGGCCGATCTCTTGGCCTTTGCGAATCTTAGTAGCCAAGCAGAAGAAAGGGCGGCCTACACGGCATTGTGGCAACAATTGGAACGACATATACCAGAATTGCTAACCAAAGTTTCTGCTCGACTCACCGTAGTGTCGGGCTACTAATTCATGCCTTTCAAAAGCAGATCGGCAATGCCTGGGTCGGCCGCGATCACCGCTAGATGTGGATTACTGGATTGAACCAAGTCTTGCAATAGGGAGAGCCGCAAATCCGAAGGGAGAAAGGGGAGTTCGACAAACTGCTGGAGGTTGGATACCTCTAATTCGTCTAAAGGTTTTTCTTGTAGAGAAAGATAGTTGACCAGCCGAGTACAGATAGCTGCTAGAATATCAACCCTTAGACTGGCTTGTTGCACCACTTGGGCAATCGGGCGTTCTATTTCTCCTCCAAAATCACGACTGGCTAAGATATGGGCTGGCTGCGGGAGCTGTCCAAAGCCTTGGGTCGCAAAGGTGATAAAGGCCTTGGCTGTTTGCTCTTCTAGGCAGCTATCTGCCAAGAGTTTGACTAACGGCAGTTTTTGTTGTAGGTCTTGAATTTCCTGTATACTATCGAAGAATTGCACCAAGGTTCGGCCGGTGGTACGACTTCCCACCAATACATTGGGATGGGTCAAGACGAAATGGATTCCTCTCGGGTCAATCTCCGCCTTTTCTGCCCATTTGGCCCACTCCAACAAGTCAAATACCAGGGTGATATGAAGCATCCTTGTGAGCATAGCATCATCCATCGGCGTAACAGAATAGTCTCCGCCATCCGGGTTGGCAGTAAGTACAATTTGCCATTTGGGAGGGAGTTTCCAACTGACGAGCTCATGATTCTGGAGCAGCTGCATGATTCCTCTAAGAATGCGGTCGTCAGCGCGATTGACATCATCAATGAGTAGAATTCCTGGCCCTTCCGTTTTCGGTACCCAGGCCGGCGCTTTGAATATAGTTTCATCATTCACGATACTGGGCATTCCTAGTAAGTCACCCATCTCTTCAAACTGAGCCGGCGCAATATACGCTAACTGATAACCTTTTGCCTTCGCTAGATCTTGAACGATCTCGGTCTTTCCAATACCGTGCTTTCCCCAAATGCAGATCGGCGTTTTCCGCTTGCCTTTTGCTTCTTGACTAAGGTTGATATCCAGCATATGCGAAAGGAAGGCGACGACTTCCCCCGCTTTCGTCGGAGTGCCGTAGTATTGATACTGCCCGCCTTGATGCTCAGTCGAATCGAAACTCATGTTGTAAATATAGCGGATATTTGTTAGGAACGTGGGAAGGCAAGACTGTAGTTGATCTGACTTAATTTTTTTGGACCACTGGTACAGGAATTTCAATGCTGATACCCTGTTCTTGTACCCACTGTCCCCGCTGAGATTGTGAATGTATCCAGAGCAGTGGGTATCGACTCTTCACCTGTAAGCGTGGCCCATCTCCGTCGGTAAAATAAAGGATAGCATCCGGATGGTATACCTGATTGGCCCAGTCGATAGGTGGATCAAAACAAGAGCCCCCTCTCCCTTCCACAAAGGAAGGGCGCTGCCCAAGGTAGGGATACTCTCGACGAATCTTTGTATCACATTCAATGATGTGTACTTCAGCTCCCAGTTTCCACAAATGATAGATTTCGGCAAAGAAGCTGTCAAATTGAATGGCTTGTATGCTGGCTGAGGTATCCAATGCTACCAACAACTTCTGCTGCTGCTGGATGCGAATACCCGGTGTGGTTCCGTAGCGTTTGGAGGGGCGGCGGAGGGTGTTTTTGAGTCGGGTTTTTTTATTGCGTCCTACAAATAGTCTGAGGATTCGGCGCCAGTTGATGGCCGGTTTAAGGTTTGGTTGGCGGCCTTCCAAGATCAATCGAAGTGCTGCTGGCCAATGAGAAATGGCTGCAGGACCTACTCTTTGTAGTGTGCTAAGAAGCAATTGATCAATTCCCGCTTGAATAATGTCCTTTTCTCCTTGACTGAGTTTAGCAATGGCTTGATGCCAGAGCTGGTGGGGGTATCGAGATGTGCTGGCCTTATATTCTTTTAGCATTTGTAGGCCAACTTGTGGCTTGTAGGCCTGAATCTCTTCTAGCCAGAATTGCTCCAGTGGCTGATAGTAGGACGCTACTTGACGGCTTGTGCCCGCCACTTCGATTGCCAATGAGGCAGGAGAAAAGCTAGTTGGAGGATTATGGAGTTGGATTGTAAATTCCTCGATGATCCAATCACAGGCCAGGTCATAGAGGTGTGGAAAATGAAAATGATTGGTTTCAAATGGATGTTGGAAAAGCAAATGTAGCAACTCATGCTGCAGCTGCGCTTTTTTTGCCTCCATGGAGTCTAGCTGAGCCCACTTATCCGGATCAATGGAGAGTTGAAGATTTGGTGGAGTGCCATTTTCGATAGACCAGCTTAGGGCGGAAGAGCCAGGAGCTGTGCATTTAGGTATCCCACTCAGAAGGTGTCCCCAGAAAGGATCATCCAGCATCCACTGGATGCTGATGGACTGTAGTTCATTGTGGATTTCTTCAATCAAAAGCCGTAGATCTGGGATTTTCTCTGAGATACTTCCGAAGTCTTTAAGACTTCGGAAGTATCTCAGGAGTAGTTAGTTAATCCGTTAGCGCATCCGGTGAGGCAGATGCTTTCGCTAACTTGTAGATGGTATTTTGAATGGCACCTTCAAAGGCAGTTCCATCAGCCGCCCTTAGCTTGTATTTGATCTCCATAACCCAAGTAGGTTGAATCTCTGGTAGCGTGATCTTCAATAGCTTGCCATCTTCGCTCAAAGATAAGTCTTCTATGGCTAAGGTTTGCGTATTGTAGCGCTTGGAGCCATACTGGCGGGTACGTTTGAGTTCCCAGGTGTTGATTTCAAAGGCAGAAGCTTCTTCCGCAGCCTTTTTATCTAGTGCATTGGCGAACTGCAACTCAATACCGGATTCCGTAGCCTTCATAGCAACGGGTAAATGTAGAGGCTGTCCAGTATGTCTGATGCGGTATAACCCTCCCACCTGAATCATCTGATTGGTCGCCCAGGCCGACATGCCACAGCCATAAAACTGTCCATCTTTGTCGTTGAATCTTCCTCTCATGATGCCCGTCGGGAACTGTGGTACCGGTAGTTCTACCATGCCACCTTGACGGGTACCATCCACCGTTTGAGGCAGCACCACGAAAACCTTGCCATAGCCGTAGGACAGGCTTAACAAGCTACCATTCAATGGGCCCCAACGATCACTCTCGGCCCAGAGCAATTCAGCGGGAGATCGATCGTACTTGCTATCCATCCAGCACAAAGGTTGTTCCATGGCGGCATCACTGGAATCCGCGGGGGCTCCATAACCATACATATTTCCATAGAAACCTCCCTCTTCCACCCAATTGATTCGATTCATCGGATTCCAATAACCTTCTTGATCGGTTACGATGAAGGAGCCGTCTGGATTGATACAGACTCCATTGGCTGCTCTAAAGCCATGTGCTATGATATCAGATTGTTTACCATCGGCACTTACCTTAATTAGGGTGCCATGTTGTGGAACCAGAGAGGTGCGGGCGTGCCGCCCACTTTTAGCGTAATAGAAATTACCTTTCTCGTCGGTCTGCAAACCCATCGCAAATTCATGGAAATGCTCCGTGACCTGGTGATCACTGTTGAAGCTTTCATAAAAATCTGTCTCTCCATCTCCGTTCAGATCGCGCAAAATGGCAATTTGATCTCTACAACTTAGGTAGATATCTCCTTGGTGGTATTTAATGCCTAAAGGCTGGAAAAGTCCGGTGGCAATTCGGCGCCATTGAATCATCCCTTCCTTCTGACTAATTCCTTTCAGCAACCAGACTTCTCCATCGATGGTGCTGACGACTGCCTGATCACCGTCTGGAAGGAAGTCTATTCCCGTAGGTCGCATGCGACTTTTCCAAGGATTATCCTGGGGCAAAACGAAGACATCGACGGCATAGGGAGATTGCTCGTCTCCTGGGATGATGGGACTTTCGATGATCTGAGGATCATGCACAGGGCCTCCCTTTGTCAAGGCGCTTAGATCGGTCGGAGATTTCTGTTCAGCAAGCACTTCCTCGAGGGCTTGTTGATCTTGTGATAATACTAGGTTGACAGCGAGAGAGGTATTGGCTGGAACCTCTAACTGATGAAATCCATCCACTACACTCAATTTAGCTTCCCCTTCTATCCCCACCGCAGCAGTTGAGGGTGCAATTCGCATCTGAAGAGGACTCGTAGCTGCTTCAATATTCAACATCCTACGTAGAACTGGTGCTTTTGCCTCATTGGCTAATTCGTAGCTTTCCAATATGCTAGCTTCCCCCACCGTATATTTTATCACCACTTGCTGATCGTGGTAGTACAGGCCCTTGTAATGAGCCCATTCTCGCGGTAACGGCCCGAAGGGGCGACCATCCACCGCCACAAAACGAGGGTCTTTAAAACTGCCATTTGCTGGATTCGCCCAACCTGGAGTAATTGGATTTTCAACCTGAATCTGACCTACAGTTCGAGGAAAGATATTGTGCCGATCATTTAACAGTATTCCTTCATAATCCATGAAACCTTCACCTGTCCAGAAGCCGGTCATTCGCAATAGATCGTGATCAAAGAGGACAAAAGCATTTCCATTGGCAATTCCTCCTTCTCCTTTATCTAAGCGGATGGCTAGACCCTTATACGCGAAATTCACATCACGGAAATCTTCGTTGGGCAAAGGACTTCGTCCGCCAGAGATTCCGCGATCGGGGTCACCGGTATTGGCCAATTCATAGGTGTTGATGAGGAAATCACCGTAGTCCATTTCGGCCCAGGGTTGGTAGGGCTGTGGATCAGGTCCTATGGTATCTCCTTTGGGTAGCGCTGCCAGCCAATCTTCGGTGATCTCGAAGTACTGATCTGGATTGAGTTCCTTCATGTATTCTTCCCGAATGAAGTGAATGACCTCATATTTTTCTTTTGGCGTTAAACGGACTTGTGGAGGCATCATGCCAAATCCACGGGTTAGTGTTTGGTACATGCTGAAGGGATCGGCCCCGTGTTTCAGCGAATCGGCCCAAAATTTTGTCGCATGTGGAATGGAACCGGGCTGCTCCTCGTTGCCATGGCAATTAAAGCAGATGGTTCGATAGGTGATCATCCCTTTATGATAGAACTCGGGTGTCCAGTCCTTCATCAACTGTTGATGATCAAGGTTTAACTCATAATCGGGAAGATCTGTATCACTAAGCAATAGCTCGGGGTCGGCTATATTGGCTTCTGAAGCGTCTTTTGCAGACTCATTGCAGGACAAACAGAACAGGAGAGCGGAGCAAAATATAATGCTCGGAAGGCGATGTAAATGAATGCGCATAGTCAACTCTTTTGATGACAGCATGAGGAGTATAAAAGTGGGAAAATGGATAAGTTGATTACCAAATGCGAAATCCATTTTCCCACTTCTGATTAGGGTTACTGCATATCAGTAACCTTTAGTCCCTTGTTTTCCCAATATCCTTCTTTGGAAAAACTGTAGGTAGCGGGTTCGTAGGTACCTTCTGTATTTGCAGAGGCCTTTTCGGGAACCTCCATGCCTAATAGATAATAGCTTGCATTTACCAATAGTCGACGCACCCCTTCATTCGTCATATCGATGGCTGCGGCGGTGGTGCAGGTGAATGCTTTTCCGGCAGTGCCACCTGGGAGTTCATAACTCTTGGTCCAAGCCACCGGCATCATCGGCTCGTTTGGGTTGTAAGGGTTTTTAGCGGCTGGATTTTCGGTAGCCGCCTCGGTATCGGTTGGTTTCATACCAAAGTATGGGTCATTCTCATCAAATTCGCCAGCTCGGTTGACCACTTGTCCCATGATCAGTGGCTTAGCATCCCCAGGTAGGGGCAGCCGCACTCCGTAAACATCCGTAGGGCCCCAGATCTCTCCATTGGCAATTCCGTTTAGAATCGGATGATCTTCGCTACCCGGAGCGATCAAGCCTCTTGTGCTTTGGTGTTTGTGATGGCCATGGTGTGTGTGCCAGCGTTCGCCGAGGACGAGCCTGCCAAAGCCACCATCCCAAGGATCTCCTTCTTTACGATATTGATTTCCCCAATGCTGATATTTGTGGGTGTCGTCCTTGAAGTTAAAGGCGTGAGTGGAGGTACGCAAGCCAATGATCGGTTTACCAGCCATTAGGTAACGCTCAAAATGCTCCATCTGCTCTACGGGTAAATTCCGGAAGCGGGTCATTAAGATTACCAGGTCGGCCTCTTCAAGCGCTTCAAGCCCTGGGATGTTACCCGTGTAATCGGGGTTGATGTAGCCAGGTTTGTTGGGATCTTGGGCAAATAAAACCGTACAATCGAAACCGTGTTGATTGGCTAGGATTTTGGCCATTTGAGGCATGGCCTCTTCGGATCGATATTCCTCGTCGCCACTAACTAATACTACTTTTTTGCCGTTGTTAGTGGGACCAGTAAAGGTCAACCATTGCGTGGGACCTTCAGACACTTGCCCTTCATTTGGGCTTTTCTCATTGTTGCAGCTGCTAAGGCCGATTACTACGGCCAGCAAGAAAACAAGGTGCTTCATGCTTGATAGTTGGTTTTCGAATAAATGTAAGACAAAGCCTGAGATAGGGTTGAAGACGCACGAAAGTGGGGTTCATCATCAACAACTATACTCCGCTATATCTCGGCCTGTCAAATTACAAAATCACGATAGAATTTTCGCTGAATAAGCCTTATCTTTCCAAAAATGCAGGTATTATGGAACGATTGATCGCCACCTCTTATCTAACAAAAGAGGAACGCAAGGCACTTTTGAAGAAGAATGATGCCAAGGCCTTTACAGGGTTATTGGTGCATTGGATATGGATTGCTTTTGCTTTTGCCTTGGTGTATTGGTGGCCAAATGTGCTTACCATTATCGTTTCACTATTTATACTAGGTGGGAAGCAATTGGCATGTTCTGTTTTGATGCATGATGCGGCTCACCATGCCGTTTTTAGCAATAGACGGGTCAACGATTTCATGGGGCAGTGGCTAGGAGGCTTTCTTGTTTTTCAAGATATGCTAGGGTATCGCCCTTATCATTGGGAACACCACGTTAAGGTAGGAACGATGGATGACCCTGACCTTTTGCTGACTAGAGGATATCCAACCTCCCGGGCCAGTATGCTACGTAAGTTTTTTCGGGATCTTTCCGGACAAACTGGTGTGAAGAGCTTGGTCGGATTGATAGCTATCCATTTGGGGTATCTCAAATATAATCTGGGGGGAAAAGTTGAACGGGTTTCTCAAAAGGATCGAACTTGGCGCGAATTCTTTATTACTTTCTTCAGGCAGTTGAGTGGCCCTATATTAGCAAATCTGTTCCTTTTTCTGGTATTGACTGCCGTGGCCTCTCCTTACCTGTTTTTGCTGTGGGTCGTAGCCTATTTTACCACGTTCCAGTTTTCAATCCGAGTACGTGCGATGGCCGAACACTCTATGGTTGATGACCCGGCAGACCCGATGAAGAATACTCGAACAACCTATGCCAATTGGCTAGAACGAATGCTTTTTGCTCCCTATAATGTCAATTACCACTTGGAGCATCATATGCTGATGGCTGTTCCTCCTTATAACTTACCCAAAATGCACCGCCTGCTCTTACAACGTGGCTTTTATGAAAAAGGAACCTTGGAAAAGAGCTATTGGAATGTCATAAAATTAGCGGTACAACAGTAGTTATCTAACCCAAGATATATTTCTATGCGGTTTATATTGAGTCTGCTAGCGATCTGCTGGCTGAATGCCAACTATGGACAAGAATCCCTATTGATCCAAAACGTAAACGTTTGGGATGGTACCAGCGATCAACTAAAACTGGGGCAACAAGTACTCATTGAAGGGAACTTGATCAAAGAAGTGGCCCGGGAAATCTTAGTAGAACCGGATATAACTCGAATTGATGGTCAAGGTAAGACCTTAATACCTGGATTATCAGATGCCCATCTTCATTTGGCCTTTACCATGGGCTTAATGGATACCCGAAATAAGGCAGATTGGATGTACACAGCGATTCGAGCTGCTAAAGCCGCGGAGAACTTTCTCCACTTGGGCTTTACCACAGTGCGTGATTTGGGCGGTCCCGTTTTTGGACTTAAGCAGGCCATTGATGAAGGGCTGACCCCCGGCCCGAGAATTTTTCCTTCGGGAGCTTTCATTAGCCAAACCTCGGGGCATGGCGATCTTCGCAACCCCAACGATGCCCACCCGTATTGGTCAGATGCTCCCTTGCACAGTATGGATGCGCAGGGTTGGTCATTCGTCGTGGATGGGGTGCCAGAGGTGCTAAAGGCTGCTCGGGAAAACTTGAAGCGAGGCGCTACTCAGCTTAAAGTGATGGCAGGGGGAGGCATTGGTTCAGATTTTGATCCGATTCATTCTATCCAGTTTACCCCAGCGGAACTCGGTGCTGCTGTTCAGGCCGCTGCGGATTGGGATACCTATGTCGCTGTCCATGTATATCACTCGGAAGGCATTACCCGAGCCTTGGAAGCCGGCGTGAAATGTATTGATCATGGACATTTGATTAATGAGGAAGCGATTCAATTATTGAAAGAAAAGGATGCCTGGCTCGTGCCGCAAAGCCACTGGCTCTTGCGCTCCAAAGAAAGCATCGAAATTCTGCCTCCCAGAAGGGCCCAAAAAATGGCGATGGTGTTGGCTGGAGCCGAACGAGAAATGGAATTGGCTAAGAAATATGATGTAAATCTAGCTTTTGGAACGGATGCTTTTGGCCCTTTGGGCGGAGAGTCCAAGGCTTTGAATGAATTCATTACCAGATGTCGATGGTATAGCCCTGTCGAAGTGTTGAGGCAAGCTACTTCGGAAAATGCCAAACTGTTTCAGCTCTCTGGCAAGCTACATCCTTATACCGCAGGTAAATTAGGGGTGATTGAATCCGGTGCTTACGCTGATCTATTGATCTACGATGGTAATCCATTAGAAGATATTCAAGTGATTGTCAATTATAAGGAGAATCTCCATTTCATTATGAAAGATGGGAAGATTATCAAGAATGAATTAGAGTGATGAATATCATGATGAAGGGAGACAAAATCGGCTATGGAATTTGACTTGCAATCTATACTCAACTTATTCTTATTTGCCGGTGTAGTGCAGGGGATCATCGTGGCCGTTTTGTTGACTACGAGGCGATCCAGCGGAATAACAGAACGTTTATTAGCAAGTTGGATACTTCTACTCACCCTCTCCAATGTTCACATCCTATTTTCGACTTGGAACCTTTACTTGTGGTTGGGACAATGGTACACTTTGTTGGCTCCCTTATCTCTGAACTTACTCTTTGGCCCCATAATCTGGCTTTTTTGTGGGAAGGCAACGGATCCGGAATTTAAAATTAAGGGAAGTGTTCTGTTTCATTTGATGCCTGGGCTATTGGAATTTCTGTATTACCTGATAGCTTATCTACAACCCTTAGCGGTGAAACAAGACTTTTACGGACGATTTCATTGGCCTTATATCGAACCCTCTTTGGAAGTACTGGCAACAGTCTCTTTTGCCTACTATTTATGGAAAAGTATTCGTCGCATAGATCAATACGCCATTCAACTAAAGATCAACTATTCAAATCCAGATTTGAATACTTATGATTGGTTGCGCAAATTGTTGAACCTCCTCATGATCTTTGCTTTACTATGGCTTCTTTTGACACTCATTGACGTTTTCATTATGGGATATGAATTAGGGTACATTTATTTCTATCCCTATTACTTGATGATTGCATTTGTGAGTTACTTCATCGGTTTCAGTGGTTATTTTCGGCGTGATTTCCAACCTGAGGAACTTCCGATCCTCGATCCTAATTCTACCCACCGGACGAGTATTGATCAAGAGCAATTACACCGTAACAGTAGGGCGCTTGAAACCCTAATGACCTCGGATAAACTCTTTCTTCAACCTGACCTTCGCGCCAAGGACGTAGCAAAAGCCTTGGGAATCACTGTGCAAACCCTCTCTTATACGCTGAATCAAGGAATGTCTATTTCCTTTCATGACTATATCAATCAATTGCGTGTTAATCAGGTGAAAATCCGTCTGGAAGCTGGCGATCTAGAGCACATGAACCTAAAAGGGATTGCTCGTGAATCTGGCTTTCATGCGGAGTCCTCTTTCTATCGAATCTTCAAACAGCATACTGGACAAACTCCCAAAGCTTATTTGAGCTCACTCTAAAGCAATTACTCTCATATGATCCGTTGGGAGTTTTTGGCAAGAGCAAGACTACTCTAATCTTGTTTACTTGCCAAAAAATCATCGACATGCAAAAGCTATTTCAAATCTTCCTCTTTCTGCTTTTCATAGTGCAGGGATTTAGTCAGACTGAGAGAATTGTTTTCAGCTCGGATCGCAATGGCAATTACGATATCTATTCCATTAAGCCTGATGGCACAGACCTGCAACAGCTGACCAGGCATCCCGCGAGAGATGCCTGGCCAAAGTGGTCTCCTGATGGCCGGAAGGTTGTTTTTTGTTCCGAACGACAAGGAAAGAACCAGATTTTTATCATGAATGCGGATGGAAGTGATCTACGGAATCTTAGCAGGAATCAATTCAACGAATTAGATCCGGTTATTTCTCCCAATGGACAATTAATTGCCTTTATCACCAAAGCTACCGGAACTTATCAATTACATGTGATGAACATTGATGGGACCGGACGTAGGCAGTTGACCAACCTAGGTCCATTTAATGGTCGTCCAGACTGGTCTCCGGACTCCAGTAAATTGGTTTTCATAAGTCCCAGGAGTGGAGCGTACGAGATTTACCGGATCAATGTTGATGGGACCAATGAGCGAGTCTTGACGACCTTTGAAACAGAAGTCGGAGCGCCTGCTTGGTCCAAACATGGATACTACATCTTATTCCATGGTCATGAAAAAGGTGTTGACTATTTATTTCAGATGACCCCTACGGGCAAGGAGGTGAAAAAAATTGAGTGTAATGGAGACCCCAATTTTCTGGCCCGGTGGAATGGCTCTTCCAATAAGATTGTATTTGTTTCCGATCGAGATGGCAACCATGAATTGTATGTTAGAGATCTATCTACGGGTAAGGAAGTTCGCTTGACTCATTCTCGAGCTTCTGACAGCATGCCCGATTGGTTTAGTCCTCCTCCGGTGGCCTCCTGGCCAGTTAGTTTCTCTCCCGCTATTCCCGATAACTACCGTTTGGCATTTACTTCATACCGAGGAGGTTCACCAGATATCTTCCTGATGCACCCCGATGGATCAGCTGTGCAACGGCTGACAGATTCAGATCACAGCAATAGTTTTCCGGCAGATGTGGGGGATGGGGTACATATTAATTTTCTCCGATCTTCGGCAGAAAGTGCTGCTCCTCAATGTCTTTTTCAGGTTAATCTTACGGATAAAAAAATAAAGACTATAACAGGAACATCTATTGTCACTGGAGCTTTGGAGGCAAGAACCAGTCCAAGTGGTCAATTCATCAGTTATACCAAGAAGGTGGGGGATTATTTTGAGCTTTTTCTTTACGATACGGAAACTAAGGCCCATCAGCAAATCACGGATCACGCAAGTCAAGGTTTGCCAGCTCAAATTAGAATTTCCTTTTGGTCTCACAATAGCAAAAAAATAGCGTACTTAAGTGGGGAAGATTATTACAATTTATACCTGCGCGTGTTCGATCTGGAGCATGGGACTACATCCGCCGTTACAGGCAGAGGGTACATGTTTTCTGGAGTGGTCTGGCTCAAAAATGACAATAGATTTGTCGTGAATATCAAGATAAGGGGGAAGACGACCTACGAATTATGGAGTATTAATCTTGATGGCTCAAACTTGAGGCAGCTAACCGATCATCCAGGCAGAGGTAGCGTGCATCCAAGCATTTCACCTGATGGAAATTGGATCGCTTTTGAGAGCGGAAGAGATATGGATGACGGAGAGATTTATTTGATGCGTCCTGACGGCAGTCAGCAAACTCGCATTACCTATCATCGCACTTATGACGGTCGTCCGGCCTGGGTTGAATTGAAAGAATAGCAAATAATACGGCCTGAAGCTCGAAATCGGGCTTCAGGCCGTACAAGGAATATCTGTTACTATACCAAGTCTATGTTAAGGCGTAGCCAACTTCTTCACATACTTCTCCATCCATTGGTCCATTTCCCATAGACAGTGTAGAATCGACTCTTTTGCTGCGTAGCCGTGACTTTCGTGTGGAAGCATCACCAGTCTGGCTGTTCCACCGAGTCCTTTGATCGCACTATACAAGCGCTTACTTTGGACAGGGAAAGTACCGCTGTTATTATCAGCTTCTCCATGGATCATGAGTAAGGGCTCATTGATCTTATCTGCATGCATAAAGGGTGACATGGTATAATAGATTTCTGGTGCTTCCCAGTAGGTGCGCTCTTCTCTTTGGAAACCGAAAGGCGTCAAGGTCCGGTTGTAGGCTCCACTACGAGCGATTCCCGCTGCAAACAAATCAGAGTGTGCTAAGAGGTTCGCGGTCATAAAGGCTCCGTAGGAATGTCCACCGATACCGATACGATCACGATCAGCAATTTCCATCTCTACTAATTTATCGATTGCCGCCGCTGCATTGGCTACCAGTTGTGGTCGGAATGAATCATTGGGTTCATCATCCCCTTCACCAACCACAGGCATACTAACTCTGTCAAATACGGCATAACCACGGGTAACCCAGTATAAGGGAGAGCCCCAGCTGAGGCGAATGAAGGAATGAGGTGAACCTGAAACCTGTTTTGCTGCCGCTGCACTTTTGTATTCTCTTGGATAAGCCCACATCAAAACGGGTAGGCGTCCATCGCGCTTAGCATTGTAACCTTTTGGTAGATATAGATCCCCCTGTAGATCAAGGCCATCATCCCGCTTGAAAGATATCTTTTGTTTTTCGATGCCAACTAGGCCAGGATAAGGGTGGTCGAAAGAGGTAAGGGGCTTCATCTTCCCATCTTTCAGGTTACGGAGGTAATAATTCGGTGGTTCTTTAGTGGATTCTCGACGGGAAATGACCATGCCCTTTTCCACATCCAAGATGCGGATTGGGTATTCGTAGTAAGGTGCTTTGGACCGCCAAAGTTCTTTGGTCTCCTTGGATGCCAGGTCAAACTCGCGAATAAAGGGGCGATTGCCTTTTGCTGAGGCACCGGTGCCGGTCATGTAGAGCTTTGATTGCTTGGCATCACGGAGCAGTACGGAACGACCATAGGCATTGCTAGTAGTAGCAAAACTACCGGGGTTGTTGTAGGCATCTTCGGTAGAAATATCGAATAAGGTTTGTTTTGACTTTGGTTCGGTTGGTGAAAAGCTACTGACGATTTGTTCTCTGGTACTCCACCAAGATTCGTAAGCAATCGCCAGATCATCGTCTCCCCAAACAATGCCACTGTAACGGAACTTGAGTCCGATGCTCTCCCTTCTTTTACCATTGAAAGGCGCTTCCATAAAGAATAGGCGATCTCTAATCTCTACTTTGTTCTTAGGGTCTCCTTCATCCTGCGCTTCTACCCAGAATAAGCTGGCTGGTTTGTCAGCCCGCCAGGTGAAACTCCTTGGTCCGGTGCGTGTCGCTCCAAAGCCTTTCGGGATGTTCTCAGCCAAAGGGATCTCGGCTACTTTAGAGACCATTTTCCCGGTTCTACCCATGATGTTATAAGTGGTAGGGAAACGAGAATAGGGAACGAGATAGCTAAAAGGTCTTTGGGCGGTAGCAATCAACAAGTATTCTCCATTCGGAGAGGGAGACATAGAGGTATGAATGCCTGGAGCGCCTAAGTTTTTCTGCTTCCCGCTTTCGATGTCTATGCTGACCAGTTGAGAAGTAGCATAGTACTCAAACAAGTCTTCGTCGTAAGGACTCTTCAATAGATCCTGATAAGTCCTTACGGGAGCTTCCTTGCCGGTAGTTTGTTGTACAATCGGCCCGGGAGGTACTGGAGAAGGCTTAGGCGCTTCTCCTCTTCCTTCCACCGTTGTTTTCACGATTAAGGTGTTGCTATCTGAAAGCCAAGTGTAAGGAATACCACGCATGGCATCATTTACCACGGCTTTGGTAAGCGCTTTGGCAGACTGAGTCTTCACATCGACGACCCAAAGCTCTAAGCCTTCAGCAAGGCCATTCGTAAAAGCCATTTTGGTGCCATCAGGGGACCAGCTTGTATTTTCGATCAGTAAGTTTTCCGGTAAGCCTTTGATGGAAAAGGCTTTTCCTGTATTGATGTTCTTTAATGAAAGTCCGTTGTAGCTTCTACTTCGAGAGCTTCCGTTGGTACGGGGGTTGATTCGTAGGCCTGCGATCCGAAGCTCCTCTTGAGCCAATTGGTCGATGGAGGGATAACCGGGTTTTTCCATTAACATCATCCACTCACCGCTCCTATTCAGACTAACATCTGGAGTTTGTGGAGCGTTGATGAGATCAGCTATGGAAGAAGGCGGTGATTGGTAGCCTCCGTTTTTTTGTGCCTGTAAAGGATTCAACATAAGCAACAATAAGGCCAAGCCGAATAAAGCTTTAAATGGTCTAGGCATGGATTGTGGTATTTTATTCTAAGACAATAACTTTTTAACATCACTTCCTGCTAAAAGTAATGAGTTTTCAAGATTTTATGGAGAGAAAAAAGGCAGATTAGCAGCATAACACCAATGCAATCTCCCCGGCTGTCAGGGATATGTCGTTGGTGGAAAATCTATCTGGCTAGCTGGACAGGCACCAACGATGGCTATGGGGGAGCTTCTAAGGACGGCTAGCTAGGAGGGCTCATGAGAAGAGCTGCTCCAACATCACCCGAAAATGATTATATTTGGTAAGTAAGTAACCCGCTAATTATACACCCATAACCTGACTGTCATGAAGAAAAGTGATGCCTTTGCACTCGCAAAGAACTATCTGCGTACCACGCTACGTACCATTTCTAAAAACAAGGTTTATTCAGGTCTCAATATACTGGGCCTCGCACTTGGGATAGCCGCCTTCCTCTTTATTCTACAATACGTTTGGTATGAAAGAAGCTATGATAAATTTCATAGTAATCATGAGGATTTGTATCGGGTCCGTTACCAGATTTTTCGGGCTGGGAATTTGGAGGTAGACTGTGCTGCGGCAGTACCTCGAGTAGGGCCATTTATGAAAGAGAAGATGCCAGAGGTACGAGAGTATGCTCGCGCTTTCCCGATGTCTGCTGTCGTTACCTATGAGGATATTCGGTATTATGAAAAGCGGATGCATATCGCAGACAAGTCCTTCTTGGAGATCTTTGACTTTCCATTAGTATCTGGAAATCTGGCTTCTTTTGCGGATCCGAATACAGCTATCATTTCGGAACATATCGCGACCAAGTACTTCAAAGGAGCTGATCCCTTAGGAAGGACCTTGGAAATCGATGGCGACGATCAAGTCGAAATTGTGGGAGTAGCCAAGGATGTGCCAGATAACTCGCACATCAAATTCGACATCCTGATCTCATACGAAACACTTAATAACAACACGCGAGATGAAGATGGCAATGCCGCTTCTGAAACGGCTTGGGGATGGTACGATTTTAATACGTATGTGCTTTTACAACCTGGGACTGATCCGACGGATTTTGACGAAAGGTTCCGGAAGTTTCTGTGGGAGGAGCGTGGTGAAAGATATGAGAAACACAACTTCCATAACGACTTTCCACTTCAGGCCATTACTGACATTCATTTGTATTCTAATCTTTTACAGGAATCAGAGCCGGAGGAACAGGGAGATGGAGATGCAGTGGCCTTCTTGGTGATCATTGCTTTCTTTATCCTATTGATCGCTTGGGTGAATTACATCAATTTGTCCACGGCAAGGTCGATAGAGAGAGCCCGGGAGGTAGGGGTGCGGAAAACTTTGGGCGCTACCCGGAGCCAGTTAGTCAATCAATTCTTGTCGGAATCTTTTTTCTTGAATTTAATCGCCTTGGGTATTGCCTTAGGTATTGTAACCCTGGGCATTCGCGCCTTTAATCGATTAACAGATTCCAGCCTAAATTTGGCCTTTTTAACGGATGCCTCCTTCTGGTTATCGGTTACAGCTGTGTTAGTAATCGGTTCTTTAATTGCTGGATTATATCCGGCCTTTGTATTGTCTTCTTACCGCCCAGCCTCGGTGCTAAAAGGCAAATTATCACACAAGCAAACGGGGCAACTACTCCGTAAGGGGCTAGTGGTCTTCCAGTTTGCAGCTTCGGCCATTCTTATCGCTAGCACTATTATTGTGTACCAGCAACTGTCACACATGCGGAAGATCGATTTGGGTTTTGACATGACAGAGACCTTGGTCGTTCGAGGTCCGGAGGTATTTGCTGTTGACTCCCTCTTTCAGTCGACCAGTAAGGCCTTCAAGGAAGAATTGACGAAGAAAGCCAGTATATCTTCCGTTGCATCTTCTTCTAATGTACCAGGCGATGAGATCTTTTGGACTAATAGCATCAAGCGTCAGGAGGAATCAGTGGATAAATTCAAAATCATATATAATGCTGGAGTGGACTATGATTATTTTGATACCTACAAAATTGACGTCATAGCGGGAAGGAATTATGGTCCTTCTTTCTCCACCGACACTTCTGCCTTAGTTTTAAATGAAGCAGCCATTCAATACTTGGGGTTTGAAGATAATGAAAGTGCGATTGGACAACAGGTGACTTTTTGGAGTAAGCCGCATACAGTAGTAGGCGTTGTGGAAGATTACAATCAGATGTCAGCAAAGACGGAAGTGGCCCCTATTGCTTTTCCTTTGGTCCCAGGAGCTTCTAGTTATTACACTCTTAAACTGACGGGAGGCAATTATCAATCTACTTTTCAGGATGTGCAAAATACATACCTGTCCTTCTTTCCGGGGAACCCCTTTGACTACTTTTTCCTCGATCAGTTCTACAATCGACAATACGACAATGATCGAAAGTTTAGCCGTGTCTTTACCCTATTTGCTGCCTTCGCCATTTTTGTAGCTTGCTTGGGGTTATTCGGTCTATCCAGCTTCAACACCCTAAATCGGAGTAAAGAGATTGGCATTCGTAAAATTTTAGGCGCCAGTGTACCTAATATAGTTCAATTACTGTCTCGGGAGTTTCTGTGGTTGATATTGATTGCCAACCTCCTGGCTTGGCCAGCCATTTATTTACTGATGAATAAATGGCTTGAAAATTTCGCCAATCGCATTTCCTTAGGCGCCAATGCTTTTGTTGTTTCCGCTATGCTGGTGTTGCTGATTGCATTAGCAACTGTTAGCTATAAGATCATCGTGACTGCCTTGGCAAATCCCGTCAAGGCCATTAGAACTGAATAGAACCGAATTCAGATAAAGGCCCCACAGTTAAAAGCTAAGCTGCGGGGCCTTGCCATTTATTAGCCTCCTTAAAACTGGAAGCGATACATAAAGTCAGGAAAAAATCCAATCTGGTAGACTTCATTGACCTCATTGGTCAAGCGATTATATCGACGAGCAAACACATTTTGGTTGTCGGTCACATTCTGTATATCGAAATAGAATTGGTGAGAAACCTTCCGGCGTTTGCTATTAAGTTTCATACCAAACTTCACATCTAGTCGGAAATAAGGACTGAAGCGCTCGCTGAAGGCTTGATCCTCCAGTAGTATTTCTTGGCCAGCCAGCTGAGAGGCGGCCAGGTCTACGGGGGTATAATAACGACCTCCCGCGGTGGTAAGCTTAGTATCAAAAGTCAGCGCATTTCGTTTGTCCTTTCCAATCTTGATCTCTCGTCCTGCTAAGAAATTCGCCACATATTGGTTGTTAAAGGCTGTGTTGCGCTCAATCCCATCACTGCCCTTGTATTTAGAATCGTACAAGGAAAAGGTGATCAGGCTATAGTATCCTTTGCTGAAGAATTTTTCTAGCGTTAATTCAACACCTTGATTCGTGCCAGTCCCTTCATTGACCAAACTGAATTTGTCATCTGAGAAGCCAAAATCTGCACCTTCATTCAAAAGGGAGAAACTAGTGGGGAATGGCTCTACGGGAACCTTGTCAATATATTGATAGTACGCCTCCGCTTTCAAACGCCAATCTTGCCCCAATTTCACATCATAAGCCAGGACAAAGTGCTGACTTCTGGTAGCTGCCAGATTGCGGTTGGTTTCCATTAACTCCCCTGGGGAAACTTCTTCCTGGGCCAGCAGGATCGGAAGCGGTGCTACCTGGGAGTGAATGCCATAACCTAGGCTAAGGGTTTGGCCATTTAAGAACTTGTAGTTCAAAGCCACTCTTGGCTCTAGGGCAAAGTCATCATTTAGGGTTAGGAGCTGGGTGTGAAGGCCTAGGTTTAGCGTGAAAGCTTTGTCCAGTTTGTATTGCGTTTGAATGAAGGCCTGCCATAACCCGGTATTGTCATCAAAAGCGTAGGTCGTTAGCCAATCAGGCGTGAATTCCCTAGTTCGGTTGGCCAGATCGTAATTGAATTGCTCGAATAGAACACCCGCCCTGGCTGTCAAGCGAGCACTGAATTTTCGGTTGATAAAAGAGGAGAGGGTAAGGCGAGTCTCTGTGTTGTCAATTTCCCCGATTGGAGTTGCCGTTTCATCTCCTTGGTCGAGATTAAAAAAGCGATTTTGATCTACAGTTGTCGAAGAAGTAGATCCCGAAATGATGGTCCTCCAATAAGTGTTGGGGTCTAAGATGATGTTATGTTTTACTCCCAACACGCCAAAATTGGAACGTACAAATAGATCTTCGTCGGTTGCTGCAAATAAATCCTGCTCATCTACTTCATCATGCAGAAAATCAATATCACTGCTACCGGCAATTCCGAAGAAGGAGACCTGGCCAATACTGGTTTTGCCTAGTTGAATATTGAAGGCAATGTCTCTGTAATTAGGCGTGGCATTGGTGCCGATTGGTAAACCTAGTTCGGTAGCCAGTCCTAAAAAAGAATATCGGGCAGCCACGAGATAAGAGGAGCGCTGCTCCTTATTGATGGGCCCTTCCGCCATGCCTTCGAAACCGGTGACTGCCGCTACTTGAGCGGTGAATTCATGCTTGTCCTTGTTTCCCGTTCGGAACCCGAGATCGAATACACCTGCCAATGCATTACCGTATTCGGCGGGAAAAGCACTAGTCATGAAATCAGAGTTCTTGATCATGTTGGGATTCAGCGCACTGACCGGCCCGCCGGTAGTTCCCGTGGCAGAGAAGTGATTGGGATTAGGAATGGGAATACCTTCTACGCGCCAGAGTACCCCTGTTGGTGAGTTACCACGGATTACGATGTCATTACGGGCGTCGTCTGCAGTGGATACTCCGGCAAAGTTGGCGGCAAGCCTAGCCACATCACTCCGCCCTCCAGAATAGCGATTGATTTCTTCTACGCTAAAAGTTCGAGCTGAAACGGTGGCGAGCTCATTCTGTGCCTTATCCTTTTGGACTTCGGCGGTGACAACTACTTCTGAGAGCTGTTCAATATTTTCTTCCAATTTGATTTCAAGGTAGGCTTCCTTTCCGGCAGTCAGGTAGATATTCGGGACCGTCATAGCTTGATAGCCGAGATAGGAAACCGCAATCGTATTTCTGCCAATGGGTACATTTTCTAATATAAAGGCACCGTCAATATCAGTCACTGTGCCGATATTTTGTTCAATGCCCAGAACTTGCACCGTGGCCCCGATCAAAGGCATTTCGGATTGCTTATCCAGCACTATTCCTTTGATGTTTTGTTGAGCGCTTAAGGAGAAAGAAAAGAGCAATAGCCAAGCGATGAGCTTTAGTTTTGGTTGCATAATAGCGAGTCATTTACTTTGAGTTTTTAAGAATGTCCTGTGGACCTGGCTACAAGATTAGGGGCAAAATGTTTACGATAAAAATTAATGGTGGGAATGGGCCACTTCTGGGGAGAATGGGAGGCAGAGCTAGCCATTAGGGGCTAAATGACCAGGAAAATATAGGTTTTGGGACGTATGGGTTGGTGTACGGAGACTTCGTCAATGACGGAAATTTGGGTACACTGCTTGAGATGAGTAGTCTGAGCCAATATTTCAGACCTCGTTTCTGTCCGCTTTTTGCTCTAAGCTATTTTTTCCATAAACCATTTGTATGGCGTTGAGTTTAGCATCATAAAATACAGTCCAACTTATGCAATTAATAAAATCCATCGCCGTACTGACTCTACTTACATTTTCCTTTGCATGCACGAAAGACAGCTTAGGCGACCCTTCCCCAGAATCGGGCACGGAAGTAGAACGAACCGTCTGGGTCGGTAATGCAATTACCTTCAGTAAAGCGAATGCTGCTGACCCTACCCTCGAAGAAAATCAAGATCGAATTACGGACTTGGTATGGATTACCAGAGATAATGGAGGAGGGCAGATCTACAATGTAAAATCTGAAAGTCAAGCAGCATCAGGAAGTAGTCCCAAAGGGACGCTATGGGCAATCGGTTCGATCGATGAAATTGACGACCTAGATTTCAGAACCTTCCGATCGGCTGTTGGGAAACCAAAGGATGTGGTGGGTAAGGAATTAGTCCTTCAGCTGGTAGAGGAGAAGATCTTTTTACAGGTCCAATTCACCAGCTGGTCAAATCAAGGCGGTGGTGGATTTAGCTACGAGCGCTCCACTCCCGAATAGATACGCAGCGGTTCTGTTCCCTTATTGGAGGAATTGAATCTTGCTACTGTCTATGGTGGTGCATGTTGTCAGCGGGATGTAAGTTTCTTTGCTATTACACTTACATCCTGTTGACAACAAAATGAATAGTACTCGCGCGATTTCGAAATCCTTAAGCATGAGGCAGACACATTAGTAAGCCTTCCTAGCTCAGTAGCTGCTCCGACCAGCTCCATTAGACTTAACTCTCCTCTTTTGTGGTGGACTGATCAAGTTTTTCGTATTGATTATGAATGGCAAGTATCAGTACACCAAACAAGACTGCCACAATAATTAGTGTAACATTTAACCAGCCCTCCGCTCCGAAAGATAAGCGGATCAAGATGGTGGAAATCAGGAAACCAGAGTTTCTAATGACCGTGCTGAATTGGTCCGTATGGAAAAAAGAAGTCAATAACAATAATACATCTGTTAGGATCAGGATGGTAAAGAATTCATTAAAGAAGATGTTATTGACATTCCGAAGGGAATCTACGATCTGGTCAATGGAGAAGAAACTTTCATACACCCAACGGCCAAAAACAAATACAGCAAGTAACAAAAAAATGGGAACGAGTAAAATGGCAATGAGTTTTTTACGTCGAATAAATTTTTCCATGGCAGAAGTTGGAGGGAGACTGGGTTTTTGCCAATTTTCCCGCTGTTTATTCAGCCTATAGAATACCAAGATGAGGAAGAACAAAATGATCGTAGCCAGGATATCAAAAGTGAACTGAATATTGTACTTCACAGAAAACCAATCCCCAGTCAATTCTAGATTGGAAATATCCTTAAATATCCTTCTGATAATGATAAGAGTGATGATCTCATACTGTTTTCCAATGTAAGTCGTAATGGATTTTGGGAGATAGTAAACTACCAGGTAAACCTCGTATACCAGTATAAAGGAAAAGGGAGTGTATATAGCGGTGATAGGATCACTCAACAACCTAGAAGGATCAGGTAGATCTACCCAGTGAAAATCTACAAAGAAAATCAGCAGGAGATGTAGCAAGAAACTCAGAATAGCGATGCGTACAATGATTTGCTCGCTGCGATGCTTGGTATGTGCAGAGAGTAATCTAAAATAAAGGAATTCTTGCCTCATTGCCTGAAATCTTACTGAGCATTATACGGGCCCTATAGCCTTACGTAAAACTAAGTCTGGCCAATATTGTTCAGGGGGGCTTATTGCTACTCAAATGCAGAGTGAAGATCTACCTGATATAGGAAACTTTTCGAGTCTAATGTCTGATTTGATCTCGTATCCAATTAATGTATTGAGATACCCTTGTATAGTATTCCGTCACTCCATAGATACCTTCTACTCCATCGTGATCTTGAAAGGAACTTATTCCCGCTACGTAGATCTCGTCATCTCGAATTATGAAAGCAGGTCCGCCACTATCCCCAGGGCCACTGATTCCCTCATAGTCTGTTAGCTGATTCGATGATTTCCTGGGGTCATCAAATTCCCAAGCGAGCCAAAACTCGTTCACACTTTTCACCCTATTGGTCGCTGCCCGCAATTGTCCATAGGTTTTTTCAATGCCCTTAATGCCATTGCCAGTATATCCTTTCCCTACGAAGTAGGTGACCTGTCCTAGTTCATCCCCGTCGGTGTACAATTTAGCCAATTGAGTGGCCTTCGGGCGTTCTTGAAATTTGATTAGCGCCATGTCATGATAACCCTCATCTTTCCACTTTGGGTGGATAATGACCTCTTGCACTTCCACTTTCTTATCGTTCATGATGACACAATGCTTTTTACCCTTTTCCAATTTCTTTTTGATCTCGATAGCGCAGTGGGCAGCGGTAATGGCCCATTGTTCAGCGATGATGGTTCCCTCGCAATCTGGTAAGTTGAGATGGCACATGTAGGGTTTGAATTGCTCGGCTAACTTGATGTATTCGGCATCAGACTTATCGTGCCTAATGACGATAGGCGGGGTGTGAAGGGTACTAGCAGTGGAGAACAGCAGTATCGAGAAGATTCCAATGATTGTGATATATTTCATGTTTGCCGGGTTTGGTTAATAAATGATGATGCAGTGCAATGCTTAGTCTTTTCAGATTTTGCAACACCGCCGAAAGGTATGGGAAACTAGCCATGGGGCTGTTCGTCTGTATCTAGGCGAACAACTTTAGTGCTGATGCATTTTTCGGAAGGCGGACGGGGTTTGCTGAGTAATTCTTTTAAAGTTGGTGTTAAAGGCTGTTTTGGAATTAAACCCGGCCTCCATAGCTACACCGAGGATGGAAAGATGCTGAAACTTGGAATCTGCAAGCAGTCTTTTGCTCTCCTCTACACGGTAGCGGTTGACCAGGCTATAGAAATTCTCACCTAGACATTCGTTTAGAAAGTGAGAAAGTTCATTGGTCTTCATAGAAGATAGTTGAGCCAGTTCAGGGAGTGTTAGTTCGGGATTTAGATAAGGTTTCTGTTTCTCCATTATATCCAACACAAGGGCTTTAGTCTCTTGCATCTTGATATCTTCTTTGGGGGCATTTTTCTTCCCGCCCTTTGACTCAGGAGCATTGGACTCTTTCAAGTGCAAGACGGATCGTGCTTCCGTAGGAAATACTTCTTTTTGCCTGATACTATGGTAAGCTAGGTAAAGTAAGATGATGAAGTCTGCGAAATCTGCGAAAATGACTAGACCAAGGTTTGATCTGGAGGAGGAGATCAGCAAAGACATAGATCGAATGAGGATAAACCCGATCAAAAAGCGAAATAGCCAAGATAGGTTCACTGGTGCAAGATCAGAGTAGAAGCTCTGCAAGCGCCTTGTGTGTAGCGATAGTTGGCCGAAGGAGAGGATTGCCACTATAATTAGAAACAACAATAGCACGGTATCCTCGACCAAAGTCATCGGTAAGTGAAAGGTAGGGAGCCCATCAATCACATCCCAAGTCAGTATACGAAATAAAAAAGGGATCAGTAAAAGCGCGATTACCCAGCGTGGCGGATAGGTCTCTTGATTTGAATAATGACGAATGGCTAGGTAAAGCCATAGGGGAGTGAGGAAGATCGGGAAGTTTAAAACCTGCCAATAGTCTGATGGATGATCCAGGTAGCGCAAAGTTCCTAGTCCATCATCCAACGCAAATAAGGTGTAACCTAAATAGCAAAGACTAAGATAAATATTTCCCCACCTGTTCTTTTCGGCACTAAGTAAAGCCAAGGCTATGCTCAGCATAAAACTTATGCCCGCCTTAAACCATAGAAATAGTGCAAATAATGTCATAAAACAGGAGGTGATGTAATAGTCATTTATACTATGCAAAGGCATTTTAGCCTAAGGGTGGTTTGACGAAACTCCAAATCGAAAATAGTAATTCACCTGAAGGTATCCGAATGCTAAGAGAAAACGGCAGGACCTATTGTTACACTACTTAATCCAATACTGAAACTAATTCTGTAATTTGGGATGAGATCAGCCATTACTTTGTGACTAGTCATATGAAAAAGCTATTCCATCTTAAGCCATACCGGTGGTCATCCTTTTTAGGACTTCTGTTGCTGCTTCAGCTTCTTTCCTTCACGTCTATCCATGCTCATGGCACCCCATCGGATAGTTTGCTGAGCTTGTTGGAAACATTGCCAGAAGGAGAAAGAAGGCTAGATGTTTTAATTGAACTAGCAGACTTGCTGAATTGGCAAGATCTGGAAAAAGCCAAGGCCTATGGCTTTGAGGCCTTACAGTTGGGAGAGCACTTGGGTGATCCGATCCGGATGGGATATGCCATGATTGAAATCAGTCACAACTACGATAGCTATATGAACCAGGATTCTGCGAGATACTATGCTACGCAGGCTATCGGACTATTCCGCAAGAAGAATCATCCTGCGGGCGAGGCACAGGGCCATCTTAGGTTGGGCTACATGGCTGAAAACAATGGTGAATTTGAAAAGGCGACTCGAGAAATCTTCCAGGCGCTTCGCCTCTTTGAATCGTCGGATGATAAAATTGGGCTGGACAAAGCCTTTATTGGATTGGGTAAGCTATACTTCAAGATGGACAGATTCGAAGAGGGGATTGCCATCATGAAAAGAGCAGTGTACAGTACAGCACCTGAGGCGCCGGATGAATTAAAGGGTTATTATCATTTGGTAATGGGGAATAATTATAAGGGCGCAAAACGTTTTGAGGAAGCCCTGTATCATTACAAGACCTGCGCAGCCATTGCCTTGAAGAATAACTTCAATATCGATCTGATCTACACCAATACCTTCATGGCAGATATTTACCAGGAGCAAGGTGCCTTCGAAAAGGCACGGCAGTTTTATCAGAAAGCCATTGAATATGCTAAGGTATATAAGGACAAAAACCTAGAGACTTTTCCCTACATCGGCTCAGGGAGACTATACAACAAACAAGGGCAGCATGAACTCGCCATCGCCCAGTTTGAAGCGGCTATGAAGACCAAATTTGAACGAGTTCATAACTACTATTTTCACGAGATTTATCGGGAGCTGAGTGTGGCACATAAGGGCCTGGGCCAATATGACACTGCACTGCAACATATGTCGACTTATTCCAGCCTGAGAGACAGTTTCTTTACCGAGAGAGCAGATCGTTTGCAGTCCGAAATGCAAGCCAAGTACCAAACGGAAAAGCAAGAAGAGGCTATTCGTCAGAAGCAAAAAGAACTTTCCTTCGCCATCGCTATTGTTATTCTCTTGGCATGGAGTGCCATTGCTCTTTGGCGGGCTTATCTCATTAAAAGAAGATCGAATCAAGTGCTCGAACAGAGAAATGAGGAAAAGGAATTTTTAATCAAGGAGATCCATCATCGGGTGAATAATAATCTACAGGTTTTATCCAGCTTGTTAAATCTGCAGGCGGACTATATTCAAGACCCCGCAGCTCTAAATGCTGTGGCAGATGGCCGAAATCGTGTCCAAACTATTGGCCTTATTCATCAAAGGTTATATCTAGGGGAGAATTTGGCATCGGTGCGAATGGAGGACTACGTGAAAGACCTAACAGATCAATTGTTGGCTTCTTTTGGTGTAGAAGAGCGCATTAAGGTCAAGACATCCATTCAGATACCTCCTTTGGATGTGGATTCCGCGGTCCCCTTGGGTTTAGTGATCAACGAATTGTTAACCAATGCATTAAAACATGCCTTTCCAGGGGATAAAGAAGGCGTAATTGAAATTAAGTTGTGGATCAACAGTGAAGAGCTTTTATGCTTACAGGTGGCTGACAACGGGGTAGGGCTGGTTGATCAGACCAGGAAGCGATCATCAACTTCCTTTGGGACGGAATTAGTTAAAATTTTGAGTAAAAAATTGAAAGGCCAAGTTACTGTCTCGACCAATCAAGGCTATCAAACCTTGATTCGTTTCCAACGGTATAACCTAGGAAAGTATGCCCTTGGCTAATGGCCGCTTTCCGGGGAAAGAACCTATAAATCGAGTTACATCGCACCAATTCTTCGAAAAAATATAATACTATGATCTCTCGCATCTTTTCTCTTAGTCTACTTTGTCTTTTTCTCGCCTGCTCCACGGCTACCGAAATGCCTGTAGCCGAAAAGGTTGATGTAAATACTTTTTCTGAAAAGTTAGAATCACTCCAAGATGTGCAACTCGTAGATGTGCGCACCGCAGAAGAGTTTGCCGGTGGAGCCATCAAGGATGCCATGAATATCGACTTCTATGGGGATGACTTTGACACGGAATTAGCTAAACTGGATAAGAAGAAACCGGTGATGGTGTATTGCCAAGCGGGAGCGCCAGAAGGCCGAAGTGGGCAAACCCTAGCAAAGTTGAAGGAATTGGGGTTTAATCAGGTCTATGAATTGGATGGCGGATACTTGGGGTGGGCGAATAAGTAGGTGTCAGCCACCAGCAAATTACAAGAATGAAGCCTGAAGAAAGTCATTCCTCAGGCTCCAATTCTATCAAGATATCAATTTGTGTATTATTGCATGGATGGGGGTAGGATAACCTGGTTAATCACATGTACTACCCCATTAGATGCCTCTACATCCGGAGTCACCACCGTGGCACCGCTTATTTTTACCCCATCAGATAAATCAACGGAGATTTCCTCGCCTTGTACGGTAGCTGCTTTCTGTCCGTCCGACAAATCGGTAGACATGACCTTGGCACCTACCACATGGTAAGTTAGAATACTAACTAACTTATCCTTGTTTTCTGGTTTCAATAAATCTTCTAATAAACCTTCAGGAAGAGCTGCAAAAGCTTCGTCGGTAGGCGCAAAGACAGTAAAAGGGCCGTCGCCGCTAAGTGTTTCTACCAGACCACCAGCCTGAACTGCGGCTACTAGGGTAGATAGGTTTTCGGTACCTACTGCCAAATCAACGATGGTTTTAGGCTCCTCTGCTGTCATGGAAGGAGGTAGGATCACTTGGTCGATAATGTGTACCGTACCATTAGCCGTAGAGATATCTGCCGATGTAACAGTGGCTCCATTGATTTTTACGCCATCAGATAAATCAACGGTTATTTCTTCACCTTGTACCGTAGCGGCTTTTTGGCCATCGGATAAGGCTGAAGATAAAATGTTGCCAGCCACAACGTGATATTTCAAGATCGCCTGTAATTGTTCTTTATTTTCAGGTTTCAACAGATTCTCCAGCGTGCCTTCAGGCAAAGCGGCGAAGGCATCATTGGTAGGTGCAAAGACCGTAAAGGGCCCTTCACCATTTAAAGTCTCTACGAGCTCACCAGCTTGTAGTGCTGAAACTAGGGTAGTTAAAGATTCTGTAGCGGTAGCTGTCTCAACGATGTTTTTAGGAGCTTCTGCGCAGGAGCTCAAACCTAAACAAAGAATAAGCGCAAAGAGAAATGGATTTACCAAATTCCTTTTCATGATGTCAAAATTTGATTGAATTAACGAATACCACTAAAGCCTATCTTGCTAAGAAAGGGTGTGATAGACCTCTAATAGGATTCAAAAAAGGTTATTCTTTAGGTGGTGGTTCCAGAATTTGGGGAGGAAACATGAAGTAATACATCAGCTTCTCAGGCATCTTTAATTCGAGATAAATGCCTAAAGTTGAAATGCCTATCAGGCAATTTTTAACCTCTTGTATCCGAGTTTTTCCAGGGTGATTTATAGAAGAATGGCTACTGCTTCTGCATGAGTTGATCTTCTGCCCATGCTTCCGCAGCCTGTTGCGTATCAACGATGGCATAAGGCACAGGCTGAGCTTGTAAGGCAAAAATTGCCTTTAATACCCAGCGGATAACAGCACTTTGGATTACGTAGGCTGTGCCGCGACAGTACGTCCGCATCAGCGCTTCTTTGTCCTTCAACCATTGCGCCTGTTGTTGCTGGTGCTTGAACTTCGGTAAGACAGCTTTTTCAGCATTGAAGATCAAAGAAATGGGTTGCTTAGCGTCGTATAAGCTTTCCAGATCATTGAGATACTGCTGAAAACTTTCATCGGTCGCAGCTTGTCCCGTAAAACGAATGGTAATGAGGGGCCTTTGCTTGTTTTCGATTGCAGCGTATGCATTTCGCATCACGATTAATTTTGTTGAAGGTTTCTGCAGCGGGCACTACTCTAACCGAAAAAAGAAAGAAAGGTTTGAGAATAATCTTATTTAGTGAACTTCTAAGCACACTTTGAGTTTCGTTATAAAACGGAATTCATGAGACCAAGGGTTATCATTATTGGTGGAGGATTGAGCGGGTTAACGGCCGCTCGGCAGTTGCATGCAAGCGGAATAGATTTTTTGTTACTAGAGGCGAGCGATCGGGTAGGAGGGAGAGTGAAGACGGATGTGATTGATGGCTTTAGATTTGATCATGGTTTCCAAGTATTGTTGACAGCTTACCCCGAAGCGCAGGCCCTATTGGATTATGAATTATTGAGATTACGCCATTTTAAGCCGGGGGCCTTGCTCTTATATCCTGATGGAAAGCAGGACCGCATAGGAGACCCAATAAGAGATATTTCCAGCTTATTTCCAACTCTCTTTTCACGGGCAGGTTCGCTGATGGATAAGTTGAAGATTCTACGACTGAATCTATCCCTCTCAAGCACGTCTATTGAGCAAGTGTTTCAAAGAGAAGAGATGTCAACGGCTCAAGCCCTACGTCAGGAATACGGCTTCAGCGATAGAATGATTGAGTCCTTCTTTGCCCCGTTCTTTTCGGGCATTTTCCTGGAGCGTGATTTGTCTACCAGTCGGCGCATGTTTGATTTCGTCTTCAAAATGTTTGGATCGGGACATGCCGCAGTACCTGTCTTGGGTATGGAAGAAATCCCCAAGCAATTGGCCAATCCCTTACCGCAAAACTCAATTACGACTGGAACCAAAGTGAGCCGAATTGAAGGGCAGAACGTACAACTAGAAGATGGCTCCAGCTTCACCGCTCCTCATATTCTAGTAGCTACAGAAGCTACCGGACTAGTGAAAGAACTGACGTCGGTACGTACTCAACATCGAAGCACCACTCATCTTCACTTCAGCGCAGAAGCGCCTCCCATCCAGCAAGCCCTCATTGCATTAAACACCAGACGGGATCGAATTACTAATAATATCTGCACAATCAGTCAGGTATCCGCAGGTTATGCACCAGCTGGACAGCATTTGATCTCCATATCAGTGCTGGGGGCAGCGGATCTGCCGCCAGCCGATCTAGAGAAAATGGTTCGAAAGGAGCTGGACACTTGGTTTGGCAAAGCTACTGAGGAGTGGAAACATCTTCATACTCGAAAGGTCCACTATGCCCTGCCAGACCAAACCCAGGTGATCAATCAACTAGGTGCGGGGAAAACAAAACTTAGACCGGGCCTCTTTGTAGCAGGAGATCACTTGCTGAATGGTTCGATTAATGCAGCCATGTATGCGGGTAGGAAGGCTGCCGAAGCTATCAGTCAAGAATTGCTTGCCTAAACCGGATCTTCGTAATATCTAGTTTCGCTTTTTCCTTCGGTAAAGATTACCCGGCCTTCGGAAAAGATATCAGCCATTGGGAAGATATTTCCGGTGTCCGATACGCTCACCCTATATCTTTGAAGCGTCAGTCAGATGCTGGCCTTGCGTCCACTTACAGACCTAAAGGCGCAAGACACTAATCCTTCCAAAAATCAAAAATCTAGCGAAATGAAGAATCTTGAAATCGTTCAGAAATGGGGTGAATCCACCAAAGTTGGTGATTGGGCCACTTTTGAAGCATTGACCGCTGAAAACTTCCAGTTATTAGGCCCTGCTCCTGAGCCTTTAGATCGAGCCGCTTACAAAGCCTGGATCAAGAGTATGCTTCAAGCTAACACGGAGCATGATAACAATATGGTGATTAGTGCACAATCCGAGACTGTTTTCGAAGGAAAAGTACAAATGCAAGGTCGTCATACTGGCGATTGGGACTTGAGTTTCTTGGGATTGGGCGTGATATCTGCTACGAACAAGTCCTGGAAAAACCCAGTCGAACATCTTACCATAGTAGTGGAAGGTGGGAAAGTCGTGAGGTGCGAGGTCGATGTGCCAGCTGATGGGGGAATCCCCGGCATCTTCTCTCAACTTGGGGTGCAGATGGGACATTAGAATAAACTTTTTCCTGGGCAGCTGTAAAGTCTGTCCAGGATTCATTTCCTCCTAGGTCTTTACTGCTCTCCAGAAATCGCTACCTCTTTTCCTATTCCGCTGGAAACTAACCCTTCGCATTTTCCTTCCTTCCTGACCTCTTTCATGGCCACATGCGCTTAAATCAGACAAAATCTTTCCGCTTAGCTTTATATTTTAAACAATTATTAATAATATTGAAGACTGGTTACTTAAACATTTGTTAATAAAATGGAACTGAAGGGCTCACTGGAAGAGATTATTCTAATCATTTTGCTGCAGCAGGAGGAATGTCATGGGGTAGAGATCATGCAACAATATGAATCTATATTTGGACTGTCCATTTCCTTACCTGCTATTCACGTAGTGGTGAAGAGAATGGAGAAGAAAGGCTGGGTGAAATCTAAGTTTGGAGAGCCCACTGCCGAGCGAGGGGGCCGCCGAAAACGATTGTATCAGGCAACACCGGCAGGTTATTACGCGATCAAGGAGATACAGGAAACAAAATCCCGTTTGTGGTCAACCGTCATCATCCCAAATCTGAAATATGGCCATTCCTAAGCCCCCCGAATGGGCGGATTGGTTCGTCGAAAGGATCTGCCCAAAGGAATATCTAGAGGAAGTACAAGGTGACTTGCACGAAGCCTTCCGTTGGCGGGCGGAAAATCGGGGTCTTGCCTATGCGAAGCGGATTTTCTGGATCGAAGCCCTCAAGACGATCCGATTAGCTCAAGTAAAAACACCCGGCTTTATGGATACCCTATCTTGGCATTTACTGAAAAACTATTTCAAAACGGCTGCTCGTCATCTGGGCCGCCACTTGAATTACCTCTTCATCAACCTCTTGGGCTTGAGTTTGGCCCTCACCTTGTGCATTGTAGCCTATGTCAATTGGAAGTTTAACTACGATTTCGATCAATTTCACGGAAAGATTGACAAGATTTACCGGATCACTACCATCAAATCGAGTACGCTTGATATGTATGGGGTTAGTCCAGCTCCACTGGAAGAGGTGGCGAGGTCTAGCCATCCGGCCGTTGTCGAGGCGGTCTCGATCGATGCATGGAATGTAAATGTGAATAGAGGAGAAAACACCTATGCGGAACGTGTTCATTTTACCAGTCCTGCATTTCTTGACTGGTTTGACTTTGAATTGCTCAATGGCGTAGCAGAGCTTAATCGCCCCAACCGGGTCCTCCTGACGGAAAAAATGGCCAAGAAGTACTTTGGCACTAGCAACCCGATAGGAAAAACGCTGAATTTTTACGCTGATGATGATCGACGGCGAGAGTTGGTCATCAGTGGGGTACTCAAAAACCCTCCCTTGAATTCAAGTATCCAATTTGGATTTCTAACACATCCAGCCAACCAGGTTCGCCCCAACGGAAGCGTTCCTTTATCCAACGATTGGAAAGAATGGAAGGATGCTACTTTTTTGATCATCGACCAAGCCGCTGCTATATCCCAGATTCGGGAAGAGTTAAATGCTCAGGTACCGGCTCACCAAAAGGCATTGCCGCAATTTGATAGCAAAAGCTTTCATTTAGAGCCTTTCAAAGAAATGGCGTACGAAGGCCGAATCGATCGATGGGAAGCCTTACAAGAAAGTATGCCTACTTCAGCCATTTGGATGAATGTCTTGATGGCTATACTGCTTCTTCTTTGCGCTTGCCTGAATTTTGCCAATACCACCGTAGCCCTATCGGGAAAGAGATTGAAGGAAATCGGGGTGAGGAAAGTCTTAGGAGGCTCTCAAGGTCAATTGATTCAGCAACTGTTGCTGGAATCCTTTTTGATCTCTTTTGCTTCGCTTATCATTGCACTACCACTTGCCTACTATGTTCTGGGTATCTATAACCAGCTTTATTCCTTTCTAGATTTACAATTATCATTGTTGGATAATTGGCCATTGCTGCTGTTCTTAGTAGGAACTGTAATTCTCTCGACACTCCTGGCAGGAGCCTATCCCGCTTTTTACATTAGTTCCTTCAATCCGAAGAGCGTATTTCAGGGGAAGGTTAAGTTCGGTGGATCGAATTGGGTGTCAAGAGGCCTAATCGGCTTACAGGTGGCAATATCTTTAATTGCCCTAATTGCTGGTTTTACCTTCGCCCGGAATGCCCATTTTCAACAGACGGCAGATCTCGGCTTTGAGCGTACAGGGGTACAAGCCGTAGTTACCTCAGACGAATCTACCTTTACGGTTTTGAAGAATGAATTAGATAAGGATACCAGGATTCTGGCCAGTGCTGGGGTGCATTCGCATATTGGAGATTCTTGTCCCCGCTTTGAGTGTTCTGTCAATGGTGAAAAAGGGGAGGTGGAATACATGATTATAGGGGAGGGGTATTTAGAGCTAATGGACTTTCGGGTTAAGCAAGGGCGTGGCTTTAATTATGCGCTGCAATCAGAATTTGAAAATTCACTTCTGGTTAATGAAAAATTCGCAGCTGATTTTTTCCCACATAGTGATCCAATCGGTCAGCGCGTCACGTTTTTTGATACCCTCAGCTTCCAGATTGTCGGGGTTGTGCAAAACTTCATGCAAGATGGATTTCACGATCCCCTACGCCCCTTAGTCTTCAGGCTAGGAAGGCCAAATCAATTTGAATATCTGGCGCTGAAAACGACTGGAGAAGATCTGCTTGCTGTTCGTACGAAAGCAGAGGAAGTATGGCGAACCCAATTTCCAATGCGTCCTTTTGAGCACTACTTTCAGGACGACTTCTGGGCACAATCGATCCAGCTCACTAGCAATATCAAATGGTTCATGTTGATCATAGCCTTGGTTACTTTCCTGCTGACGGTTACTGGCTTATTCGCCCTCATCTCCTTGAATGCACTGAAGTTGAACAAGGAGATTGCCATCAGAAGGTTATTTGGTGCGAATATGGCAAACCTAGCTCTGTTACTCAACAAGAGCTATCTATGGATAATTGCTGCTGGTATCCTTCTGGGGTGTACCCTAGGCTCCTGGCTCGCCTTTCAAATGCTCAACGGTATATACAATATCCATGCAGGGATGAGTATGCCGCTGCTCGTGTTGGCGGCAGTGAGTACGCTGATCGTGGTCCTAGTGACCCTAGGTTTGAAAATGCTACAGGTGATGAAAACGAATCCAGCTGACATACTCCGACAGGGATAGATGGGTAACCTCTTACAGTGAGAGCAGCTACGAAGATTATTGGGTTAGCAGGCTATATTTCTTAGCCACTGGCACCTCCACCAACACCCGATCTACCATCTCAAGGGCCGTTGTCATTTGCTCCAAATCTGTGCGAATTTCCCCGTCTTGACCGGAGTGATGCGCCCGACCCAGTAGTTGCATCTTTTCTATTCCCGCCTCCTTTAGGCTAATGACCTTAGTGCCGTAGATCAAGGCGGGCTGTCCCACCTTGCCGGGTCCGCTGTAGATTGGATCGTCGGGGAAAGCTTCCGGGTGATAATAGGAATTCCAGTCAAAGGATTGATTAATTTCCATGAATATTCGGATGCTATCGGTAGCGGAGTTGAGTTGTGATTGCAGGATCCAGCTAGTGGTGGGGGTGGCGCCCGTCATACCATCTGCAATGGGATTGTCTTGATCTGGGACAAAAAGGCCATCCGCTGCCTCCACCGCTCTTCGGTGTGACCATACGGGAAGGGCTTCTGGCCGTCGTTTGTGCTGAAAATTGATGAATTTTTCTTGGGCTAGCTTCTGACTCACGTATAGATCTTGTAGGTAATTTCCTTGTGCATCTTCTACCCAAATGGCTAGGGTAGGGGTGTGACTAGGATTTCCCATCAGTACCTCTACACCAAGGGCTTGCCCTGCTAGTTCGGTATTGGTTTGGATGAGCTTGTAGTGCACTTCGGTATTACCCTGAAAATGTTCCCCCAAGGCATATAGCTGTTTTAGTGGCGGCAGATCAAATTTGCTGATACCGACTAGCAAGAGCACCCCAATAGTCATGCCTAGAAAGGCTGGATTGAGGTAGGTTTTTCGCTTCTTTGGGCCTTTGATATAGTTGAACAAGGCTTTAACATTATTCACCAAATGGAAGCCGATCCCAATGATGAAAAGAAAACCCGTGGTGATATGTAAGACCGTAGTCGCCTTACTGAAGGGGTTGATGTACATTAATATCCCAGTAATAGCTAAAACAAAAAATAGAACAGCAATGAGTTGACTTACGAATGAACGCTTCATTTGACAAAGTTTAGATTTACGGCCAAATAGCGGTGTTTCTGCGAAATCTTCGTCTTATGCGAGGAAATGAGACCTACAATACTGGGATTTGGGACTCATGTTGGGAGATGGGTCTTCTGATATTGGGAAGGGGTTAGGCCAGTGTGTGCCTTGAAGATGCGATTGAGCGATGCCTTGGAGTTGAATCCGACCTCTAGGGCCAAGGCCAAAATGGTGAGGTGTTGGAGATTGGGATCGATGAGTTTGGACTTTAATGCCTCTACACGATAGTGAGCTACAAATTCGTAAAAGGGTCGGCCAAATTTGGTATTGATAACCTGCGAAAGATGATGTGGACTTAGTTTCAGTTCTTTTGCTACTTGAGCTAACTTCAGTTGTGGTTCGGTGAAAAGTTGATCACGCACGAAGAGGGCTTCGAGTTGACTATATAGTTCTTCAATATCTTTGGCGGATAGGGTGGAGGATTCATATTTGGCTTTGGCTTGCGGAGTTGGTTGGGAGGGTTCAGCGGGAGGATGGAAAGCATCAATGAACTGCGCCAGATTGTATTCTCTAATGCCATTGAAGCTTAGATAAAATACCGCAATAACGGTAAGGGCATTCACCACGAGATAAACAGAGTCGATCTGGCTTACAAAACCAAAGTTGTAGATCAGGAAAGCGACTAGAGAAAAGCCGTATAGCCCCATCAGTACCAGGGTGTAATTCCTCAACCAGTGCATTCTCAAATCTTCAATATTTGAAAACTCCAATTTCAATTTGGATTCAAAACTTCGAAGTAGATGCAATAACCAGAAACCAACCCCAATGACAAATAGCATGTGTAATTTGAAGAAAAAGTGGTAGACGATACTTGGGTTGCGGTAACGTTCACTGAGGATTTCAGCGCTTGGCTGGAGCCACAACACATCCCAAGCCGTGAGCAAGGTAAAGGGAAGGGAGAAAATGAAGACCCACCAAATTGGGGTGTGCGATTTGAGCCGTTGATCAATTAGGTTTAGAGCATACAGGAGGTACAGCGAAAAAAGCCAAAAGGATATATTGACGTGCAGGAAGTAGTTGAATGCAGTGATATTTTCCCGAATCCAATACTCGGTAAAGAGCATCAGCCCAAGTAGCACATTGATCATTAGTAAGTAGTAATTGCTGCGCTCCTTTTCCTTTTTATTGAGAATAAAGACGAGGAAGATCGCGATAATACTAATTCCGATGGTGATAATGGTGGTACTCAAAGACTCGTCTTTTTCCGTTCAACGGCTTTACTAATCTTCTTGAATCATCTGTTCCAGCTGAACCCTAAATTCATCCTCCAGTACCACGGCCTTTCTCTCTACTTGATCAAACACAACCCATTTTGCTAGTGCCGTAGAGAGCAATTTTCCAGTGGAAGAATGCTTCATGTAATGTTCAATGCTGACTACCTTAGTAGAGACACCACGCACAATCGTCTCAATGTGAATGGGGTCATCCTCCATCACTTCCTTCATGTAACGAATCGTCATTTCAACATAGGCAAACCCCAACTTCCGGCGCTTCTGTTCTTGGTAGTCAATGCCTAGCTTGGCCAAGAATTGTCCCGAAGCCATATCGTATTTAGTGGTATAGAACTGGACATTCATGTGTCCATTGGAATCGACTTCCTGGGCCATTACCAATCCTCTATAGGTCTCCATTGGCGATCATTTTTGCCGCACCTTGGCGAAAGTTTTCGAAAGATAATTCCAGAATATGAGGCATATAGTATTCGGCTAGGCGATGACTCATTTCAGGAATGATTTCCACCTTAGCATTGGGGATCATCGGTCCATATTTTTGCGAGTGTTCAACAGGAACTAGAGGATCTCCATCTCCGTGGATCACCAAGGTAGGTCGATCAATCTTTTGCAATCCCTCATAGCGCGATCCTCCGCCTTTAACCGCTGCCGTATGCTGTTGACCTACTTTGACATTATATCCGCCGTGCTTTCGCCACAGATATTGATTCGAGATTAAAGAAAAATTGATATTGGGTTCAGCAGGGTCATCTCCTTTCAATAATAGAGTAGCATTAGCCGCGTATCGTAAAAAACTCTCTTCATTGGGTTTTAAGCGATAGCGGATCCCCAGTTTGATAGCCGCGCGAAAAGTAGGCCTGGGTACAAAAGGTAGTTGGGGATCGTTCATCCAGCCTGTGGACATAATACTGGTCAGCGATAGGACACGTTCGGGCCGATCAATCGTCACCTGCTGGGCAATCATGCCTCCCATCGATACCCCAAAGAGGTGAGCTTGCTGTACACCTGTCGCATCTAGCACGGCCAAGGCATCCCCCGCCATATCATGAATGGTATAGGCATTCCTTACACTCCAATTTTTCACCCAATCGGATCGTCCTACCCCTCTGTTATCATACCGAATCACCCGGTAGCCAGCATCGATCATAGGTTGGTAAAGGTACTTGGGCCACCTGATTCCTGAGGTAGAATGCCCCATCACTAGCAAAACCGTTTCTTTGGTTTCCGGACCAGGATTCAGTATCTCATACCAGAGTTTGACACCGTTGTTTTCAGTAAAACCCGTTTCTCCAAGGATCAATTCGGGGGGATCTTCTTTCAATCGATTCTGGATCATCGCCTCCACCTCCTGGGAAAGCTTGGGTTCGCCGTTTAGCCAGAAGATGAAGCTCACCAGCAGCAGCATGGCTATTACTAAGATTATATTAAATACCATATTCCTAATTTAAATCTGCTTTTGTCACAGTACTTAAGCTAACAACTCTAGCTTCGTACAAAAGGTTGTGTATCCTGATCAGGGATTAGGGATAGCTGTCGTCAAGATCGCTAAACAGGTCTTTATGCCCGTGCGAAGATTCCCAAGTCTGAGATTCTCATTTGGGCTATGTTGATTGTTATCCATATTGACCATGGGAACAATAACCGCCGGCACCCCCAATGCTTCGATTAGGGGAGTGACGGGTACCGTGCCGCCCATGATTCGGATATTGACTGGCGGGCTATTGAAAGTTCCTTCCAAGGCGGAGGTTAGCCATTGCCCAGTGCTAGATTCAATTTCTGTTCGAAAGGCATTTACCCATTTACTGCCTACAAAAGTAGCTATCTTCTCGTGTTCCAGCCGCTCTTCCTCGGTAGGCTCTCGGTCGATTAGGTAATATCCTTGGTCTTTGATGTGTTCTCTAAGGAGATCGAGAAGATGGTCGCCGTCAGTTTCCGGCACCAAACGGATTCCAATCTGTGCTACTGCCTTATCAGGAACGATGGTGCGAGTTTGTCGGCCGATCCAGGCGGAGGACATTCCTCTGACGTTAAGGGACGGATATTGAAGTGATTCTTGGTAATTCTGTCCGACGCTTTCCGGTTTGGCAATACCAATACGGTTGTTGATCATACCCGCATTGTCAGGAACAGCGGCTAGAATGGCACGCGTTCCTTTATCTAGTTTAATATTATCATAGAAACCCTTGATGATCACTTTGCCGTCCTCGCTTTTCATGCTTGCCAGCAAATGCGACATACGGAAAACGGGATTGGGCGCGTAGTTACCGAAATGCCCACTGTGTTGCGGGACTTTTGGGCCATAGACCGTGAGCGTGCCGCTAGCAATGCCTCTGCAGCCAAAAGTTAGCGTAGGGCGGTTGCTAGGGTGAGCCGGGCCATCCATGATGATGAGCTTATCGGCTGCATATTTAGTTTTATATTGATCAAGTGTACTGAGCAGGCCATCTGATCCTTTTTCCTCTTCCCCATCGAAAAGAATCTTGACATTAAAGGCGAGTGGTAGGTCGTGGGTATTTATAAAGTCGAATGCGGTTAGCATCATGCTAATCGGACCCTTGTCATCCGCTGCAGCCCGCCCGAAGATGCGCCAATCTGGATCGAAGTCCTCCTCGATTTTGGACCAATCTATGATTTCCCACTGTTCTTCCTCATTTTTCATTTTCAGTACGGGAGTGAAAGGGTGTTTCTGATCCCATTTGGATGGGGCAACGGGCTGCCCATCATAGTGGAAGTAAAACAAAACGGTGGGTAGAGCCGCATCCACCTTTTTCTCGGCGAGTACTACGGGGACTGGCCCTGCCTCCAGGATGTCGACCTTTAATCCTCGTTGTTCAAATTCTTGCTTGAGCCATTCGGCATTCTTGACCATATCTTCTGGAAAGTGAGCGTCATTGGGTAGGCTTACAAATGCCCGGTGTCGATCGATGACTTTGGGCATTTCCTGGTCTAGCCAAAGATCCAGGCCTTTGATTTGACTAAAGGTTGAGAAAGGTTGACAGAGGAAATTAGCTAGCAAAAACAAAGCAGTGATGCTAGAAGAGAAGTTGATCTTGCGCTGCATACTTTTCGTTGATTAGATTAAGTGCATCTTTTGGGGATGGAGAAGGCGCCGAAGGAGGGAACGAGTGAGCGATACTGGGAGGAATTCATCTTGTGTTTCCTTTCCGTGCCTTCTCCACAAATGTAACAAGAAGCTGTTGAATCTCTAATCTACAGCAGCAAAACGATTTAGCTAGGAGTTTCTTCCTATGATGCGGTGCTATTTTTTCAACACCTTACCTTCTCCTTCCGCGTTTTTTTGCACAAATCGAGGCTCTCCCATGTAGTAGAGATATCGAGGTCCCTTTACGTCGGCCCAAAGAGAGTCGAGTACATGAACCCGGGCAATTCCTGGACTTTGCGGTCCGGTATGCAGCTGGACATTTGCCTTATTCGTCTTGAGGTTGTAAGCCATGAGATCTCCATGGTGTTCGAGCTGGCAGTTGAACGATTGAACCGCTCCGGCTAACTGCACATTGGCGTTATCGTGCATTTGCAAGTCCAATGATTGTCCCTGGATCTGGAGACGAACCTCTGCTGCCGTACTCGCTCGGAGAAGAAAAGAATCCACTGGAAGCACTCCCCGGCTTGTCAAAGTTCCTACGCCAGCAGCATGCAAAGAATCGAGCTGAACGTAAGTGACAAAGGCGTCTTTGATCCGCTCTCCTCTAATCAGGCCTTCCGTATAGATTTTAAGTACACCATCTTCCACCCTAGTCTTGACCTGTGGCAGAATATGATCATCTGCTCTTACCCTCAATTGTTCTATCTCTCCCTTTTGAAGATAGACATTCATCAGGCCATCGACTTTAATAGCATGGAAAGGTGTGATTTCTCGGACTTCTTCGGATACCTTGTAATTGTGATAAGCGTATACCATTCCCATGATAAGAAGTGCTAAAAAGCTCACCCGGAACAGGGGATGAATTCTGCTGATAAGGGCTTCCATCCTATTTGTTTTTAGGGAGTGTGAATATGGGCATTGGAATGTCTATTGTTTGGGAACTCACGGCCTTTTCTGCGAAGAAATCCAGCAAAAGTTCTTTAACCTTTGGCGTGCTCAGGAAGAGGTCGTGACCAGCTCCATCTATCACTACATGTATTCCATTCTCAAAGCCCTTGATCAATTCTTTAGCGCTGGGTAGGTAGGTGCGTCCATCCAAGGTGCCACTAAAGAATAAGCTTGGGATGCTTGATACGGGATTCTGACGGAATTCATCGCCTAGGTCGGGTAGGTCCATTCCGGCTGTTACATCGGGAAAAGGGAAATTTGTGGTGCGACCAAGCAAGGCTGTTTTGGCCTCTTCTTGAATCAGTTCCCATCTTTGAGCAGAAATTCCAGACATAGCATCCATGGCAAATGACATGGCTGATACCCGACCTGCGTACATCTTTATTCCCCCCACCCAAGTTGCAAGCGTGCTAAAATCGCCTTGTTCCAACTGGTGATAGATCAAGGGTAGGTCCTTGGAGTTTTGAGGGTTCTTTAGCATGAAAAAGGAAGTAGCCAATTGCAGGTCCAATTTGCTAATAGCTACATCGAACTCCATGCCCGTCTGTGGGTGTTTCGCTTTCGTAAGAACCGGTTCAGCTTCTAGCGTAGCTAGTACCTTCTGCATACTCCCCAATACATCGGGGTATACTTTACTTGCCTGGGGATCGGCCTTTACTTTGCTAGCGAGGTACTCCAGGAAGGCTTGATTGTAGGCGGGACGTTTAATGGTGTGATCGGGGCCTTCGAGTCCGGCCAGTGCAATTCGATTCCAACTGTTTGGATGCCTTTTTACAGCAGCAAAAGCAAGATGAGAACCATAGCTGATGCCCCATAGATTTAGCTTTTCTACACCCAATACTTTGCGCAGTTCTTCCAGATCATCTGCACTTTCATTGGTGTTGTATCCACTTAAATCGAAACCCTGCTCCTTCCAAAAATCTAGGCATTTCTTGGTGTTGGCCTGGATGTGCTTGACGTAGGCTTCCTGCGTCCCTGGCTCATTGAGGGGGAAAGGGGTACTCTGGTTGCAAGGAGGAATTGGATTGGATAGGCCCGTTCCTCTTTGATCAAAGGCGATTACATCTGCCACTTCGCGCAAGGCCATGAAGAGTTCAAAGCGAGGGCCTTTGGCCGTTCCAGTACCAGATCCACCTGGTCCACCAGCTAGGTAGACGATAGGGAAAGAAGGATTAGGATTGGTACTCTTGAATCGGACGAATTGCAGTTCGATTGAATTACCGCTTGGCTTTTCTCTGTTTTCAGGTACGCTGAATTTACCCAATTCGGCAGCTACCTCTTCGCCCTTCATATTGGTAAAGGTGTAGGGTTCTAGCATTAATTTGTTGGATTGACCATGAACTAAGGTAAGGGCTGCGACCAGGAAGCTGGCCATAAGAAGGCGTAATTCTTTCATTCGAGTGAAATTGAAATGGCTGTTGTAATAGCATGCAACTTGACAACAGCTGCTTGGTGATTAAATCAGTTGACCTGCCAAAACTGCGGGAAATCCAGTCGTGAATCGACCAGCTCGGCCGAAATGGACACTTTTAATGGATAATTTTTAATGTTGAATGTTGAATGGAGAATGTTGAATTGGGAGGGCTGGGAATTATGCCTTTCTGGCGCGTTCCACTTTCTACGGAAATCTGATTTCTGACCCCAGTCTTCTGTCTTCTACCTCTGCTACCATTATGGCCTGGATAAGCCCTTCTTGTATTGGCTGGGTGTCATGCCGGTCATCTTTTTGAAAATCGCATTAAAAGAGGATTTGGATTTGAAACCAGATTCAAGCGCAATTCCTAGAAGATTGTAATTGGCAAAGGCTGGATTTACTAAATGGGACTTGAAAGCATCGACTCGATAAGTGTTGATGAAGTCATAGAAGTTCTTGCCCAATTGCTCATTTAAAACTTCTGAGAGTTGGTGGCGGGTGAAACCGAGTGCTTGGGCTAGATCCACAGCGGTCAATTCACTATTTAGGTAGGGTTTTCCAGTACGCATGTATTCTAGCAATTGATCCTTCTGTTTGGTGTCGACTTCTGCTGGTTTAAGGGTGCTAGTGGTGGTGGGAACCTGAGCATGCGAAGGGAGGGTATCTCCTTCAAGCTTTACAGATTTGAAGGTCATCCAATAAACTAATACAAAGCTCCCGAAGTAGAAATATTGTTCGTAATCAAAGTCGGGGTAGGTGGTACTAAGATTTAAGGCTAAACTTAGTACAAAGAGTGTAAAGAGCCCCATAAAGCCATAGACAATGCTTTGCATCCAATTCAGTTGGCGTTTTTCAATATCACTGTAGTTGGCCAATAAGCGATCTCGGTAGTTATTGAGCAAAGGGAGGCATTTCAAGGTATAATGCCATCCCCAGTAGGCGATTCCAATATGCAGGATATAATAGTAGGTGCGGTAAATATCTGTGCCTCTACTGATGATGGCGGTGAAATAATCCAGTACCTGAATCTTACTTTCTCCATCTTGGAGAAGAAAGGGAAAAAGCAAGAGTAGATTAAGGATATAGGGAGAAAAATGCTGAAAGTCTGTCTGACTTAATTTCACGCTAGGCTCCGTCAATTGGCGAACGTAGAGGTACAGTAAAGGACCAAAGCACAAGGGCAAGCCCCAGTTTAATCGGATCAAATGAGGGAATTCCAGATAGAAGGAGAGCTCATCCAAGGCATGGAAAATACTGGCTATACCTAGCGCTAGTAGGAGCCAAGCTAGCCATTTTCTTCCGGTCTTAGCTGCCGAGGTACGAAAGAAGAGCATTAGTGCAAGCAGGATGGCTTGCAAGCCGCCTAATTGGAGAAGGAGTTCCAATTTTTACACACAAAGTAAATAGTTCTTTGACAAATCCGGTGTTTGGTGATAGGCAAAAATGAAATCTATCGGGTACGACCAGCCGTGTGATTAACCTTTTCAATCCATTTCAAATCCGTTTCCCAAGAACAGTTGACGCAGAGGTTATTGATCTCATGACCACTCCAAGTGGCTAGGGTCTCCTCAATAGAGTACTGTCTAGATCCCAACTCTTGCGGGAAAGTAAAGCCTCGGTCAAACCCTTCCCAATAGTGAAAACCAAAACGACGTTCAAATTCTATCGCTCCAACGACCCGACTCCCCAGGTCGGGCAGTCGGTCTAGGTAATGCCGACTGTAAATGGTATGAATAAACATCCAGAGGGAAGATTCAAAGTTGGAGAAAATAGCGAAGGCGGCGAGATCGGGGTCATTCTTTTCGATCGTTTCACAAAAACCAAAGGAATCACAGATCCAGGGCTTGGCCTTAGCCCGAATACCAAAGTAATTGTAGGTGCGATTACAAAGATAGGAGGTGCCCCAAAAGGTTTCGCGTGCAGCTTTGGCCAGCAAGGCGCGCCAGTTCACCAAATAGCGCCAGCCGTAAAATCTACAATAGGCTTTGATATCTGCATAAAAGGCATCCTGTAATTGCATCAACCAAGCCTCATCGATGGCATCCGCTCGTGCCTCTTTCAAGCACCAACGCTGGGTTTCTTGCAAGAACAGTACTTTTTCCGGTGCTTCTTGGGCAAACTGCTCCAAAATGACCTGCACACTATCTCGAAAGATTTCGCTTGAGACTTCAACTTGTGCTGGTAAAGACCATGGTAGAATTAGTAAAACTAAACAGAGGCATGAAGAGGATATTCTCAAATACATACGGCAGTGATTGCAGCTACCACGAGGGTCAGCGGTCAGAGATTAACGGTATAGAGATAGGTTAGAAGCTGCGCGAGGGCGGTATGTGTTCGTTCACTATGTAAGATAGTGAGAGCTTTTGTGTAGCTGAAATTTGGGCTAAAGAAATTTATGATTGGTTTGATTCTTAATATTACCTCTTATCTACTCGACGCTTTCACAACCATTAAAGGCGGCGAACTTAGCCAGACTTTTTTCCAGCAACCCTTCCATTTTCTCCTGTTGTCTAAGTTTGGGTTCCCAAACGAGATTTTGGATCATCAATACCTTTCTTTTGCGGTCAGCTTTAAGGTCGATTTTTCCTACAAATCGGTCGCCATACAATAGCGGCAAGGCAAAGTAGCCGACTTGCCGTTTGGGACCTGGCACATAACATTCAAGCGTGTAGCTGAAATCAAAGAGTTCTTCCATCCGTTGACGCTGAATCAGTAAATTGTCAAAGGGGGAAAGGATGTGCAGCCGTTTCCGGAGCTTCAGGTCCCCGATACCTTCTAGTAGTTCAGCCGTAGTATAGTATTGGGTTTGACCTTGCTTCTCTACCCATATGGGAACCAAGGTACCAGCCTCTACCATCTGAGTCAGCTGCTGCTGGATGAGTTTAGAAGTACCGCGTAGGAGATAGCCCATTTCTTTTGGCTTGAGGATGCCATGCGCTTGAATATCTCGAAGAATCAAATGCTGGAGATACTCTTCTTGAGAAGGATGGGTCTGATCAATGTGTATTGGAACAACTCTTTCCGTGATATCATATACCTTTTGGAAACCCTTTCTTGCCGAAATCATGATATGCCCCTGCATGAAAAGCTGACGCAGCGCTTGATTCATGGGATTGCGGGACCAATCCATGCCATTGGAATTCTTCTTGACAGCGACCGGTTTGAAGTCTTTGGACTGCAGCGGGCCTTCTGCTTTTAGCCGGTCAAGGATGTAATTTAGGGTCTTAGTATCTCTCTTAAACCATTGCTCTTTTCCACTCTGGAAATCTCGTTTGCGTGGCAAGCTGTAGCGGTAGTTTTCTATCGGCATATAGGCAGCCGCATGCGCCCAATATTCGAAGACAGATCGATTCTCTTCTAATTGTTGGAGGAAGGAGGAATTGTAATCTTGAATTCGGCTCTTTAAAATGTGATGATGGGCCCTTTCGATCACAGAAATGGTATCGATCTGGACATATCCGATTTGTTGGATCTGCCTTAAGGTTTCAGCGACGCCCTTAGGTTGAGCTTGCCCGGAAAGGCCTTGGCGGTGTAGAATGAGTTTGCGTACGTCTTTGAGAGATAGGGTGTCCAAAGCTAGTGTTTTGGTTTTTAGAAGCTGTTTGGACTTGACAATCTGGTTTTGTTATGCCCCTTTTTCCGCCACTTTTCGGCTTTTTTTCGTCACATAGCGCTGCTATTTTCCTCAAAAAGAGCCTCAATTGG
>ENA-UENT01000158-UENT01000158.1-marine-metagenome-genome-assembly--contig:-NODE-158-length-51793-cov-3.256472_pt1 | contig 51793 bp, 27 predicted proteins | sample MGYA00237879_ERZ529330 | MGnify/ENA primary metagenome ERZ529330 (study PRJEB26372, sample SAMN05368345) | marine metagenome | biome: cultured habitat; feature: ocean water; material: water; isolation... | reverse complement strand
CCTCCAATTCGAACAATGATGGGATGTCCTGTCCTAGTGCGGTAGTGGCTGATTTTGGCGGTTATGATACAGATGATGACGGTATACCGGATAGCAATGAACTGGAAGCCTTTACCAATCCATTGGACGCCTGCAATCCCTTGAATTCTTCTGCGGCTTGTGACGGGTCTGTGAACTACGGTTTCGTTTGCAGCGCCAGCGGAAATGGGAACAAGACCATCGCCTATGTCAAATGTAATTTTAACTGTGATGCTCCTGACCAATACGCACATATCTATAATAATAGCGTGGACAATGATGTAGATAATGACAATGTCCCTAATGCTACAGATCCAAATCCAACCGAAAGAAACGAAGCCTTTGTGCAATATCGGCCCTCGCAGAACTCTTTCGGGACCTATGCCTTCGAGGATCTATGGCCAGAAACTGGAGACTATGATTTTAATGATATGGTAGTTCAAGTACAGGAGCGGATCATTACCAATAATACTAGTAAAGTGTACAAGGTCATTTATGATATCAAGATCATGGCGATGGGAGGAATCTTTAACAACAATCTAGGTATTGTTACACCAGACCCGGGCAACAAGGCATCGATCAAGGTCATTTCAGCTCACAACGTGAATTGGTCTAGTACGCAGATTGGAAATGATGAGGTAATCATTATTGAAAAACCAAAACAGATGTTCTACTCCCTAGGAATTGTGAATGCCTGGAATAGTGACCCCTATTTTCAACCCCTGGAATTCCAGGTAGAAGTACAGTTGGAAGGCCGGTATTCCTATCCATCGGGATATGACTCTAAGATCTTTATTGAACAAAATGCCGCAGATGGGCATGAAATCCATATCGCCGGAAAAGCACCAACGCAGAATATGACAGCTGGGCTTCTAGGAACGGAAAAGGACGATAGCAACCCATCTACAAGCAAGTACTTCTTGACCGAAAACAATTTGCCTTGGGGAATTTATATTCCTACGGAATGGAAATATCCACAGGAAGGGATTGATCTGACCTCAGCTTATATCCGATTCGCTGAGTACGCTCAAAGCAATCCTTCCTTGGATTGGTACACTAATACTTCAGCTAATGTGGTTAGTTCCAGAGTGTATAATAAACACTGATTCCGTATTCAGCGATATGATCGGGTTGTGGTGTTGCAAAATGCTCAATATTAGGTGTTTAGATAAATAATGTTCCTTTAGTTCATGGGATTTTCGCCGCTTGCTATCTGTCTTTTCCAAAAAGTTGGAAGGGCAGATGGCAAGTCAGGTTTACCTAAGGCTCTTAGCATGTCAACGCGATTAAAAATTGTTTTCTTAGATGATCAGCTCACCAGGATCGTAGCAAAGAGGAATACCAAAAAAAGAAGATATGTTACCAAAAAAAGAATAAATCGAACCATTCAAAGAATATCTAGCTTTCTTTTGACTGGATTCTTCATATTTGTACCGTAACAACTGCTAAGCCTACCCAACCCACTACCACCCAACAATATCTACCTTCCTTAAAAGTCCATTCTTGAACTAAGAATGGTAGTTACTTAGATTTTTGACTAAACGCCTTAAAAGATTGAGTTATGAAATTCAGATTTTCAGTAGCAATGCTATTGCTGTTGGGTCTTGTTATGATTGGATGTAAGGGAGACCCACCAGCCCCTGATGAGCAGGAAGAAGAAGAGGTGCCGGTAGATGATGGGATAGAGGAGCTTGATGTTCCGGACGGATTTAATTACGCCACGAGTACGCTGGTGAATTTTGATTTGGTGATGCAGGATTCCATTGGGGAAACAGCACCTTTTACGCTAACCTCTATCATAGGGGAGAGTGACGAAACAGAGCCAGGAACGCTGTTTACTGGTGTTTCAGATTCTACTGGTGTTTTCCGAGTAGAAATTGATATTGCCAACCACTTCAACCAAATCGTGGTGAAAACTGATTATCATGGCTCCATCAAAGGGCACGTGTTTGACCTACAAGAGAATGTAGACGGGGTATTAGTCGTAAATGGATCCAATGACTTCATGGTACTGGATGAACGAACTAATAACTGCTATCCTACGGTATCCAGTGTCTTTGCGGATGACAACAAGGCTATTGGAGTATCCAGTACAGAAGCGTTGACCAACGCAAGAGTGTACTACTCAGATGGATCTTCTCAGGTGGTAAGCAATGCGACTGGAAATGTCTTTTTCTCCAACAGTAGCGAGATTTGTGATAATGGAATCGATGATGACGGAGATGGATTCATTGATTGTGCCGATCCGGAGTGTGGAACGGAGTTAAGTGAATGTAGTGGTAGTATTCCTTGTGTGAGTAGTTTCTTTCAGATTGTGGGCAAAAGCCTGAAGCAATTGGACCCGATCACAGGAGCATATAAAAACGTAGGGGACTTACCGAATTCCTTCAACACCTATAATGGGGGAGGGTATAATCAAGAAGATGGGTATATCTACTGTACGGGTAAAGTCAATAGCACCGGCAAGGTATACATGGTAAGACTTTATAGCAACGCTAATATTACCAATATGGGTGAATTGGTGGGTTTCAAAGGTCGAAGCTACACCGGTGACATGGACGATACTGGCAACTGGACGAATTTCTACTACGATGATGGCAATTGGCATATATCTACCGTTGATGTGAGTCAACCCACGATGAACTTTGTGACGGAGCAAGCAAACTCCAGTTCGGTTGGCAATGTGAATTTTTATGACTGGGTCTACAATGCCGTATGTGATAAATTCTACACGATTACTCAGCATGGTGCAGAATTGCTGGAGGCTGATCATAATGCGAAAACTGTACGAAGCATTGATACCTACAGCGGCTTACCCAATGGCGCCTATGGAGCAGCTTGGTCTGATGAGGATGGACATCTATATTTTAGTAACAATAATACCGGAAGAATCTACAAGGTAACCATGAGTGGGTGTAACCCTGGTTCCATAACTCATGTTTTCACTGGAGCTGCGACTAGCAATAATGATGGCATGTCTTGCCCAAGTGCACCGATTGCTGAATTCAATGGAAATGATGTAGATAATGATGGATTGACAGACAATCTGGAACTAGCTACTTACACGAATCCACTCGATGCTTGTAGCCCCTTATTTGATGCTCCATCCTGCGATGGTATCTTGAATAGTGGCTTCGTAATCCAGGCCCCTCCAGGGAAATCCATCGCTTACGTTGAGGTAGATTTCAATTGCGATGCTCCAGATGAATACTCTTATGTGTTTAATGATAATGTAGATAATGATATTGATGACGATGGTGTACCCAACGCGATTGATCCAAACCCGGACGATCCTAATCAGGCCTTTGTACAGTATCGGCCATCACAGAATAGCTTTGGTACCTACGGCTTTGAGGACCTTTGGCCAGAAGTAGGAGATTACGACTTCAATGACTTTGTGGTACAGGTTAAAGAGAGAATCATAACCAATAGTTCCAGTAGAGTCTACCGCGTGGTCTATGATATCAAGATCATGGCTATGGGTGGGATATATAACAATAACTTTGGAATTGTAACGCCGGATCCCGCAAACAATGCCTCGGTAAAGATAATCTCTCCGCATAATGTGACTTGGAGCAGTGAGCAAAGAGGAAATACGGAAGTTATTACCATCAAAAAACCCAAGCAGCTCTTTTACCAGCTGGGTGTGGTCAATGCATCGAACTCGGATCCCTACTATACTCCAGTTGAGTTTCAGGTTCAAGTGGACTTGAGTGGAAGTTATACTTATCCTTCAGGCTACAAACCGAATTTCTTCATAGAACAAAATGGAATAGATGGCCACGAAATCCATATTGCTGGGGTAGCTCCGACATCCAACCTGAAGGGAGGGCTGTTCGGCACAGGGCATGACGATAGCAATGCCGGTTCGAGCAAATACTACTTGACGACCACGAATCTCCCCTGGGGAATCTACATTCCAACCGAGTGGGACTATCCGCAAGAAGGGATAGATCTTACCGTAGCCTACAAACGATTTGCCGAGTACGCCCAAACTAACCCGGGTTTGTCCTGGTACACCAATATCAGTGCCAACGTCACCTCAGGCAAGACCTATACACGACATTAGCGTTCATAGTCAAAATAGTGGATAAGCCTGCTTATAGTGGGCTTATCCTTAGTTTTTCCATTTAAAGCAAGCACATAGCGATACGACACTAAGGTCCAATACTTTCTATACCACAAACAAATACAATTCATATGAGAACTGCAGGTTTATTCATCCTTGTGTTGCTTATGTCTTCTTGTGCCATTTCAAATAAAAATAGCATGGCAAATTCCCCTGCAAGCATGCAGGATTTGCATGTGCCCGATGGGTTCAACTACGAAAATGTAACAGATGTTAAGGTAGCGCTACAATTTCAAGGCAGAGACTTTGAAGATGGACCAACAGCTACCTACAAGATTTTAGGTGTGGATGAGAAAAAGGCGAGAGATCTGTTGGTGCAAGGACAGATCAGTGAAAAGGGAAAGATCGAAACAGGTATGTTCATCCCATTGCACTTTACGGACCTGGTTTTACAGGTTAGATATGGGCCAAGAACGTACGAGATGCCTTTGAAGAAGCGCCCTGTGATCGCCCAGATCATTTGGATGGATTACGAAGGACTTTTTTAATCAATAAGGTTCCTCTAAAAGATATATGAGTTAGAAGAATTTAGAAGCGGTTTTAGATGTAGTTTTAGTCAAGTCTTGCTGCTTCACGCAGTAAAGCTTGCTGAGGCGCATGCCAGGAAAATCCTAGTGTGCGCCTTTTTTGTTCCAGCTAGGAGACCTGACCTGTGGTAGCCGATCTGCCTGCTGTCGATCAAAAGTTTGGTAGATAGGAATACCCTAAGTCTATTATCTTTTCCTGCTCCTTTTTTCTATTTTGCAGCTCGCCTTATTTTTTACGGAAAACCATTCAGATTACATGAGTCGACTACCATTAACACTTCTTTTGGGATTAGTAGGTTGGATGAGTTTGGCACAAGCTCAGAAGCCAACTTTAGATTACTACCTGCCTACAATAGAATACGATCAGAATATCCCCACACCCGAACAAGTATTAGGTTACCAGATTGGAGAATGGCATATCAGTCATGACCAATTACTCTATTACATGCGTACGGTTGCCGCAGCTTCCCCAAGAATGCAACTGATAGAGCACGGACGAACCTATGAAGGGCGCCCGCTTATCCATCTTATCATCAGCTCTCCAGCTAATCATAGCCGATTGGAAGAGATTCGTGCGCAACACGTCCAATTAAGTGATCCCTCTGCCTCGAGTAGCCTAAGCACTGGGGACATGCCGGTGGTGGTCTATCAGGGGTTCAGTATCCATGGAAATGAACCGAGTGGAGCCAATGCTTCGGCATTGGTAGCTTACTATTTAGCTGCTGGGAAATCCGCAGAGGTCACTACGCTATTGGATAATGCGGTGATCATTTTTGACCCTTGCTTTAACCCCGATGGAGTTCAGCGTTTTTCCACTTGGGCAAATATGCACAAGAACGATAACCTTACCTCCGATCCACAGGATCGAGAATATACAGAAAGCTGGCCACGTGGCCGTACGAATCACTATTGGTTTGACCTAAATCGGGATTGGCTCCCTGTGCAATTGCCAGAAAGCCAAGGACGCATCGAGGTGTTTCATCGCTGGAAACCGAATATCCTAACTGATCATCACGAGATGGGCTCCAATTCTACCTTCTTCTTCATGCCCGGTGAACCCACGCGGGTCAATCCGATCACGCCGCAAAAAAACCAAGACTTAACGGCAAAGATAGGAACCTACCATCAGGCTGCCCTCGATCAACTAGGTTCTCTCTATTACAGTGGAGAAGGCTATGATGACTTCTACTACGGCAAAGGATCTACTTATCCCGATGCAAACGGCTGTATAGGAATCCTATTTGAGCAAGCCAGTTCTAGAGGACACCTCCAGAAGACAGATAATGGATTGTTGAGTTTCCCCTTTACGATTCGTAATCAGGTGGCTACCGCTCTTTCTACACAGAAGGCAGCTGTAGGATTGAGAACGGAATTGCTTGATTTTCAGAGAGAATTTTACCAGGAAGGATTGAAAAAAGCGGCCAGAGATAGAGTTAAAGGCTTTGTGTTTGGAGACAGCCATGATCCTACCAGAACAAGAGCGTTAGTGAAAATTATGCAACAGCATCAAATTCAAGTGTACCGAAGCAAAGATGCCGAAACTAAAATAGCTGGCGCAGAACCGGCTGAAGAAGCTTATGTGGTGCCCTTAGATCAGCCTCAATACCACTTGATCAAAGGTATGTTTGACGTACGAACCAGTTTTGAAGATAGCCTCTTCTATGATATCTCTTCCTGGACCTTACCTTTTGCTTTCAACTTACCCTACGAGGCAATCACCGATAAAGGACGGTTAAGTGCGATCCAAGGTGCAGCCGTCAGCGACTTGGCCGGTAATGACCTCAGCTTTTCCAAAGCTAAGTATGCCTATCTCCTTTCTTGGGATGATTACCAAGCACCACAAACCCTCAGCCATTTGCTGTCAGCGGGACTGATTGTTCGGGTAAGTACCAAACCTTTTCAACTGGAAGGGAAGTCCTATGATGTAGGGACCCTGGTCGTGCCGGTTCAACAAGAAGTGATGAACGCGGATGATCTATACGCCAAACTGCAATCGATAAGTCGAGAAACACAGGTGCCATTCGTAAGTGCCAGCACGGGCTTAAGCCCTACCGGTCCGGATTTAGGTAGCCGGGACATGCTAGTGCTAGATGCACCGAATGTACTATTGGTAGTAGGGGATGGAGTGAGCAGCTACGAAGCAGGAGAAGTTTGGCACTTATTGGATCAACGATATGATATTGCGGTTACTAAAGGCACGACGACTGCCTTTAATCGATTGGATCTATCTCGCTATAATGTAATCGTTATGGTAGATGGTTCTTATAATGGTTTAGGTAAAGCCGGAGCCGGGAAATTGAGATCATGGGTGAGTCAGGGAGGAACCTTGGTAGCCAGTAAAAGAGCCGTACGTTGGGCGGCCAGTAATGGCTTGGCCAATGTCAAGGAGAAGAAAGCAGAAGAGCAGAAGGATCGCCCTCAACGCCCCTATGGGAAGCTGGCCAGAGACAATGGAGGTCGGGTAGTTGGAGGCGCGATCGTGGAAGCTGAAGTGGACTTAAGTCATCCGCTGCTGTACGGATATCACCGGGAGAAAATGCCTGTGTTTAGGCGGGGAACTTACCTTTTTGAAGTAGCAAAAAATCCTTATGCCACACCCATTAGATATACCGAGGATCCATTGCTAAGTGGGTATGTGCATAAAGATGAGCAAAAACGATTGTCTAAATCGGCAGCGGCCGTGGTAAGCGCAACGGGTCGAGGGAAGGTAATCTGTCTGAGCGATAATCCGAATTTCCGTGCCTTTTGGTACGGAACCAACAAGATTTTTGCCAACGCGATATTCTTTGGACAGATCATAAGCAGCGGTGGCTCTGAAACGCAACCACCTGCTAAGCCTGCGGGCAAGTAAATAAAGATGAAAAATGGCTAGGGAACCATGGGCGAAAAGCTCATTGTTCCTTAGCTATTCACTTGTATAAGCGATCACTAGAGAATAAAGAAGCCAAGTGCTAAGCTCTAAAACAAAACTATTGCTTCCTTTTTTCGGCTAACTTTAATGGGGATGTCGGGGTCAGGAAAAATCCAAGAACACACGTCATAGACTACTAGTTCTCTACTACCAAACGCATGATCAAAGACTGGCGTTCCTACATATGCTTGTTTTGGATGGTAAGCTCATTCTATTGGGTCGACTTAAGGGCGCAGCGTTCCCTCCCTCACCTAGTTGTTGCCCAGGATACGATAATGATGCTCAATAACGGAATGGGATTTGACTACTACATGAGTGGGCGTAAGGTCAACCTGGCCGTGATGGAATGGTACATGCATGATTTTCCCTCTGCCAAGAAAGACATTCATACCGCGGTGGTTTCGGACCAACTTAGTGTAGCGGGTTATAGTGTAGGCAGCCTATTCACTGTTACAGGGCTTTTGGTTTATGAGCCGAATCAAAAACTAGGGAGTGATCTGATGATGTTGGGAGGAATATCGCTAGGGACAGGTATTATTTTTCAGATTATCAGTGGGAAATACAAGAAAACAGCAGTTCGCAAATACAATGCTGCCATGCGTAAATCCAAGGAGGCGAAGCCAGTGGGAAGTTTGCATAAAACTCAATTTGGATTTAGTGGGCAAGGAATTGTTATTCGGTTTTGAACATTCAACTTTGTTGCCAAAACAAGGTGCGAGCCAATTGGAAGCCTAAATACTCCAAATTCTCTTCGGTTTGTTCCAGAGCTTCTGCTAAGCTAAGCGGATACCGTTGGATAGAAAACGCCGCTTGCAAACCAATACGCTGAACCAGCTCGGTGGATGCCAAGAGGGCACCGCACACAGCTATAACAGGTCGATTAAATGCCTTCGCCCGTTGGCAAATCCCATTAATCAATTTTCCCTGCAAAGTCTGATCATCAATTTTTCCTTCTCCGGTAATGACTAGGTCGACGCTCTCTAAGGCATCGTTGAAGGACGCTTCATCCATTATTGCCGCAATACCAGACCTTAGCGTGCCATTGAGAAAAGCCATGGCGCCATAGCCCATCCCGCCTGCCGCTCCCGCTCCCGGAACCTGATCCAGTTTTTTCTGTAAGCTGGATTCTACCAAACTGGCTAGATGCTTTAGGCCTTCATCTAGCTGTGCGACGATTTGATCAGTGGCTCCCTTTTGCGGACCGTAGACAGTAGCAGCTCCTTGCGGGCCGTATAAGGGATTATTGACATCACATAGAACTTCTAGAATGGGGAAGGATCGATTCGGCGGGATGATTTGCTTGATCTCCTGGAGATCTTCTCCGTTTCCGGCGAGCTCTTGTCCTTTGGCATCGAGAAATCTAAAGCCTAAAGCTTTGGCCATTCCAATTCCGCCATCATTAGTAGCGCTTCCGCCGATACCTAAGAAAACTTTTTCTACACCTTGGTCTATGGCTTTTTGGATTAGCTGTCCGGTACCATAGGTGCCGGTCTTCAAGGGATTCCGGAGAGGCCTCGGTACCAGCTGCAGACCTGAAGCTTCAGCCATATCGATATAAGCCTTGGTCCCATCAGCAGAAATGCCGTAGCCAGCTTTCACCGGTGCCGCCAAAGGGCCCTGGACTTCCGCCTGTATCCATTGCCCTTGGGTATGATAGGTCATAATTCTGGCGGTCCCTTCCCCGCCATCTGCCATGGGAAATAGTTGGGTGTGACAAGAGGGAAAAGCCTTCTTGATCCCACGCTCAAGTGACTGGCATACTGCTACTGCTGGCAGGCTATCTTTGAAGGAGTCACAAGCGATGAGTAAATTCATGAGTCAGCAGAGGAATATTTAGAGGTGACTACAGGCCGTACTTGTCCATTCGTCGATACAGCGCTGCTCGAGTTAAACCCAGCTCATCCGCAGCTTTGGAGATGTTTCCACCGTGATGTGTCAAGACTTTACGAATGGCCCAGCTTTCGAGTTCAGCGAGATTGTAGCTTTCGGGCTCTCCTGCTTTCTTGCCTTGTCTTTGCCCGCCTTCTCCTTGTTGGATAAAGTCTGAGATTGTCAGCTCTCTGTCTTCTGCTAGAATGACAGCTCTTTCTACAGCATGCCTCAGTTCTCTAATGTTTCCGGGCCAATTGTAAGCCTGTAAGCGTTTTAGCGTCTCTTTTTTCAAAGAAAGACTCGGACGCTGATATTTTCGCGTATAAATTTTTAAATAATGGTCGATAAGCAGTGGAATATCCGATTGCCGTTCACGCAGCGGGGGAAGTTTGATTTCCACGGTATTGATTCGATATACCAAATCCTGTCGGAATTTCGATTCGCCAACCATGTCATACAACGGCATATTCGTGGCGCAGATCAATCGAATATCGACACTAATGGCCTCGTTTGCTCCAATTCGTTGAATCTGACGGCTTTGCAAAGCTGTCAATAGCTTGGCTTGGAGAGGTAGGGATAAGTTCCCGATCTCATCGAGGAAAAGGGTTCCTCCTGAAGCAATTTCAAAACGTCCGGCGCGATCTTCCTTGGCATCGGTAAAAGCGCCTTTTTTATGTCCAAACAACTCACTGCCAAAGAGCGTCTCTGGAATGGCTCCGAGATCAACACTAATGAAGACTTCCTTGGATCTTTGAGATTGGCGATGTATCGCTCGAGCCACCAGTTCTTTACCCGTTCCATTTTCTCCGAGAATCAATACGTTGGCGTCGGTTTTAGCCACCTTTTCCACCATGGAAAAAACCTGCTTCATGGCTGCAGATTCGCCGATGATCTCTCCGAACGGCTGATCTAGATCAGAGCTAAGTGTTTGTTTTTCCTCTTCTAGTTTTTTGACCTGCTTACGAGAGTGACTGAGTTCTAAAGACTTGAGCAAGGTAGTCAAAAGTCTTTCATTCCGCCATGGCTTTTCTATGAAGTCCAATGCCCCAATTTTAACACACTTCACAGCCGTCTTCACATCTGCATAGGCCGTGATCATGATCACTTGTGCATCTGGCTTTAACTCCATGGTCTTTTCCAGCCACATCATACCATCCCGGCCGGAGGTATCTCCCTTGCGGAAGTTCATATCTAGCATGATTAGATCATAGTCACCATTGCGCAAATGACGAGGCAATTGGAATGGGTTGTTCTCTGTTATAACCTCGGTGAAATGTTGAGAAAGAAAAAACTTCAGACTTAACAGAATATCTTCTTCATCATCGACAATCAGAATTCTTGCCTTTTTTTTCTCCATGTTTTTGTTTGATTAACCTCTTCTACTGTAGTGAAAACTTATAATGAAAAATTAGAAATGAATAATTGATAATGTTTAATGCCTTCTCTATCTGAGGATGTTCAATTCAGCCTTTGCCCCTATCTCTTCAGCACGCAGCCCTCTTCATTCAACATTCTGCACTAGAATTATTTATTCAACATTTTTCATTAAGCATTAATAATTACAAGCGGTAGGTTTTCTGGGGAGCCGGAAGTCTTTGTAGATCTTACATCAGCGGTCTTTTTTGCGAATCATCAGTTTTAATCCCGACCAGATCTTGTCTACCGCGCACACTTTAACATCCACCAACTTATTCTCAAAGGCGGCGGCACGAATGACATCCTCAGTAATATCTGTAGGTACTTTGGAGGCTTTCTTTGGCCAGGAAACCCAAATCATCCCATTGGACTTAATCTCTTCACGGAGAAGAGGCAGGCGCTGATCAAGTTCTGCTTTTTCTTTGGTAAAGAAGTGAATAAAATCCTTTTCCGGGGAATCGTCCTCCTCGATGGCAACGTCACCTGGCCACTCTTCAAATAGATCGAAATAGTAATCGGGCGTTTGTACGAGTTTAACTACAAATCCAGGCTTAATTCCGAGTTTTTTTGCGAGTGGTGTTCCAGAGTAACCGGCGCTACGGGTAGACTTTTTGTTATCCATTGCTATAAAGATACACTTTGGGACAAAAAGTTGCCACAATTATGTTCGTTTTCGGACACTTTCTGTTCATTAGTGAACGATGAAAACGGACAGAAATCAAAATTTAAATTTGTATAATACTGATTATTAATGTCTTGTGAAAAATGGCACGCTGGTTGCCGTAGGAGGTAATCGTGAGAAGAATTGTCCATTTTTTACACAAATACACCCGACTGTTTGGACAATCTTCAGAAATCACCCGACTAATTTAAATTTAAGAAAACACTACAATCTCTGCAATGGACAAGAAAATTGAAAAAAAGCGATGGAGCGTTCAAAAGATAGGGCTCTATGTACTTGGCTTGGCGGCGGCAGTTTTCCTCTTTACCGCCATCTACCGAGATGCAGGGACCTCTCGCTTGAATGTGGAACAAGAGCGCTTGCTCACCGACACGATCAATCATGGTGTATTCAAGGAATACATCACCTTGTTCGGTGTTGTGGAACCGATTAAAACGGTTTACTTGGACGCCATCGAAAGTGGCCGAGTAGAGGAAGTCATGCTCGAAAATGGAGCTATGGTGGAAAAGGGACAAGAAATTATGCGCTTGTCCAACCTTGATCTTCAACTTAACGTCCTTAATCAAGAAGCACAAGTCGTTAATCAGATCAATGACATCCGCCAAACTAGTATCCTTATGGATCAACAGAGCTTGAACCTCAAGGAACTGGCATTGGATATTCGTTTTCGTATCGACCTTTTTGAGAAGCGTACAGCTAGAAACTCTATGCTGTATCGGGACAGTGTCATTTCTCAGGTAGATTTCGAAGAAACGCAAGACGAATACGAGCACCTGGTTCGACGTGCTGCTTTGCTGGAAAAGACGATCGAAAAAGATTCCTTATTCCAGATCATGCAGCAAAACCAGATGACGACTACTTTGGACTTGATGAAGCGTAACCTAGAGTTTGCTAAGAATAGCTTAGACAACTTAACGATCAAAGCCCCTATTTCAGGTCAAGTATCTTCATTGGATTCGGAGCTAGGACAGTTGATTAACCGCGGCGAACGAATCGCTCAAATTGATATCCTAGACAACTTCAAGATTCGTGCTCAAATCGACGAATACTACATCTCACGTATTTTCCCTAATCAGAAAGGTAGTTTCGTAATGGATGGTAGGACCTATACGCTAATGGTCAACAAGATCTATCCTGAAGTAACGAATGGTACTTTTGAAGTAGATATGCTTTTTGAGGGCGAACAGCCCGGAAATATCAAGCGTGGACAAAGTATTTCGTTAAAACTTTCCCTAAGTGACGAAACACAAGCAACCTTGCTCGCAAAAGGGGGTTTTTATCAAACAACCGGTGGCAATTGGGTATACGTACTTGATGCCAATGGCGGGGTAGCTCGGAAGAGAGATATCCGCGTAGGACGCCAGAACCCGAACTACTATGAAGTTCTAGAAGGTTTGAATGATGGTGACATTGTAATCGTATCTAGTTACGAGAACTTTGGAGATAAGGATGAATTGGTTCTAAAATGATGAATTCTTTGCAACTAAATGCAAATGTGAGTCGTCATATCGAAGAATGGATTTATTCTTAACCATCAAACAATCTTACATATGAGAATCATACTAATCCACATAATTGTTGCGCTCCTTCTGGGCTTCTGGTCCAATGGAGTTGCGGCTCAAGAAGGAGAATTTCGTTCCCTGGAACCTTTTAAGCGCGTACTGATGAAAGGAAACTGGGATGTCATCCTTGAACAGGGAACGGAAGCCTCTATTCGAATGGCTGCAAAAGACATGAAAAAGCTGGATAAGGTAGAGGTGAAAGTTGAAAATCAGCAGCTAAACCTGATCTATCACAGTGACCGTAACAAGGAGTGGAAAGATCACCCGAGAATAAAAGTGTACTTGACCTATACTGAACTTTCCGAAATTGAGGTAGAGGGTAAACTCGTGGTTGAAAGTAGATCTGCTATCAAAACGGATCATTTCATCCTGGACGTGGAAGGCTACCTAAAAGGAGGGTTCGAAGTAGTTGCCCAATCCTGTGATGTCGATGTAGAAGGTTACTTTCGGCTTGGCTTTGCTGGCCAGGTGGAAAACTTTGACCTAGATATTGAAGGAATGGGAAAGGTTAAAGCCAGCGAATTTATTACCGCTAATACAAAGGTAAAGATGGAGGGAATGGTCTCCGCCTATGTACATGCCAAGCAGGAGTTGACAGCCAGAGTAGAAGGTATGGCTAAACTAGGCTATATGGGAGATCCCCCGAGTAAAAATATCAATCGTGAAGGCCTAACACTGGTCTCGAAAAGATAATCATCCGATTTCCAATACCGAGGGAGCGGCTATCCAAATGAGGAAATCCACACCCGCAAATGCTTTTCACAGCTTATCGTAAAACAAGCAAGTCATGATTAGAACCAACAAACTGTACAAAGTTTATCAAACAGAGGAAGTAGAGACTACTGCCCTGAATGAAGTGGACATCGAAATCAAGGAAGGTGAATTTGTCTCTATCATGGGACCTTCTGGATGCGGAAAATCCACATTGCTTAATATCTTAGGACTTATTGATAACCCGAACGGAGGTGAATACTTCTTTTTGGATGAGGAGGTCTCTAAGTACACGGAAAGACAACGTTCCAAACTGCGCAAGAATAATATAGGGTTCATTTTCCAGAGCTTTAACTTGATTGACGAATTGACTGTATTCGAAAATGTCGAACTGCCTTTGATCTACACGAAAGTAGGATCGAAAGACCGTAAGGCACGAGTCGAAGAAGTGCTCGAGAAAATGAATATGATGCACCGTCGCAACCACTTTCCACAGCAGCTATCTGGTGGTCAGCAGCAACGTGTAGCCGTAGCAAGAGCCATTATCAACAATCCTAAGTTGATCCTTGCGGATGAACCTACTGGTAACTTGGACAGTGCCAACGGTAGTGATGTAATGAAGACCTTGGTACACCTTAACAATGAAGGGGCTACCATCATCATGGTGACTCACTCCCAGTACTGTGCGGAATTCGGTACACGTATCATACGTATGCTCGACGGTCAAGTCGTTACTGAAAATATGCTCAGCAAACCTATGCTGTAGGGTCATTGGACTTGCATGACTCAAAACTTTCCTTTGCGTTTGCCAAAGCCGTGAACAGGCTTTGGTAAACGCTAATCAATAGCTATACCGTAACTATAATTTTCTCCCCAACCATGGGATCTGAATCATTACCTACCTAGGCTTAGCCTTGGGTGGGCTAGCGTCTTTTTGTCAAAAACAATCATCCGATGCAACTTGAAAATATACGTATAGCCATTCGAAGCCTGATCCGAAATAAGCTGTATAGCTTGATCAATATGCTGGGACTCACCTTGGGGCTAACGGTGGTAATCCTAATCGGCTTATTCTTATTGGATGAACTTACCTTCGATGCTTTCCATGAAAAAGGAGATCGCATTGTACGGGTGGTTGAACACAAAGGGATCAATACCGATCGCCCTCAAGACTTTGCTAGTGGCCCGCTGAAGCTTGCGCTGGAAGCGGAAGAGCAATTTCCAGAAGTTGAATCTGCTTCTTTTCTGAATGGTTACGGTCGCATGCTATTGGTAAATAGCGAAAAACAAAACTCCTTTTATGAGGAGATGTTGATCGCCGATGAAGACTTTTTACAAATCTTCAACTTCGCACTGATTAAAGGCAATCCAGAAACCGCCCTTCAGGAACCGAAAACAATAGTCCTATCGGAAGAACTGGCTCAAAACCTCTTTGGAGATGAAGATCCAATTGGGAAGATTTTGGAAACGGATAGAGACCTCAATTTCCGAGTCACCGGTGTGTTGAAGGCCATTCCCGGGAACTCACACCTGCAATTCAGTACCCTAGTTTCAGGGGCTACCGTCAAGCAGTTTAGCAATTGGGAGAGAATCTCTTCAACAGACTGGAATTCGAACTTTTGGACCACTTATCTATTACTTAAGCCAACGACTGACACAGAGGCCCTCGCTAGTAAAATCACCACCTTGGTCCGATCGCAACGCACTCCTGAAACTCCCGAAAGTACCTTCGAATTACAAGCCCTAAAAGATATTCACTTTCACTCCGATGGGTATGCCCAAGACCGGAACTCAGGAGAAGGTAACCTATCCTACATCTACATCTTCGGGATTGTAGGTTTATTTATCTTGTTCATCGCTAGTATCAACTACATCAATCTCACCACAGCGCGTGGCATTAGCTATGGCAAGGAGGTAGGCGTGAGAAAGGTAATTGGAGCCACCAAAATGCACTTGGTAAAGCGCTTCTTTACAGAAAGTCTAGTGCTATGTCTGACTTCATTTATCATAGCCATCAACTTGGTTTCCCTGGTACTTCCTCGATTCAACACCTTTGCCCAAAAAGATATTCAACTGAACCTAGGGGACAGTCCACTGCTGATTGCTTTTCTGTTTGGACTTTTGATACTTGTAAGCCTACTGGCAGGCGGATATCCTGCCTTGTATCTTTCTCGGTACAATCCGGTACGTATCCTCAAGGGACGCAATGCTAGCGCCAAGGGACAGCCGAGCATGCGTAAAGCACTCGTAGTATTTCAATACATGGTCTCTAGTGTCATGATCATTGGCACACTAGTAGCACTCCTGCAACTGAATTTCATTCGGTCCAAGGATCTCGGCTTTTCGGAAGAGCAATTATTGGTTGCTGATATTAATAGTGGGCGAGTACGTAGTGGCTTTGACCGTATCAAGCAATCCTATGCGGAACTACCCGGAGTAACATCGGTGAGCGTCTCTTCACGGGTGCCAGGTGAGTGGAAGGTAATTCCGGAGGTGGCTTTGCGTGGATCTGGAGTTGCTGAAGAAGATGCACCTGAAGCCTATCTAATGGGAGTAGATGAAGATTTTCTGCAAACCTTTGAGATCGAATTACTACAGGGGCAAAACTTTATCGGAGATCCACAGGCGGACTCTACGGCCTTGATTATCAATGAATCTGCCGCTAAATTATTGGGCATTACCAAATTGAATGATCAGGCGGTACAGATTCCTGGACTTTCCTTTAATAGTCAGGAAAGAGCTCTGAATGAGCCTTTCAATGGGGTAATTAAGGGAATTGTAAAAGATTTCCACTTCCAATCCCTACATGATAAAATAGAGCCTCTAGTTTTGGCCTATCGAAATAACCCCATGCACTCCATTGATTACTTTACGGCGAGGATTGATATGCGCAATGCGGAGACTACCATTGCTCAAATGACTGAAATCCTGCAAGCCGTCGACCCAAGTCATATCTTTGAATACCACTTCCTGGACGATCAGCTAGCACTATTTTATGAAACAGATCGACAACGTAGCCAATTATTTTCTCTAGCGGCTGTCTTCGCCATTTTCATTGCCTGCATGGGGGTATTTGGCTTGGCTGCCTATACAGCGCAACGCAAAACCAAAGAGATCGGGGTACGCAAAGTGCTTGGCGCTAGTATTCCAAGTCTTATTGGTCTAATTGCCAGAGAATTTATTCGCTTGGTCTTGTGGTCCTTGGTATTAGCTGTGCCCATTGCCTGGTGGGCTGCGGATGCTTGGTTGGCCGATTTCGCTTATCGCATCAGTTTGCAGTGGTGGATGTTTGCACTTCCAGGCGTACTGGCGGTCTTGGTTACCCTACTGACTGTCAGTTCTCAGGCACTTAAAGCGGCTAGGGTAAATCCTGTAGAGGCCCTCCGATATGAATAAGCTGTTTTTCTATTATAAAAAGCTCAATGACAATGCTTAAGAACTATTTGTTAATCGCAATTCGCAATAGCTGGAAGAATAAGACTTACTCAGGTATTAATATTTTCGGTCTAGCGGTGAGTTTGTCGGTAGCGCTTTTGATGCTATTGTGGGTTAAGGACGAATTGAGCATGGATCGCTTCCACGAAAAAGGGGAGGCTATTCAGCGCATTTTCATGGTTTACCCGCAGGAGGGCGGGAAGAAGGTGGCCAACGGGAATGTCGCTTTTCCACTCCTAGAACGAGTAGAGGCAGAGGTGCCAGAAGTAGAAGAGGTCATGTATTTTGGTTATCCACAAACACAGTTGGTCACCAAAGACAAGTTATCCTACAAGGAAATGGGCATGTACTCCAACACCGGGCTGTTTAAGACCCTTTCCTTTCCAATTATGTATGGCGACATTGAGCAATTAGATCAAGGCCTAGACGGCATGGCTATCTCCGAAGCGATGGCTAAGCGATTCTTCGGGCGAGAATGGGAAACCACAGCGATCGGAGGAACCCTCCGAATCAATGATACAGATGAATTTATCGTAAAAGCGGTATATGCGGATTTGCCACAACACTCCTCCTTGGAATTCGACTTCGTCTTGAATGTGCAGCATCGAGTCAAGAACAATCCCTGGTTAAAAGAATGGGGCAATAAGGGTATGGGCGGTATTATCTTACTACGTGAGGATGCCTCCGTCGCTCAAGCACAAGAAAAGATAGACGCTATTTATCGGAGAAGTGAAGCTTTTGAGGAAGGAGAGAATGTGATGTTGCAAACCTACGGCGATCACTATCTGTATAGCCAGTTTGATGATCAAGCGCAGGTGGCTGGGGGTCGTATAGAATATGTTCGCTTGTTTTCGATTGCAGCTTTGCTACTCCTGATCATTGCGTGCATCAACTTTGTCAATCTAGCTACGGCCCGTGCTTCTAAGCGCGCACGTGAGGTGGGGGTACGAAAGGCCATTGGTGCCCAGCGGTCTTCTCTAATTCAGCAGTTCCTGTTTGAATCTTTGGTCATTACATCGATTGCCGTGGCGGTGGCAGTACTATTTGCAGAGTTATGCTTACCTGCCGTCCGAACTTTGGTTGAAAAGCCATTGCGCTTTGAATATTGGTCCGTTGAATTTTGGCTAACTATTGTCAGTGTAATCGGTATAACAGCCTTCCTTTCTGGCCTATATCCGGCCTTTGTTTTATCCGCCTTCAAACCGATACATGTGCTAAAGGGTAGATTGATGAGCTCCTTTCAGTTCATGAGTCTCCGAAAAATGTTGGTGATTACACAGTTTGTGCTGGCATTGATCTTAATAGCTGGTGCAATGGTCATTCAGCAACAAATTTCTTACATCAAGAATAAGAACTTAGGTTTGGAAAAGGAGAATGTCTTTTTCATATCGATGGAAGATAAGGCTGCGGAAAATTACAAATTGCTTAAAGAGGAATTGGACAAATATCCTGCCATCCAAAGCATCACTGCTGTTAGTCACAATCCTACCGAGGTGGGAGCTTCAACTACCGGCGTAGAATGGGATGGTAAACGCAAAGACCAGCTCCATCAAGAATTCAAAATGATCTGGGTGGAGGAAAACTTTTTGGAAGGTTTCAACATCCCTATGGCAGATGGACGCTTTTATGACTCAGGCATGGGGATGGATACCAGCAACATTGTGATGAATGAAAAAGCCATTGAAGTCATGGGGCTGGAAGACCCAGTTGGGAAACGGATTAAATTTTGGGGACAACCGGTGACGATTATAGGCGTGGTGAAGGACTTTCATGTGGGCTCTCTATACGAACCCATAGAGCCACTGGCCATGATTCTCGACCAGGATATGGGATCTTGGATGTTTTTCCGTTCGGAGGCGGGGCAGACGGAAGCCGCCATTACTGCCTTACAGCAAACGTATGAGCGAGTGCTTCCCAACACGCCGCTAGACTATCAATTTTTAGATGAAGAATATCAACGCAAGTATCAAGGGGAGGTGCTAACCGGCACTTTAGCCAAGTACTTTGCTTTTATTTCGATACTTATAGCTTGTTTAGGATTGTTAGGCTTATCTACCTTCTTGGCTGAGCAGAAAACCAAAGAAATTGGCATTCGTAAAGTGATTGGCGCCACTACCCAACACATCGTGGGCCTACTGTCGAAGGATTTTTTGATCCTGGTAGGAACTGGATTATTATTGGGAGTACCCATTGCTTGGTATCTACTGCAAAACTGGCTGACGAAATTCGAATATGGTATCAATCTGCAATGGTGGATGTTTGCCATCCCGGTCGTTGCCAGCATCCTAATTGCTGTAATCACAGTGGGTATTCAAAGCCTGAAAGCCTCTTGGTCTAATCCCGTCAAAGCCTTGCGGGCTGAATAGAAGGCCGTAGAGTCCATTATCTGAACACCTAATGCCTTGACTTATGTTTAAACAAAATCTCCGACTGTTCTTCAGAGTCATTACTAGACAGCGACTCCATAGTGTACTTACTATCGGTGGTCTGGGATTAGGGTTGACAGCCGTCCTCCTTGCATTTGTTTTCATACAGGATGAAAGGAGCTTCGATAGTATGCATCATAAAATGGATCGGCTGTATCGAGTCAATAAGTGGGTGACGGATCCGAGCGGGGAGCGGTTTCAGGATGCAGAAACGCCCGGTAGAATGGCAGCCGCTTTAGATGAAGATTTTCCTGAGGTAGAGGCTGCGGCCAAAGTAGCCCCGTGGTTTGATAAAGTGTTGCTGTCCTATGAAGACCAAAATCAGTGGATTGACAACTGGGTGTTTGCGGATAGTAACTTCTTCTATTTATTCGATTTTCAACTCCTGGGAGGAGCCGACCCCAATCAGGTGCTTGCCGCTCCTGGGCAGATAGTGCTTAGCCAAAGCTTAGCCAAGCGACTGTTTGGAGATCGAGATCCGATTGGTAAATCCATTCAAGGCTTAAATGATCAGTTGTACACCGTTTCGGCTGTGGTGGCAGATGCCCCTCGGCAATCGCACCTACAATTTGATGCCCTGGTATCCTGGGCATCCACCCAACCTGGCTCCAATGTGCTCAATTTTGGGTTCATGAATAACTGGCTGGGGCAGACAGTATATACCTATCTGCTGCTGAGAGATCCCAATCAAAAGGCGGCCGTTGATGGAAAGTTGGCGGATTTTACGGCTAGGTATATGCCGAATCGAGCCGACCGATATAGTTATTATCTGCAACCGCTGGAAGATATTTACTTGAACTCCTATGATCTTCGCTACGTCCGATTTGACAAAATGGGAAGTGCCGCCTTCTTGCGTACCTTTTCTTGGATCGCACTGTTGATCTTATTGATTGCCTGCTTCAACTACATCAATATGACAACTGCTAGGTCGTTACAAAGAGCTAAAGAGGTAGGGGTGAAGAAGGTACTAGGAGCGAGACGCAGGCAATTGCTAAACCAATTCCTGACTGAAACCCTCGGTATGGTGGGCGTATCGACTTTATTAGCAGCCGCCTTCTCACCAGTCTTGCTTCCCAAGTTGAACAATTGGTTTAATAAAGATATTCCAAATGAGGCGCTACTCAGCCCAAGCACGGTACTGTTCTTAGTACTTGTCCTGGGGCTTACCAGTTTGGCCTCCGGCTTATTTCCCGGATTTATTCTATCTAGGTTCAAGCCGATTAGCATCGTCCAAGGGAAGAGCATGTTTTCTCCAAGGGGAGAATGGCCTCGTCAAATTCTGACCACTTTGCAGCTGACCGTTAGCGTTGGCTTGATCATTGGGACGATCCTTCTACAAAAGCAGTTTGGGTTTCTCATGGATCGGGACCTGGGATTTGACAAGGAACAGGTCTTGGTGATGCATACCCCTCCAGGAATTGACAGCAGTGCTACCGCCTTTAGGTCAGTTCTTAGTCAAGTGGCTGGAATTAGTTCGGTATCGATCTGTCAAGCAACGGTTAAAGATGGAACTTTTGGGACCACGGTAATGCCTTATAAAGAGAGCAATGAAGAGCTTCCCGTGCAATTGTTCCGAGTGGATAGTAGCTATCTGAATACCTACGGCATTGAGATGAATGATGGTCGCTTCTTAGGTCGATCTTCAGATTTAAATCCAGGAGCTATTCTCATCAATGAAGCCTTTGCCAATCAGATGGGGTGGGAGAATCCACTGGAAGAGAATATAAGATTTTCAGCAGGAGGAACGCCGATTCAAATTGTTGGGGTAATCAAAGATTTTCATTTTTCTTCACTGCACGATGCCGTCAGCCCCATTGTCATGGCCCTTGACCCTCGGCAATCTAATATTTCGGTTCGTTTCAAACCTGATCAACTGGCAACAGTATTACCCCAGCTGAAGCAGGCTTGGGAACAGTTCGAAGCGAGATTCCCATTTGAATATTATTTCTTGGATGAATTCTTCGGACAGCAATATACGGCTGAGCGACAGATGCTCAGGGTCATTAGCTTATTCTCCATTGTAGCCATTCTGATTGCCTGTTTAGGCCTATATGGATTGACCGCTTTTGCCATTGCCCGCCGACGTAAAGAAATTGGCATTCGGAAGGTGTTGGGGGCATCCATCTCAGGAATTGTTGGTTTGCTATCCAGAAGTTTCCTCCGTATGGTAGGTATAGCCTTGTTCATTGCCACGCCGCTGGTTTGGTACTTTGGACAGGCTTGGCTGGAGAATTTCGCCTATCACATCAATCTAAGTTGGTGGATGTTTTTGAGTGCAGGTGGTCTCATGACTTTGATCGTGTTGTTGACGGTAGGCAGCCAGAGCGTGCAGGCCGCAAGCCGCAGTCCTATTCATGCCCTGCGAACGGAATGAATGTAGTAATAGAAATGACCTTTTCATTGAATAAAAATTTGATTCCACACCCTTGTTGGAATCATACTATCAAATAAGCAAAGATGTTAACCAATTACCTGAAGATAGCTTTTCGTAATCTCTGGAAAAGAAAATTGTTCTCCGGCATAAATTTGCTGGGTCTAGGCATTGCCATAGCGGCCAGTCTACTCCTCTTTTTGACTACCCTACATGAGTTTAGTTTCGATAGATTCCATGAAAATGCAGATCAGATCTACCGTGTTTACATGGAGGAGAATTTGTCGACGGGTGTGGATCGGCAAGCCAACATGCAGGTGCCACTGATGCCGGCGATACTAGAGACCTTTCCAGAAATGGAGCATGCTAGTCGCTGGAAAAATTCGGGTGGTTTGGTTCAGTTTGAAGAAAATGCCAGAGGAGAATCTTTTCGCTATGCGGATGAGAACTTCTTTAAAATGTTTTCCTTCAAATTTATGCAAGGAGATCAGGAAACAGCCTTACAAGCCTTGAATGGGGTAGTCCTCCCGGAAAAATCTGTAAAGCGGATTTTTAAGGACGAAGACCCTATGGGTAAAATGCTCACGGTGATAGATGGTGGTAAACGCATGAACATGCAGGTTACGGGAGTGATCGAGGATACGCCGGAAAACTCTTCTTTGGAGCTCGGGTTGATCATGAGGTTTGAGAATGATCCCGAGTACGAACAGGATAAGGACAATTGGAGTAATTTTTCGCATGACACTTACGTCCAGCTTCCTGACAACATGAGTCAGGCTCAATTTGAAGATCGAATCAAAGAAATTGTACATACTTACATGGCAGATGAGATAGATCTGATCAAAAATGACGGAGGTATTGCGGATGCTGAAGGAGAATATATACGATTACGGCTACAGCCTTTGAAAGATATACACTTCAACACCCTACTTAGTGCTTCTGGCATGCGGAAGGCTTTTCCCATCGGTCTATTTGTTATCGGTTTGTTCATCCTCTTTATTGCTTGCTTCAATTTTGTCAATTTGACGCTGGGTAGTTCCTTGACTCGTGCTAAGGAAGTAGGGGTGAGAAAAGTCTTGGGCGCGAATCGACGTCAGGTGATGGCCCAGTTTTGGGGAGAGGGCTTGATCGTAATTTCAATGGCCTTAGTCATTGGGTTGGTTTTGGCGGATTTAATTCTTCCTGAATTCAATGCTTCCTTCCGACAGTCCATATCTTTAAATCATCCGAATTTGTACGTCGGTTTGGCATTGGTTCTACTTTTGTCAATAACGATCGGAGGGCTGTATCCGTCCTGGGCTTTATCTCGCTTTCAGGCGGCTGAAGTCTTGAAGGGCTCTACGAAAATGCAACGTTCCGGCCGCCTCCGCAACGTACTTATACTCTTCCAGTTTTCCTTCTCCGTACTATTGATCAGCTGCACCCTGATCATTGGCCAGCAGATCAAATTTCTAAAGGATTCCCCACTCGGATTTAACCGCCAAGAGGTGATTAGTCTACCCATCACGGGTGATGTCAACGGGCAACAGTTGATTGATCGCTTCCGCAATGAATTGGAATCTGAACCGACTATCCTAAGTGTCACGGCTGCTTATAACAATATTGGAATGGGTAAGGACAACTCTGCCATGACCTCGAAGATGGGCTTTGCCCAGGAAGGGAAAATGATGGAGACACACTGGAATCCCGTAGACTATGACTATTTCGAAACCCTGGAAATACCTTTGTTGGAAGGCCGCTCTTTTTCCAAAGAACATCCCACGGACTCTGTAAAAGCTATCGTCATCAATGAAACTTTTGCAAAGCAGCTGGGAGAGGGCCCTTATGTAGGAAAAGTAGTAGATGTTACGCCGGAAGGAATGGAGATTATTGGAGTAGTGAAAGACTTCAACTTCAAATCGCTACATCAAGCGATTGCACCTATGACCATGAGTCTGGGCAAGAATAGTGATTTTGGCTACAACTACTTTTTTGTACGTGTAGAGGGCGGTGATCTGGGCGAAAGGTTGACCTTACTGGAACAAACCTGGAAGCGAATTAATCCGGGAGCTACTTTCTTGGACGAAAATACAGAACGTCTATACCGAAGTGAACAAACCCTTGGCAATATCTTTATGGTGGCTTCTGGGATAGCGATTTTCCTTTCTTGTATTGGCTTATTTGGTGTAGCCCTCTTGGTGGTTAATCAACGCAATAAAGAGATTGGTATACGTAAGGTATTAGGCGCTTCCCTGGCACACATCATTCAGATCATGTCTAAAGACTTCGTCATTATTTCTTTAATCTCCATCTTGATTGCGGCACCGCTTGCCAATTTAGCCATGCGGCAGTGGCTACAGAATTATGCCTATGCCATCGAGATCCAGTGGTGGGTATTTGGATTGGCAGGCGCAGCAGCTCTGCTGATCGGATTCTTTACGATGAGTATCCATACCGTAAGGGCCGGCTTAGCTAATCCAGTCAAAGCTTTGAAGGACGAATAGACCATTGTACTGATCAAACTTTAATACAATCCGATGCTCAAGAACTATTTCAAGATTGCATTACGGTATTTCAAGAGAAATAAACTCTATACGGCGATAAATGTGCTAGGCTTGTCCATCGGGATAGCTGCCTGTTTTGTGATTTCGCTGATCATAAACTACGAAAGTAGCTTTGATAAATTTTGGAAAGATAAAGACAGCATTTATCGGGTGTATTCTAGTTTTTCTGGTGTATTTGATGGAGTGAATAGAGGAGTGGCTACGGCCGTGGGACCTTGGCTAAATGAGAATGCCACGGGACTCGAAGAGGTTGTCGCATTTCATACTTACAGTGCCCCCGTCACCATTCTTTCGGTAGATGGAAGTAAGCGAAAATTAGACCGACAACGTAGGTTGGCGCTGGCAGGGCCAGATTATTTTCGATTGTTTTCAAAATATCGTTGGCTAGCAGGGTCTCCAGAAGAGAGCTTGGGACGACCCAACCAGGTAGTACTGACTCCTGAAAAAGCGGAGTTGTATTTTGGAGTAGAACAAGTAGAGTTGGCATTAGGTCGGACGATTCAATACCAGGATTCTATCTTTGCTACGGTAAGTGGAATCATTGAACACCCAACACAATCCACCGATTTTGACTTCCAGGAATTCATCTCCTTCAGTACTATTGAAAACACGCCCTTGAAGCGCCAGATTCGCATGAATGATTGGGCGAGTACTAATAGTAGCTCTCAACTTTTCATCAAGCTAGACGGCTCTAAAACAGAGGCTGAAATTGAGTCCTTCCTAGTCGGAGCTAAAGAGGCATACAAAGCCCAGAATGACGAGGTAGACTATGCGGCAGATTATAAGCTGCAGCCACTTTCAAATCTGCACTTTAACGCTGATCTCCGGATCTTTGATGGTGGTAGATCAGTAGCACATAAAAAGACACTTTGGCTGTTATCCTTGGTGGCCGGTTTACTCTTATTGATTGCCGCCATTAACTTCATTAATCTTGAGACAGCTCAATCGCTGCGACGCGCCAAAGAAGTAGGCGTAAGAAAGGTTTTAGGAGGTTCTAGAACGGAATTGGTTTTACAATTCTTGAGTTCAACCTTCCTGCTAGCTACTATATCGATGGTGATAGCGGCTAGCTTAGCTCAATGGGCATTGGGGTATTACGATAACTTCATCCCGGAAGGCCTCACCTTCAACCCGTTGAATCCGACTACGCTTGGGATTATGGGCTTGCTGACGGTTGCCGTTTGTATCATTGCAGGCGCTTATCCCGCATTTGTCTTATCTGCTTTTCGACCAGCTAGAGCCCTCAAAGACCAAGTGATTCGTGCGGGAAGCAGTGGTGGAAGTGTCAACTTGCGAAAAGGTTTGGTTGTCTTTCAATTTGTAATTGCTCAGGTCCTGATTTTTGGAACTTTGACGATAGGGAACCAGATCCAGTACATGCTTAACAAAGATATGGGCTTTGAGCAGGATGCTATCGTATACCTGAATACGCCATGGCGAGATACGACTGAACGAAAACATGTTTTGCTTGAAGAACTGAAAAGGCTCCCTGAGGTCCAGACGATCAGTAATCATAGCGCCATTCCCGCCGAAGCTGGGTACTCCACTAGTGTGACGAAGTTTATGCAGGATGGGGAGGAGGTAAGTCACAATGTGCATCGCAAATTTGGAGATACTGCGTTCATTCATCTATATGACATTGAATTGGTTGCAGGGCGTAATTACCGACAAAGCGATACCATTAGCGAATTACTCATCAATGAAACCTATCTCCATCAGCTAGGTTTTGAGGATCCAAACGAAATTCTAGGTCAGACAATAGATATGGGAGGTGGGATGATGCCGATTGTTGGCGTTGTGTCAGACTTCCACATACAACCTTTGTATGAACCCATCCATCCGACCGCCTTGGGCGCCCAGGAAGGGAATACGATCAGTATGAAGCTGCAAACAGCAGGAGGGGATGCTGAGGACTTTTCGACAGTCCTAGCCAAAATTGAAAACCAGTGGAAAGCCTTTTATCCTGAAGTGCCTTTTAACTACCACTTCGTAGATGAAGATATTGCGAGATTCTACGAACGTGAACAGGAAATGGCACAACTGGTTAACACGGCTACCTATATCGCTATTTTTATCTGCTGTTTGGGGCTTTTCGGTCTAATATCTTTTACTACGACTCAACGAACCAAGGAAATCGGAATTCGGAAGATTTTGGGAGCCTCTGTCATGCAACTAATGGCCATTCTGACCAGAAGTTTCCTTTGGCTAGTGATTATCGCATTGCTTATTGCCTCACCCATTGCTTGGTATGCCAGTCGCCGTTGGCTGGAAGGGTATGCCTATCCAATCGATATTGAATGGTGGCAGTTCATTTTAGTGGGGCTATTGGGTATAGGGATTGCTATTCTGACCGTAAGTTTCCACAGTTTCCGAGCGGCCACGGCTAATCCGGTAGATAGCCTACGGCAAGAATAGAGCGCCATTGTATTCTACCTCTTAGATTAAATACACCTGACATGTTTAAAAGTTATCTAAGGTCTGCTAGTAGAAATCTGTTCAAGCATAAGCTTAACTCACTGATTAATATCCTGGGGCTTTCCGTAGGGTTTGCAGTGGCTATTTTGATTTTTCTATATATCCAACATGAACGTAGCTACGATAAATGGATTCCGGATAGTGATCAGGTCTATAGAGCTTATCGCAGTTGGGAAGGAGGGGGAGAGACCGTTTGGACTCCTGGGCCACTAGCCTATACAGTGAGGGAGGAGCTTCCGGAGGTATTACAGGCAACTGGGCTCTCGGTGTCGACAGATGTCTTGTTGCAGAATGGAGAAGAGAAGGTCTTTATGGACCAGGTGGCAGTGGTAGATAGTACTTTCTTTGAAGTTATACCTTTTGAGTTAACCCAGGGGCAGGCTGAGGAGGTCTTGAAACTCAGTCAGAACATTGTGCTCTCTGAGCGTTTGGCGGAACAGCTTTTTGGAAAAGAAGACCCGATTGGGAAGACAATAAAAGTTGATACGGAGAATGATTATGTGGTTTCAGGTGTATTGACGCCTTTGGCAGGCAATACGCAACTGACCTTCGAAGCCTATGTGCGCTACGGCCGAGCTTCTACGCGCTGGGTAAATAACAATCGATCAACATTTTTAAAAGTTCGAAAAGATGCTTCGATCGAACAATTAGAATCAAAGATTACCGCCCTAGTCACGCCTTTCCTTAAGCAAGCTAATCGCGAAAGCGGTCGTTCCCCGGATGCCACCAACTATCCGAACTGGGGGTTGCAAAGCATGCATGATATTCACTTGCATCCCCTCTCTAACTCTTGGTTCGCCTTTAACCGCAAGGGGGGAAATATCAAGTACCTGTATATTTTTGGAATGATCGGCTTGATTATGCTGATAGTGGCTTGTATTAATTATATAAACCTAACTACGGCGAGTTCGACGCAGCGAGCGATGGAAATAGGTGTTCGAAAGGTTTCGGGTGCTGGTCGAGGGCAGCTTATCAACCAATTTATGGTCGAGGCTTTACTTCAAACCAGTATAGCCTTTGTCCTGTCGCTTGCCTTGGCAGAGTTATTCTTACCTTTTTTCAATTCCATTACTGATCGCAGTCTACATTTCTTGGAAGCGGGTATACAGAGTTGGATCCTCTACATGGCTGGTTTGGCCTTACTAGTTGGCTCCGTGGCTGGAATTGTACCGGCGCTGATTATTTCCGCTTTTAAACCAGGTCTGATACTAAAAAGGAGTTTGGATCGCGGTCTTAAAGGCAACTTCTTTAGAAGGGCTTTGGTGATGGTGCAATTTGGGGTGTCAGTGGTGTTGATTGTGGTGGTACTATTTGTATTTCGCCAGGTAAATTTCATGATGACAAAAGACTTAGGTTTCTCTTCTGAGCAGGTAGTCGTTGTGCCTTTGAATCTTTCCTCTTCCGCCCCCAAGGTAGAAGCCTTGAAAGGAGAATTTCAGCGTATACCAGGGGTAAGTTCTATTTCGACATCTTCCAGTGTCCCAGGGCAGCCGCTGCCAGATTGGGGGGTGATTGTGAATGGGGAGACGCTTCCAAATGTATTCATGTCTTGGGTGGATGCAGATTATGCCGAAACTTTAGATCTGGAGATGCAGGATGGTCGATTCTTCTCTAGAGATATAGCAAGTGATACCTTGAATGCGTTCGTGGTTAACGAAGCTTTTCTCCGAGAAGCAAATCTGGAAGATCCTTTTGAGACACAGGTCCGCTTTACTTATTCTTCGGAAGATGAAGGTGCTAACAAGATTGTGGGCGTAGTGAAGGATTTTCATTTTCGAGGGCTGGATCGCAGTATAGGGCCAATGATCATGATGTATCAACCCAACTACCGGGTAACGAGCATAAAGGTGGCTACCGAAAATCTGGATGGAAGTTTGAAAGCCATTGAAAATCTGTGGGGAAAGGTCGAACCGGATCACCCCTTCCGCTATTCCTTCTTGGATGAAGACTTTGCGGAACAGTACGCGGAGCAGGAGCGCTTTGGGGATACCATGTTATATGCGACATTACTAACTATATTTATAGGAGTACTAGGATTATTTGGCTTGGCCACGCATTCAACAACCCGTCGGACAAAGGAGATTGGAATCCGAAAGGTAGTTGGGGCGACCGTCAATGGCATTGTATTTATGCTGGTGAAAGATTTTACCCGCTGGGTGTTCTGGGCTTCTTTATTTGCATTGCCTTTAGGCTATTGGCTGATCACCAAATGGCTAGAAGACTTTGCTTTTCAGATTGACATTACGCCTTATCCATTCCTTTTGGCCATTGGCCTGGCGATGGGAATTGCAGTACTAACGGTTTGCTATCAGGCAATCAGGACGGCTTTAGCCAATCCGATAGAGAGCCTGAGACACGAATGATAAAATGAGCTCTGTTATAGGGCAAAACACAAGGACTAGTCTAAGAAATCTCTATACAGTGTTATAAGTTATTCTTTGCATGATCCTAAACTAGTTCTATACGAGATATCCTTAGGATAATCTCAACTTTAACTCCGACTTATGCTACAAAATTATTTACGCATTGTACTCCGCAATGTGCGGAAGAATGCATTCTATGTACTGGTAAACGTAATAGGTATGGGCATCGCCCTGGCCTGTTGCATCATCGCCTTCGTTAATTACCAGTTTGATCGAGACTTCGATGCCTTCCACTCTAAAAAAGACACCGTCTTCAAATTGGATAGCCGTAAAACGAGTAATGATCTCATCTACGGCATCACCCCTTTACCGTTGGGAGCGGCTGCTAAGCAGAACATTCCTGAAGTAGAGGATGCGGTACGCTTGTACACGCTTCGCTCTAATGTGAAGAACAATCAAAATGTGTACAATGAAGTGATCCATTTTGTAGATGAAGGCTTCTTCGACATGTTCGATTTTCCAATCACTAAAGGCAGTGCCCTTGACCTAGGGAAACCGGAATCGGTGATCCTCACAGAAAAAATGGCGAAGAAGTACTTTGGTGATGAGGACCCCATCGGAAAAACGATTGAAATGTTTGCTGGCTTGGAATCGCAAAAAGCGATGACCGTGATCGCCTTGGTGGGAGAATACCCATTCAATTCTAGTATTCATTTCGATATGATCGCCCATTCGGACAATATCACTTACCGGGGTGCCCCGATTAACCATCAGGATTGGGCACGTTTTGCGGACGTCACTTTCTTGAAGTTGAAGGATGCCAAGGATAAAGGCCGAGTAGAAGAACAATTGGCACAGTTCGTACCCATTCAAAACAGTAATCGAGAAGATTGGGAGATCAGTGCTTTCTTGCTTGATCCGCTCTCCGATATTGCCCACACAGCAATGAAAAAAAGAGCCAACTACCTCAGAGAGAGCACTCCCCCTTCTGCTGTCTGGGGACCTAGCCTCTTAGCCTTCCTCCTTCTCCTCGCCGCCTGTCTAAACCTGACCAATACCACCATAGCCCTGTCCAATCGCAGATTGAAGGAAATGGGCGTACGCAAGGTCATGGGAAGTTCGCGCAAACAGTTGGTTACACAGCTATTGGGCGAAAGCTTTGGCATCTGTCTATTGGCTCTTGTGCTCAGCCTCTTCCTCGTTCCCGTTTTGTTGCCACAGTACAACGCCATGTGGGATTTTCTTGAATTGGAAATCAACTACTTTGACAATCCCGCCCTAATGGCCTTCCTGATCGGTAGCTTGTTGACCGCAACCTTACTGGCAGGGGCTTATCCGGCTTTCTACATTAGTGGTTTTGAAGTGACAAAGATCTTCAGAGGAAAGGTCCAGTTCAGCGGCAACAATCTGTTCTCCCGAGTCATGCTGGGGGCGCAAGTTATGATTGCCATTATGGCTTTGGCAGGAGGTTTTGTTTTTGCGCGAAATGCTAGTTTTCAGAAGACAGCGGATATGGGTTACTTAAGGGAAGGTGTGATGGCGGTGCCAGTCTTGGATGGTCAATCTTATGAAATATTGAAGGAAAAGGCCGCCCAACATCCGGATGTAATTGAACTAGCAGGTGCTAGTGGTCAAGTGGGTAATATTTATCAGACAAAAGAGGTGAAATGGCGAGATCAAGATCTTGAGGTCCACTATTTGGGGACTGGAGAAGGTTACTTAGATATGATGGAGATTAATCTAAAGGAAGGAAGATTCTTGACAGAGGAAAGGGGGAGTGATACCGAACGATCCATCATGGTGAATGAAAAACTAGTAGCCAGTTTGGGTTGGCAAGACCCACTCAACCAGCAAATTATGATTGATAGCAACGCTTATCAAGTTGTTGGGGTGGTAGAGGATTTTTACCAAGGCGATTTCTTTAATCCGATTGAACCGGTCATTATCCAAATGATCCCGAAAGAAAACTATCACCTGTTGGCACTCAAGGCCCCTTCTGAGAAATTAGTAGCTATCAATCAGTATCTACTAAATCAATGGAATGAGCTGTTCCCATACCGACCCTATGAAGGATTTTTCCAGGATCAAGTACTGGCGAAAGAGGCATTGATCACCAACAATATCAAGTGGTTGTTCATCTTCTTTGCTTTGATCACCGTGATTCTGACCTCCGTAGGCCTTTTTGCCTTGATATCATTGAATATTGTACGGCGGATGAAAGAAATTGCCATCAGGCGGGTAGTGGGCGCTACGCTTCAGAACATTACGGTGCTACTTAACTTCCGCTATTTTCTCATCTCTTTTTTAGGGGTCTTGGCTGGAGCTACGGGCGCGTACTTTCTTGTGAAAGGACTATTGGATAGCATTTTTGCAGTGCATGTGGGTGTCGAGCCATGGGTCTTGGGCTTGGCAGGTTTAGGTGTACTATTTTTGGTTATGCTAACGATCCTGATGAAGATGCTTGGAGTGGTACAGATGAACCCGTCCAAGATTCTTCGATCGGAATAGCCTGCGCTGAAACTTCGGAAGTGAATTGGTCGAAGTCATGTGATTAAAGTTGTTTGAACTTTACCATTTTAGGATATTATTTCGGGGGGCAGGCGCCTGTCACAGCGTGACAACATATGCATAGCCAGATATAGAGGAGGGATTTTGGTGCATTTATGTACGATATATGAACCACCCAATTTTCGAGAATACAAAACTTTAGAATGACCAAAATATTGGCCAACCCGCTTCAGAAGTTTGTGCCTCAAATAAGCCTTTAAATCATTGAAAACCAACTAGTATGTTCAAGACACTCTTAAGGACCATTTTCCGTACTGCCCAACGTAGACCAGTCTTTACTACCATCAATTTATTGGGCTTGTCTCTAGGGATTGCTTGTAGCTTTATCATGTTGCGCTATGTGCAGCAGGAATGGAGCTATGACAAGCATTTTGCCGAAGGCGAGCAAGTTTTTCGGATTGGAACTGGTTTTATGAATATGGGCCCCTTCGCTGTCAGCCAAGAAATTTTACGGGACAATGTATTGGCCTTTAACGATATCGAGGCAGCTACTCGCCTGACTACAAGAGGTGGTGAGCTAAGTCTCAAAGTAGGAGAGGAAACTTTCATACAGGATCAGACGCTGTTTGTCGATTCGACTTTCTTTCAGGTTTTTGCTTATCATTTTGAAGATGGGAATCCGACTTCTGCTTTGCAATCTCCCAATAGCGTGGTATTGACGGCTGATCTAGCACTGAAGTTCTTCGGGAAGAAGAATGTAGTGGGAGAGTATATAGAAGTAGGGGAAGAGGGGAGCTTATTTCAGGTTACTGGGGTAGTAGAGGAACAGACTCAGAATTCGCATTTGCCTACAGGGATGTGGATGCCCATTTATCCGCGCCTAAGGGGAGAAGATGGATGGATGTCTGGAAGTCTTTATAACTATGTGAAACTGTCTAAAGGAGCCAATAGAGCGAACCTGGTATCTACCCTAGATCAATTGGTACGCAATGAGGTGTATCCGAAGATTAACCCAGGCATGGAACTGGAACCTTGGCTAAACAGTAGCAATGCCTTGAAGTTCTATCCACAACAATTACAGGAAATCTACCTGGGGGAACGTCTACGTTTCGATTTATCTGCTGGAGGTAATCCCTTACTTGTTAATATTTTGGCCATTATCGGTTTGATCATCTTGATCATGGCTAGCTTTAACTACATCAATCTATCCACTGCGGTAGGGATTACTAGGGCTAGAGAAATAGGAGTGAAAAAGACATTGGGCGCTGCAACTCGCTTACTGCAAAGTCGATTCCTGTTGGAGGCCATACTTTTCAGTTTAACGGCAGCCCTAGTGGCAGGGATTATGGCGGACCCTTTACTTTACCTAGTCGAAAAAGCTACAGGAAGTAGACTTTTAGAAACCCTGTTTGAAAAGCCGGTGCATATTGTGGCCTTAGTGACTTTTGCGTTATTTGTGGGCTTATTGTCAGGGCTATATCCCGCCTTTTTCCTCACTCGCTTTCGACCTGCGCAGGTGTTGAAAGGTAAGTTAGGGGTGGAGAGGAAGAGTTTTTTTCGAGGGGGATTAATTGTGGTTCAATTTACCTTAGCAGCTTTCTTATTGATTGGGACATTGACGGTTTACCAGCAGTTCCAGTTCATGCGAGTCTCCGATAAGGGGTTCAAACATGAAAATGTTTTGGTCCTCTACAATTTAGATTCCTTAGGTACTAGCAAAGAGAGCTTTAGGCAACAATTGGTTCAGCATACGGAGGTACTTTCCAGCTCCTTCAACAGTCGCATGCCCGCCGGTCGCAATCTTTGGCAAGCCACTTATAAGACGCCACAGATGGAGCATCCCCTGAGTCTGAACACTTTTCCTATCGATGAAGATTATCTTCAGACTTTAGATATGCCCATTCTAGACGGTCGCAACTTCGATGCGCAGTTGGCCTCTGATTCTTCCGGCTTGATCGTGAATGAGGCTGCTGTCAAAGCTCTAGGACTACAAGATCCTGTTGGCCAAAGGATCAACGAAGAGGAGCGTATCATTGGAGTGGTCAAGGACTTTAACTTTCAAGATTATCATCATGCGGTTGAACCGATTGTCATGATCTTTGATGATAACCGACATAATCTCAGCCTCAAACTCAAAGGTGAGGACATGGCAGGCTTTTTGGCTCACTTGGAGGAGAAATGGCAATCCTTTGTTCCGGAGGAAGCTTTGTCCTATTATTTTCTAGATGAAAACTTAGCCGCGCTATCCGAAAAAGAAGGGGTACTGAGCAAGGCCATTGCACTGTTTTCTCTACTGGCCCTATTTATTGCCTGTTTAGGTCTATTTGGCTTGGCCGTATTTATGACGGCCCTACGGACCAAAGAGATGGGTATTCGAAAGGTGCTGGGTGCGTCGGTGCAAGGAATTGTCGGATTACTAGCCCAGGATTTTTTACGACTTATCGGTATTGCTACCGTAATTGCCATCCCATTCGCCTATTGGGGGACAAATCAATGGCTAGCTGATTTTGTGTTCCGGATTCAGTTAGACTGGTGGTTGTTTGTATTGCCATCCATTGCTATCTTGGTGATCGCCTGGTTAACGGTCAGTTATCATTCTTTGCGATTGGCCCGGAAAAACCCGGTGGAGTCCTTGCATGTGGAGTAGAGGGGAGTAAGAGGCCAGATGTAAGAAGTCAGATATCAGATGTCTGAAATCAGATTCTGACCTCAGATATCTGGCCTCAGACCTCTAACCACGAAGTGGCCTACTTTCTGTCTTCTTCATTCTGCCTCAGACTGTTCACAAATGAACACTTTTTGTTCAAATTCGAACAAGATTTTGCTTTGAGAATTACTTGACTTTGTTTCAATTCTTTGATAAATAGCAACTTAGCTGTCATGGCATAGAAATTGAATCATCAATCATAAAAAAGTACAGAGATGATCGTATTAAAAGACGTTGAAAAATATGTGCGAACAGGACTTAACAAAACTTGGTTGTTGAGCGATGTGAATCTAGAGATCAAAGAGGGGGAGTTCGTAACCATTATGGGGCCTTCAGGGGCAGGTAAAACTACCCTTTTGAATATTATTGGTATGCTAGAAAGTGCATCTGGCGGAGAGTACTATTTTTTGGATGAGCCAGTGCATCGTTTGAAAGAAAGACGCCGCAATGAGTTGCACAAACAATACATGGGTTTTGTCTTTCAGGCTTACCACTTAATCGATGATCTTACTGTATATGAGAATATAGAGACGCCTTTGCTCTACAGAGGTATTAAGGGGAAAGAAAGAAAAAGTATTGTGGCTAATATGTTGGACAACTTCAATGTCGTGGCCAAGAAGGATCTTTTCCCAGATCAGCTTTCAGGTGGTCAGCAACAGCTAGTCGGGGTGGCTAGAGACATTGTACATAAGCCTCGTCTATTACTGGCTGATGAACCAACTGGTAACCTGCATAGTAAGCAAGGGGAAGAAATTATGGAGTTGTTCAAGCAACTCAATGAGCAAGGGGTGACGATCATCCAGGTAACCCACAGTGAGAAGAACGCCAGCTATGGAACTCGTATCATAGAACTAGTGGATGGCGGTATTCGCACAGATGAAACCTTGCGCGAGCCTACCACTATTACCGATCGTGTACGAGCCGCTAACGGCAACTAGTCTAATCCTACGATTCGAAAAGATTATCCAAATCTAATATACCATACTGTAGTTGAGCCTTATTCTTCCTTTTATCGACGAGATAAAGCAAGAATAGGGTTTGGCTATTATGAGTGAAGCGAACTCAATATTACCCGACAAAGTATAGTCAATTTTCCATTGCTTGGAGGTGGTCGGTGGTTTCTTGTGCTTGAGCCGGCCATCCCCTTCTTTTTTTAGGAAAAACCCTATGGCACCATATCAGTAGATAGCACCTTACAGCACCTATTTAAGAACGTCCTGTAAACAAAACAAAAAACATGTTAAGGAATTACCTAAAACTAGCGCTTCGAAACATTTGGAGGCACAAGGGGACTGCTTCATTAAATGTAGCAGGCCTGACGCTAGGTCTGGCTGCGGGTTTATTGATGCTAATGTGGGTGAATGATGAAAAGAGCTTTGACCAATTTCATGTAAAAGGGGAGCAGATCTTTAAGGTTAACAGCCTGATGGACGAGGGGAATGGCGAGATAGATGTTTGGACTACTTCGCCCGAGCCATGGATGGATTTGATCACAAGCAATATTCCTGATGTTAAAGAGGCTACCACCTTTGCTTTTTGGAATCACCGACTGGAAGTTGGTCAACAGAAGTATGAAGAGGCGGGCTGCTATGCAAGCCCTGGTCTTTTTAATATGTTCTCTTTCGAACTCTTATACGGCGATCTTGGCAAAGTGCTGGAAGATCCTAATTCTATAGCCATTTCAGCTACCCTGGCCGCCAAAATGTTTGGTGTGAATTGGCGAAAAGAGGGTAGGACGATTGGCCAAAGCATAGTAGTGGAAGAAAAGCCTGTTCAGGTTACTGCGGTTTTTGCCGACATCCCTTTCCAATCTACTTTGCAATTTGATTATGTATTGCCCATGTCGCATTACCTGGCTGCTCGTCCTTGGTCCCGTGGCAGCTGGGGTAATTACAATTTTGACCTATATGTCGAGCTGGTTCCTGGTGCAGATCAGGAAAGCGTGGCGGATAAGATGTATTCTCTTATTAAGAACAACACCAAGGGTGGCTCGCCGGATCATGGCATTATGTTACATGCCATTTCAGACCTTTACCTTTATTCAAAATATGAGAATGGCAAAGTAGCTGGCGGACGGATAGATTATGTGCGCATCTTCTTTTGGGCTTCCATTCTGGTGCTCTTGATCGCTTGTATCAATTATATGAATCTCGTTACGGCCCGATCTTCTCAGCGAGCTAAGGAAGTTGGCGTGAGAAAGGTAGTGGGGGCCAATAAAGAACGCCTATTGACGCAGTTTGTGGTCGAATCGGTGGTCATGACTTTTATTGCTGGGGCCATTACGCTAATTGTAGCACAGTTGTTTCTTCCGATCTTCAATGAATTGACTGGAAAATCCATTGAGATGGGTTTTGGTGGTTTGGCTTTTTGGAGTTTATTCGGAGGAATTTTGCTCAGTGTGGCTTTGATCGCAGGAAGTTATCCTTCTTTTCTGCTGTCTTCCTTTGATGTGATACAGGTGCTGAAAAGCAAGAAATCCAAATTGAATGGTGGCATATCTTTCCGTCGTATTATGGTCGTGCTACAATTCGGCCTGTCCATTTTACTATTGATCGGAGCAATTGTGGTTAGAGAGCAAATTGGATTCTTTAAATCGAAAGACCTAGGCTTTAACCGGGAGAACGTTATTCTATACAATATGTATCGCTTAGGAGATGAAGGGGTCAACAAGAAGGAAGTGATTAAGTCAGAGTTATTGCAGCTACCGGAAATCGCTGAAGTGACCGCGGCTAATTATAACCCATTGTCTATTGCCAACATGACTGGAGACCCGGAATGGGAAGGTTTTGAAGAAGGAGATGAGGCAATCTTTAGCATATTGACCATTGATCACAAGTTTCTCGATATGATGAACATACCAATGGTCATGGGCGAGAACTTTCAAGAAGGCATGCCAACGGATTCTTTAAATTTCAATTACATTATCAATGAGGAAGCAGCAAAGAAGATGGGGTTTGAAGATCCAGTAGGTAAAAGATTATCATTCTGGGATGACCAGGGGCGAATCATCGGTATGGTTAAGAGTTTTCATTTCTCTTCCCTACATAACCCGATTAAACCCTTGATTTTAAGATATGAACCCGATCGAGCTCATAACCTACTTATCAAGCCGACAAACGGGAAAACTAAAGAGTGCCTGGCTGCCCTCGAGGCCCTTCAGACTCGGCTCTCTCCGGATCGTGAATTCAAATACACTTTCCTCGATCAACATTACGAAAAATTGTACCAGGCAGAAGAAAGAACCAGCGACCTGGCTGACCTATTTGCTATCATTGCTTTGTTGATTTCCACCCTAGGACTTTTTGGCCTGGCTGCATTCATGGCCGAACAACGCACAAAAGAAATTGGAATTCGCAAGGTTTTAGGTGCATCGATGGGCAATATCCTGTATCTACTCAACAAAGAACTAGGACAGTTGATCCTCTTGGCTTTCGTTATAGCTACTCCCTTGGCGTGGTGGTTAATGAATAATTGGTTAGAGAAGTTTGCCTACCATATGAACATTGGTTGGCAGGTGGTGGCAGCGGCTGGCTTGATTCTGGCCATTGTAGCCTTGCTCACGGTGAGTTTTCACTCTATCCGCACGGCATTGTCAAACCCTGTTGATGCTTTGAGGTACGAGTAAGATAGCAGGAAGAAGACAGAGGTCAGAGCACAAGAATTTGACTTTTCCCTACTGCTTTTGTAGTAGGTTGATTTCCTAAATGATAAAGGTCCTCTCATACAGCCATTAATACACTTTAAAGTAGATGGACCATGTTTAAACATTACATGAAGACCGCGTTTCGCAACTTGCTGAAACACAAACTATTTTCTTTTGTCAATATCCTTGGTTTGGCACTGGGGATGGCCTGCTGTTTTTTGATCGTCATCTTCGTGCGATATGAGTTTAGCTTTGATGACTTTCAGCGCAATGGAGATCGGGTAGCCCGGGTTACCTATACCGCTAGTTTTGGCAATAGTGGTACGGTCTTGGCCAGGATTCCACCCCCCATCGCCCCACTAATGGCTGACTTCTTCCCTGAGGTGAAGTATGCGGCGCGTATGTTTCCTCGCAGTGTGAGTGTCGAAATCAAGGAGGGGGATCTGGCTTCTGGAACGAATCGTTTTGAGGTACAAGATGTAGCCTTTGCAGATTCTAACCTATTGGACATTCTTACTTTCGATTTTATTGAAGGCGACCCCACGACAGCCTTGGATCAGCCCTTTTCGTTGGTGATTACTGAGGAAATGGCCAATCAATTCTTTGGTACAACAGACGTGATGGGCAAGAGTGTTCACTTCCTGAGTAACTACCCCTTCAGAGTAAGTGGTGTCATAAAGGATCATCCAGATAATTCCAGCCTTAGATTTAATTTGCTTGTTCCTTATGAGAATATGTTTGATATCGAGGGCGAAAATTTCGGCCCGGCTCTTCGTAATAATTTGACCCAGAATTGGATTGCATCCCATTCGGCTACCTTTGTATTACTAGAAGAAGGAGCCAGCATGGCCTCAGTGGATGAACGCTTCCCGGATTTCTTGGAAGTGCATGGTAATGAGCAATTTCGCGATAATCAAGAATTCACCCTGATGGCCTTGCAGGATGTGCACACCCAATCTCAAGCGGGCCTTGAGCAGGTCACCCCTGCCAATCTCAACTACCTCTACCTATTTATGGCAATTGGTATATTGACCTTGGTCATCGCTTGTATCAACTTTGTCAATCTTTCTACCGCAAGCTCTTTGAGTAGGGCTCGCGAAATTGGTGTGCGTAAAGCAGTGGGGGCAGGGAAAGAAGGTATCATGGGGCAGTTCTTGGGCGAATCTGTGTTACTCAGCCTCTTGGCCTTTGTGATAGCTGTGTTTCTAGTCCAACTGTTCTTACCCTATATGAATGACCTTACCCAGCGAGAATTACATTTTAATATGTTCAGTGACGCCTGGTTGAGCTTGTTATTTATTGGGGTCTTTGTGCTGACTGGAATCTTGGCAGGACTTTATCCCGCCTTCTTCGTGGCTCGCTTTAAGCCGATTCACATCTTGAAGGGGAAAGGTTATGCTAATGTCCCGAGAGGAGCCATTGTTCGCAAGGTATTGGTGAGTGTGCAGTTCTGGGTATCCATCGTGTTGATGGCCGGAACCTTCGGTATCTATCGCCAGATCGACTATTTACAACGTCAGCCGATGGGCTTTCAGCAGGATCATATCATTACGGTTCCTTTGTTTAGCCCTAATATTAATACCGTATTTGGAGGGGTGGATGCCAACATTCGACAGAAAACCAATTCACTAGAGGAAGAGCTGTTGAAGAATCCAAGGGTGGAAGCCACGACCTTGTCTTCCGGTACGATTGGAGTAGGGGCGGTACGACGTCGGATTGATTCAGAGCATATTCCGCCAGAAGAAAATGTCTTCGCTTCTGGGCTATCGGTCGACTATGATTTCTTAGAAACCTTTGATTTAGAGATTGTAGCAGGTCGAGCCTTTAGCCGAGAATTTGGTAGTGATCACCTGGATGCTTTTGTGATTAATGAAAGTGCAGTGACTCTATTGGGCTTCGAAGACTCGAATGCAGCCATTGGTCAAATGGTAGATCGAGAGGGCAAGAAAGGAAAAGTAGTCGGTGTAGTCAAGGATTTTCACTACCGCAGTTTACGCTATGCCATCGATGCCTTTATTATGGAAGTGAGCCCTGCCACCTTCAATACCTTCTCCATTCGAGTCCAAGACGGCGATGTTCCTAACACCCTGGCTTTTATTGAGTCGAAATGGAATGAGATGTTTCCGGAAAAAGTCTTCGAAGCTACCTTCTTGGATGAAACGATCGGCAATTCGTATCAGAATGATGCCCGATTCGGGGAGATTATCTCTTACTTTGCCTTTTTGGCCATCCTCATTTCTTGCTTTGGACTGTATGGACTTGTCACGTATACCGCTATTCAGAAGACCAAAGAGATTGGGATTCGGAAGGTTTTGGGAGCGTCCATTAATCATATTCTGTTCTTATTATCCAAAGAATTTATTCTGTTGATCGGGATTGCGGGCTTGATCGCCTTCCCCTTAGTCTATTACGGACTGCAACAGTGGCTAGAAAATTTTGCTTTCACCATCAACATTGGTATTGGCTTGCTATTGACGCCCTGGGTATTGGTATTAGCTATTGCGTTGCTAACCCTATCCTATCAGGCGCTGAAGGCGGCTTTTTCAGACCCCGTGAAGGCTTTACGGTATGAATAAAACGGCCATCCCCGGATGGATTTAAAAACGAAGCTATGTTTAGAAACTATTTAAAAATTGCCTGGCGTAACTTATTGAAATACAAGCTATTTTCTGCGATTAATATCGGTGGTCTCGCCCTGGGTTTGACGGTTGCTATCCTGATTGCCAGATATGTTCAGCTAGAATTGGCCGTGGACCAATGGCTGCCAAATGCCGATCGTATCTATCGCGTCTATCGCTCTAATGCGGATGGCTCCGGCGCTTGGACGCACAACTCCCAGTTGCTTGCCCCAAAATTGGCAAGTGATTTACCAGAGGTCGAAGCGGCGACCTATCTCCGCCCAGACGAGGAGTCACTTTTCGCGAATGCCTCCAAATCTCTGTATCTCGATAAAGTATGTCTAGTCGATAGTAGTTTCTTACAAGTTATAGATATCCCGCTTGAATCGGGTTATACCCAGACCGCCTTGGAAAAGCCGAATACCATGCTGGTTTCCGAAGAAGTGGCAGAACGCTTCTTCGGAACCACCGATGTAATCGGCAAGAACTTACGATATAATGATGATGAGGAATACACCATTACGGGTGTCTTCAAACCGATTAAGGGCAGTTCCCACCTCAATTATGAAGTATTTCTCCGGCAAACCTATCTCTGGGGTCAATGGCTGAGCAACAACTTTGCTACCTACGTTCGCCTAAATCCAAATACCAGTACAAAGCAGGTAAGTGATAAAATGTATGATTTGTTGGCCCCTATTATGCTGGCGGCCTATACCGAAGCTAATTTCGAAGTCACGGCTAAAGATATGCCTACCTGGGGCCTGCAAAACTTCCAGGAAATCTACCTGCATTCGGATCAGATCATGTCCATCTCCAATCAGCGAGGGAACATGCGTTTCCTCTACATATTGGGAATGATTGCTGTGATCGTGATGGTCATTGCCATGATCAATTACATCAATCTTTCTACTGCTAGAGCACAGAACAGAGCGAGGGAAATAGGTATCCGCAAAGTTGGTGGGGCTGTTAAAGGTCAGCTAGTTGGGCAATTCCTGGTAGAATCCTTGCTGCAGAGTGTTGTGGCGCTACTAATCGCTATTCCTTTAGCTGAATTAGTGCTCCCGATCTTCAATCAGATCTGTGGCCGGGATATTAGCTTAATCGGAGAAGGCTTCACCGCCTTAATCCTACCTTGGTTGGGCTTTAGTTTGCTAGTTGGGCTACTGGCTGGGGTATATCCTGCCTTTATCCTCTCCGGCTTCCGCCCGATTCAAGTCCTCTCGGGGCAGAAATTAAAGTTGAAAGGGCAATTGCTTCGGAAAGGCCTAGTCGTAGCTCAGTTCACTGGGGTGGTTGTATTGGCAGTTGTCATGATGGTGATGTACAAGCAGGTCAATTTTATGCTCCAGCAAGATTTGGGTTTCAAGGATGAGCAGGTCCTAACGATTCCACTCAACTACCATGAGTCCTGGCGTCGTGTCGAAGCGATGAAGCAAGACCTTCAGGCCTATCCTGGCATCGAGGTCGTTTCTTCAGCTTCTAGCTTCCCCGGAAATAACATAGAGAACTATACCATCGAATTGGCAGAAAGGGAAAATGCCTACTTCAGCCCTGACTTTGCCTTTGTAGACTATGACTATGCCGACCTACTGGGCCTAGAAATGGTGCAAGGCCGCTTTTTCTCCCGAGACTTCCCTTCTGATACCATCGGCGGTTTTGTGGTGAACGAAGCCTTCGTAAAGCGCATGGAGCTAGAAAATCCAATCGGCCATCGCATGCGCCTGCCATGGCACGAAAACTGGGGTAAAATCGTTGGCGTGGTCAAAGACTATCACCACCAAGGTCTCGACGCGGAAATCGCCCCCTTGGCATTATTCGCCTTCCCGATGTACCGTCCTACCTCCGCCATCAGTATTCAAGCAGAGAATTGGCCTACTACCATCGCTCACATCAAAGAGAAATGGCTTTCCGTGGAGCCTAATCACCCCTTCCGATATGAGTTCCTAGATGAATCCTTCGCCGCCCAATACCAGCAATACGAGGAATTGAGTCAAACGATGCTCTATAGCGTTGTACTAACCATCCTGGTAGCGATCCTCGGCTTATTAGGCCTCTCCACCTACATGGCTCAGCAAAAGACGAAAGAGGTCGGCATCCGCAAAGTGCTAGGTGCTTCCGTGGAGCAATTGATCGTCCTCCTTAGCCGCCAGTTTGTGATCTTGGTGGGTATCGCCAGTGTAGTCGCTATTCCGCTCGCCTACTGGCTCTCCACCCAGTGGCTGCAGGACTTTGCCTACAGCGTAGCGCCTTCTCCTTGGCCCTTCCTTGTGGCTATCCTCGCCGCCTTGACAATTGCCGTCGCTACGGTGGCGATCCAGGCTTTGCGCGTGGCTCGGGCGAATCCGGTGGAGGCGCTGCGGGCGGAGTGATGTGGGGATGAGTTTTTTAGTTTGGAGGTGGGCTTTGTTTTAGTCAGGAGACTGGAGGGCTGGGGCGTGGCTTTGTGGTTAGTCGGGAGACTAACCACGGCTGTTTTCAGTCCAAAAATCCGGGATCTTTAATGAATTCATAAAAGATCGAAGAGGGGAAAGTGTATCCCTTCTGGAGCTCCCAAGAAGATTCATCGAGTGGCTTTCTCTCCTTTACCTTTTTAGCAATGAATTCTCCCTTATTGTCGTCAATCAAGATATGTAGAATGATTTTACTGTCAATCGTGGAATCCCCACTGAGCAATAGGAATTCTTTTCCGTCTACTTCGGCTTTTTTTCTCTTTAATACTTTCATATTATCTAAAAATGATAGTCAAAAATCATAGGTGCCGTTTAAGTTTGGTGTGGCAATAATGTCATTAGGGGCAACACTAGAGAACCCCTTATCTGTAGCCATTTTTTCAGTAAATGTCTGAAGGGCTGTGGATGGACGCTAAGTACCTTTCTAAATCCGGTTTTTTATTCCTCAGATATCTACAGTTGTTCCATCATTGAGATCTTCTTGATAAACTATCTTTCCATCCAGTAGAATGCCTTGTTCTGTGACATACTCCTTTTGATGCTCTTCTAGGAGAACACTGCCTTCAAATTGTTCCACAAGAGTCTTGACTTCTCGTAAGAAACTATTGAATCTAGGTGTACACTGGTAGGCCCAGTATCGATTGTCTAGCGGAGGATCAAAGGTTTGGCAATCAGCCCAGGTGTCTCCATTTAAAATTGTAATAGGCAATTCTTCCCACCATATGTTCGAACTGGAACTAATCCCAATCCAGATTAAGGCGTCATCAACACCGGGACCCTGGAGATCATCATAGTACAGGTTTATCTCGTTGTTGAAGTTCATAACCGCTTGACTTTTATGGCTAATCGCGGCTCTGTGTAGTCCTGGATTAGATGACTTTTCTGAGGGAAGGAAGAAGAGTCTTTCCAATCCACAGTTCTCATCCCACACACCGACATGTAACAATTTCAATGGATGATTCTTGTCAGGATCTTTCTTGAATTCTGCTCTCCTTGATTGTACATATTCATCAATTGATGCTAAACTTTCAAGACCATTAAACGAAAATAGACCAAATTGCAAACCTCTTTTCAGGAATACTTCATCAAACTCCAAAATTCTATCCATGAAGTTTTCACGGTGGATATTAAATGAGAACTCATAAGTGAAGGAGGGGAGGTGTTTAAGGTATGTTGTCCAATATTTTTTCATGTTTCCTAAAGTATAAAAACGATGTCATTTACTATTTCGAAACGAAGCAAACCACTAGCGTTCTCTATGTGTATCTCTTTCAGCTCATTAAGATTACTTGCAACATCGGAATTACTATTAAAGATAGTTTGAATTTGATTCCTCAGAGCCTGTGCGGAGGAATTGTACATCAAAGAATTAGTATTTAAAATCTTTATTTTTACGATCTTATCCAAGTTAGTAGGCTCTGAATTAAACTGCTTGGCCGCTTTCTTGAGGTTGTCATTGAAAGCTGAGTTTGATGCTCCAGTGTAAGCCTTATATTGAAAAGAAATACCATCCGTTAAATTGACAATATCACCGTCTTTGGCAATATCCTCCAACTTAACCATCTTACCCTCCCCTATAAGCCTAACGGCTTCGTTTAACTGCTCAAGCGTTCCAGGGTTGTCCCTCACAGTTGCTGCCAAGCCAGGATTCTTAATGAAGGGTACTAGCGCTTCAGGGTTCTTGTAATTAGGAGAAGCAGCTAATTTATAGATCTGCCCAAGTAAATCAGTTTCTACATTATAAATGTTCCACTGAAACGTATAAACTTGTGCTTTGATGGTATACTCTCCGATTTCTATTAGATCCTCGTCAGAAATTCCTCTAAGCTTCAGTTCATTTAAAGCAGCAATGAAGAACTCTAAATCCGTTTCTCCAATGGTAGTGGCAGAAAGTAATTTATCGATCTCTATGAGAGTAGTTACATTTTTTCTTAGAAGATCAGACCCAGGTGACTCATCTATAGAGATTCTTTGCCAGGTCTGAACTATCCCTCCATCCCCTAAAGCCGACTCATTAAAAGCCTTCAAATAATCCCCTCCTATCTCAACCAGATCATCTGTTAATGCTGTTGCTTTTGGAAGACCTAAGCTTAGAACATCCAAAATTAATGCTGGGTTAGCCCCTGCAACAGTCAATCTATCAGCCAGACTGGTGAATGCTCTATCCAGAACAAGTATGGTGTTCGTTACCGGATCGCGATATAGGGATAGGTTCCCCTCTTTTGGGATACCTAATTCAGTAATATATCGAACTTTATCCAGATCCCCAATATGGATTAATTCCTCGGTGGGAGTATGAATCCACCTATTGGGTTGAAGGTGATAAACCTCATCTATAAAAACACCTCGGGCAATACTGTATTCTATGTTAGCACGCATTAGAATTGCCCAGAAACTCTGTTTTACATGGAAAGTAAAGTCCGATCGGAAATTTCTGAGCTTTGTTGTAATGTCGAGTGAAGCAATTTCGGCTCTTAGGTGAACCAAAAGTTTGTTCAAATTTGCGGCATTGACCGCTTGAGTTGCTTGAGCTAATCTCTCCGTTGTCTTTGTTAATGCTGACTTTAATTGCTCCAGTGTCTGGGCACGCGTATCTGGATTAGGAGTATTGTCAACTATGTATTTCCAGGTCTGCTTGATTTTTTGAGGACTAAAGGCTTTTATTCCTGAAGCACTGGTACTGATTAGGCCACTAATTGAAGCTGCTGCTAAGGCCAAGCCAAGCTCATCCCAGATTCGTTGAAGATCTTGACTTATTAGTGGATGACCACTAAGATCAATATTGTAGCTACTTGGAGCAAAAACAAACATATCAACAGCTCCATAAACGCCATCAACCACACTCAGTACCTTCCATCCGATCGAAACTGTTGAAGATCCAAGAGTTACAGGTGCAGCGGCTAAAGCCACAATGTCAGCAATCACTCTAAAGCGATGGTTGAAGAGAGCACTATTCATTTTCCTGAAATACCATTCAGCCCAACAGAAAGGAACTACTAGATAACTTTGTTCCGGAACTGTTATTGATGATCCTCCTGGCATATCGAATGTTGCATCATATGAAAAATAGAGTCCAACATATTCGAAGGGAGTTCCACGTGTATTAATCCAGGTCAGGTGGCTTTCAGGTTCAGCTAGGGCTGGAGTATCAAGGTGGGCTGATTTCAGCAGTATTTTGGGCTGTCCTTGAGAATCCACGAAATCACGGCGATAATAATGTTGGGTGCCTAGGGTTGGGTTCTTTGCGATAAAGTGGGCATTGTCCGAATAGCCGTTAACACTGCAAAAATGCCCTCCGGTTACCCACGTATTACAAAAGACACTGTGAGATGGATCTTCTTTAGATCGCTCTAGAAGCATTTTTGCCATTGTGTTGATAAAGTATTCATAGCCGAAAGGACTGTTCCCTTGCCTTCGCCAGGAATCCCTCATCTTTGACTCGATATGATAGTAGAGTTCAAATTTATTGGCTGCAAATAAGGCTAAGATTTTCTGGTAATCTTTTGCTGGTGTAGCAGATAAAATATAGTTAAATATGTTCTCCTCTTCTTTTCCTGACAAGCCAAATAAGAATTTCCCATTGAGTCCACTATGTTGTAGCACCTTGAGTGCTTTGATCCGGTTTTCAACTGATAAATATTGAAAATAACAAGGGTCCTCCTGCCAATTCTCAAGGTAACCAAGTAAAGTATTGGCTCCGTTTTCATCTTCAGTTAGACTTTGAAAGAAAGCATCACTATAATTACCGTTGATAAAGTCCTTGTATCGCTTATAGATGGAAGCATCCTTATCTTTCCATCTGTTGAATTCTAGCTCACTAAAGATTTCTGCTTTCGTGATTTGATCATTTGCCTGGGAGTGAAGACTTTCCACCTCGAACGTTTGAAGGTTTAATCTTCTGTATACTCTCTCCATCTCTTGCAGTAATCGCTCTGCCGTCACATCGTCTGTCAATTTATCTTGACAATACTGAAATAGCTCAGGATATTTAGTGACTTGATGGGCATGAACAAATGCAAAGAGGGATGATTTATTGCCACAACCTGTGGCGCTGTAGATCTTTTCAAGAAATAGCTGTGATAGGGGTGAATACGAAGGGTAAGACTGTCCATCAATTTCTCCTTGAATTTCTAGGTTTTCAATGTTTAAGAAATCAAAGGTTTTCCGAGTACCTACTGCATAATATTGTTCACTATTGATCTCGTTTTCATTTATCTCGAGTTTATCGAAGGAGACAATACTTAGTTTATATTTTAAGCTGTAACTTTCGAAGCAAGGGACACCAACGATGGCCCTTTTTTCACTGGACGACAGTGCTTTAGTGTAAATATCAGGGTAGGGTAGGTCATTACTGTCTTTATAACCCGCAAATCCCCCTTGTTCGTTACATACTATAGAAGTCTTATAAAACTTGTTTCCAATCTTAAATGCTCTCAGACTACCGAAGGGATAGATTTCGAATCGAGAATAACAGTCTGATCCTACATTGATTTCATCTCCAGTATTGAATACTACTCCATCAACTTCAGGAGGTAAAGTGATGGGACGCCCAGATGGACTGACAAAAGTTAAGGTGCCGTTACTATTGCGGTAGCTATCAAAGAATGAAATATTGTTGACGATTAGAGACTCCCCCTCCTCATCCCCATCAAACAAAGTCCAATTCGCTGCTGGATTATGTATCAAATCCCATTGATATTTCTGCAAGTGGATTCCCATTGCATAATCCATCAGATTGTCCGTTTCTCCGGGGGTGAGATTGGGGAAATCGTGGAAGGAGTGATCGAGGCGATAGGCGCCATGGGCCAGCTCATGGGCAATGGTTTTGATGTATTGTTGTTCGGAGCCTTGGTTGTCGTGGTAGATGAAGCCGAAATGTTTCTTTTGGGGCATGTAGCCCAGTTTTTGGGGGTGTTCTGAATCTTCTACGAGAAAGAGGTAGTAGGTATCCTCTTCGATGGTATTGTCTGCCTGGAAGCGATTGCGGATGAGTTGCATCTCGATGTTGTAGTTGGCGAGGAAGCCGGAGGGGACCGAATCCAGTAGATTGTCAAATGCTGAGATGTTGAGGCCGGGGTGGATTTGGAGTTCGACATTGACAACGGCCTGGGAGAAGATGCTTTGTAGTCGGGCGCTTAAGGTGTCGATGTTGTGCGGGTATTGTGTGCCATTGACGGGGACGAGGACCACCTTGAGTGGAATCGGGTCGTAGCTGATCAAGCTGAGTTGTCCTGCAATATGTACTAGGTCTTGTTCAAGGCTATCCTGGTAGGGTTGTAGGGCATAGATCCTCTCCGTTTGTTGGTGTCCGGAGCCATTGAGATGTAGGTGGCGGGAATGGGGTAGGGGAGATTCGGTGTGGGAAATGTCTTGCTTGAGTTGATTCTTAAACTGTATCGCTTCTGGAAATGGGTTTTGTGAAGGGGCTTTAGCCTTTACGGTGGCCGTTCCCTGGCTAGGAATAGATTGCCAAGGCACCCAATAGTCTGTGCCAGCGATCGGAATTTTATGGTAGAGATCAGCTTGAGCGAGGTGACGGATGGTATCGAAACCGAACTGCTGCTTATCCAGCGCGGCGAAATTAACGCGGTAGTCGGCGTCGTATAGCGCTTCCATAGCCTCTTTAAGCTTATCTATGGCCGCCAACATTTGGGCTTTGCAGTCTTCGAACTCAGTAGCGCTCTGGGCGGCTTTCAGGCAATCCAACGCTTCCTGTATAGCTTTGATGGCATCAGGAGGTAGATAGGGGAAGTGTTCCTCCAAATGCAATAGGTTCTCCAGTACATTTTGACCGTTGGCTAGGTAATCCTCGATGTCTTCGAGCTCTCCTAGGAAATCGGCTGCATCTTCTAGGATAGATTCGACCTCTTCTAGGCCAGCATCGAGGATTTCTAGGGCATTTAGGATACTGTCAATAGTGGCAGCTAGGTCTTCACTGATTATAGCCAGCCCAGCTCCAGTTACCTCCATCTTGCCTGATACGAGACGGCAATATTCATCCACCTCGATATTGCTGAATTCAACATTCACGCGAGCTTGCTGCAAGTAGGGGACAAATACATAGCCTTCGCCTGAAAATCGACCTCTCCCCTTGATATCTTGGACAATCACCTGAAAGTCATGAGCGTGTATCGTGTCTTCGATCTGGATTTCTTGGATGAGTTGATGGGATTGGGAGGGAATGCTTGGATCAGTGGCAGTACCGCAAGCATAGGCTAGTTCTTCCTCAGGTAGTGGCAGGCATCCTTTTCCAAGGAAAAAAGGGACGGGCTGGGAAGTTGTGGGCGGGCAATCACTTAACAGCGCTTCCACTCGTAAGTAAACGATGCCATCCGCAGGTAAACCTTGGAGTTGATAAAAGGTGTCAACAGTGGGAAGTGCTTCAAATCCCGGGAGTAGCTCCTGAAACTGGCTGTCTCTAGCCACGCTTAGTACATAGGTTTCGGCGGAAGGAAGACTATTCCAAGCGGTAGTGAAATCTGGCGCTTGGGGTTTAGTGATCTCTAGGGCGAGTGTACAAGGATCATTAGGAGTATTGGCAGTATTGCCTGAAGGGGTAGCTCCATAGGTGAATTGCACCAGCTCACTATGGCCTGCATTGGTGAAATGATGTTGTTCTAATAGATCTTCCACTTGTACTTGTATCAGGTAGTTAGCGCCGGGCAGCAAGGGAGGAGCATCTAAGCCATATAAAAAAGTAGTGCTTGGCCCGATCACTTGTTCAAATATGGGTAGCGTCTGTTGTCGTACTTGCGTAAGGGATAAGCCTGGTCTCATTTCCCATAAGCTCAAAGTGTATTGGATTGGAAAGTTGCCAATATGTTGGGGCACCCATTGGATGAGAAGATTTTGGGCTTCTGTAGCTTCTATTGCTCCATAGGGGGTCAGGATCTGTGGCGGTAAGAGCTCGGCCATTTCTACTACCCGACAACTCTGATTGGATATGGGGGCGCCCTGAAAACGTTGATAATCTAGTACTTCGACACAGATATTGTAAATGCCTTCCGGCAATCGACCTCCACTTTGACTGAATTGCATGGGATCAATACCCTGGAACTCTAGCTGTTCCGGTAGGAAATAATCGATCAGCTCAGCTCCTGTGAGTTGGATCAGGATACCATAGTCCAAAAGAATAGGGGGAGGAGAAATATCGGTTCTGGTCCTAATGCTTATGCCTTGGCCACTAATCGAAAAGCGAAGTCGAACCGGGTAGGCTTGTTCATCTTTGTCATTTAGAATGAGATTCAATTGCAGCGGGCTGGGAATAGTCTGCGTCAGGTCCTCTAGATAGGGAGTCATTGGGGCCTGTAGCTGTAGAGAAGCGTCCACTGCGTAGGGCTGGGCCAAAAGGAGGCCCAGCCTTAGCCAAACTAAGGTAAAAGAGAGCGCGATTTTTTCCATTGATTTCGGATATATGCACTTCTTAATCGAACTAATCGGGAAAAGGTAACCGCGAGGAGGGAAGTTTTTTTAAAATTTTTGATGAAATGCTTAGGCCATGGCTGGCGGTTGGTGGGATACTAAGCGCAACAGCCTTAGCCTACCCATCCAAGGTGTTAAATGTCAGTAGGTTGCAATTTAGTTTGAGTTGTTGCCGTTTTACTATCATTATTATTATTTGTATAACCAAAAACCCTGTCAAATGAAAAAACTAAGCCTACTGCTAGGTATTTGCCTAGTAGCGCTCACCGCTTTCATCGCTCCTAATTCTACTAAAGAGGCACAGTTCAAAAGCTTTATTGCCGACTTACCAGCGCTCGACTTTCCATTTCAGGTTGGCATCGAGGATATGACCAAACGTTACGGGTTCTATGAGTCTATGTCAGATGAGGAATTGGAGATGAGATATCGCAAAATGGATCAGTTCCGAGATTTCCTTCCCGAAACCTGGATTCGTTTCTCTCGCCTTGGGCCACCACTAGTAGAGCCGTTAGCAAAAATGCAAGTTTCGGAAGATGTGGTTGGAATCGTGTATACCACCTTTCGCGATCGCCGATTTCGTGGGGAGAATGCTTTCCTAATCATGCTCTTTGATGATCAAGGAAAACCGATTGATCACAGTAAAAATGCCAAGAAGAGCAAAAAGAGAAATTGGTTTCCAGCCAATAAGCCAGATATCATGGGGTATGCCTTGGCCTACCATGGAGTAGTCAATACACAAACCGTTAGGCTGGAAGAGGATGGGCGAGTTTCATTAGAAGTGTTCGAAAACGTTTGGGCCAAGGATATCGACGAACATGGCACTTGGGAAAACGAGATCACTGGCTATAAGGCGGTATCTACGGAGGAACTTTTCATCAACAGCAAAGGCCAGATCAAAAAATCATCCAATAGCAAATTGGTGAAATCTGCCAGAGCATCTATCCACTAGCGTGCTCTTTCGTACTGGATCTAAATAGAGCGGGCGGGAATTGATCAATTCCCGC
>ENA-UENT01000157-UENT01000157.1-marine-metagenome-genome-assembly--contig:-NODE-157-length-52042-cov-5.152397_pt1 | contig 52042 bp, 39 predicted proteins | sample MGYA00237879_ERZ529330 | MGnify/ENA primary metagenome ERZ529330 (study PRJEB26372, sample SAMN05368345) | marine metagenome | biome: cultured habitat; feature: ocean water; material: water; isolation... | reverse complement strand
CCATATCATTGATGGTAGTCGGATCACCATCATCACATGCCTGCGTAGTCGTTGGACCATTTGAACAGTCAACAAGCGTACCGGCACAAGGAATACAAACAACGCTATTGTCGCATGCATCTACCACCTCCATATCATTCTCTGTACAGTTGTCACCATCATCGCAAGGCAGACTAACAGTATTGGTACAGGTTGTAACCGGTGTTCCTGTACAAGGCACACAGACAATAGACACATCGCAATCCTCTACGATGACCATATCATTCTCTGTGCAAGGATCACCATCATCACAGGGTAGTGATAAAGTATTGGTACAAGACACCACTGGTGTACCAGCACAAGGCGTACATATAATGGAGACATCACAATCTTCTACGATCACAACATCATTTTCCGTACAGAGATCGCCATCGTCGCAAGGAAGAGCGATCGTATTGGTACATGCGGTGACTGGCGTACCTGTACAAGGAATACAGATAACGGAATTGTCACAAGCCTCTACGACCTCGACATCATTTTCCGTACATATATCTCCGTCATCACAAGGAATAGAAACAGTGTTCGAACAAGCGACAACTGGTATACCCATACACGGTATACAGACAATAGAGTTGTCACAATCCTGTACTACTACCACATCACTATCTGTACAAGGATCGCCGTCATCACAAGGGAGTGAAATGGTTGGGCCGCTACAATCGAAAGCGGTTCCACCTCCACAAGGAACACAAATAGTACCATCGCAATCTAGCGTGGTCTCCGTTTCGCCAACTGTACATGGATCGCCATCATCACAAGGCAAGGTTGTTGTTGGGCCACTGGCACAGTCAAGAGGTGTACCTCCGCCGCAAGGGATACAGATAGTGCCGTCACAATCCAGGATGGTCTCTGTTTCACCTACTGTACAAGGGTTACCATCATCACAAGGCTGCGTAGTGGTAGGGCCGCTACCACAATCTGTCACAACACCACCTCCACAAGGAATACAAATAGAACCATCACAATCCAGGATGGTCTCTGTTTCGCCAGTAGTACAAGGGTCACCATCATCACAAGGCTGAACGGTGGTCATCCCGGCTAAACAACCGGTACCTGAACACGAGATCAGATCTGTTTCAATCGTAACTGTGATCGTATAGGTGTAAGCAATATGGCCAGCATTAATAGCATTTTGGCCATCTACACAGCCTGTTGTATACACTGGCACAATATCAGCGCTGAAGAAATTCCCGAATTCAAAATTGAAAGCCGTACAACTATATACATCGTTATAGGGAAATCCTCCGACAGCACCATTAGGTTCGGCGACAATATTCGCTGTTGGGCAAGAACCGCCCATCCCATTGTAAGGGCCACAGCCGTAGTAAACATTGTAGTAGGTCGTGGAATGCCCACATCCAGGTGGGATACTGGGGCTATAGCTTGTAATCTCGACATCCAACTCAATGGAAACAATGCGTTCGCAGTTGTCGACACTAGTTCCTAAATCAAAATCATGATGATAACCCTGACTGTAGGGACCTCCAAAATCTTTTCTGTCTAAGCCAATGGTTGCATCACCCTCGGTTTGGGTCAATGTGATTGTCCTTTGAGCGGTACTCCACATCGGTAAAAGCACACAACAAAGCAGTGTGAAGAGTCTAGTAGCTACCTGAATTTGTCCTACACGTTTCATGTCCTCTAGCTAATAGCGTGCGGGTTCGATAAATGAAATTTAGGAGTTTGGACCGTTGTGTTTTAGCCCTCCTCAAAGAGGAGACCTGACTAACTTAAGAAGTAGGTGAGTGCTTTCTTATTGCTCAAAAGCTTTGTAAGCTAAGTAATCACCATTCAAATACTTAAGTAACCAATACCTAAAGTCCTCACAACACAGCATTTGCACAGACATCTGTTCAACTTCAGTGTTTTTCCGAGCCGTACTCCATGCCTCTGAACAGTAATCCATTCGCACGCATTGGTGGATTATTGTTCCTTATTTAACTCATCTATACCAGTACTGATCTGCAAGATTTTCCTGGATAGTAATACTTTTTTATTGCCTTTGCCTTTGACACCAAAGGCTGCGTATATGCGTCGTAGCGCCGAACTTACTCCGTCCAAACTCAAGTTCATCTCACTGGCTATCTCTTTGTTACTGATGGCGGGATTCTCCAATACAAGGTTGATAATTCTCCATGCCGATTCCCCTAATCGCCCATCAATGGAGCGTTCAACTTTCGTTCGATCTACGCTTAGCGAAGAATTCTCTGTAGGCTTGGAATTAGATTGAGCTAACATTTGTTGTCGCAGCACACTCACTTCATTGAAGAGTGCATCTTGTCTAATCGCCAACTGCTGATAACGTAGGTAAACCCACCAGACAAGAGATGCCAAAACACCAATTAGGATAATCCAAGCGAAGCTACCAGTACGTTGTTGGGGATAATCAGAAAGGGCGAAAACGACTTTGCTGGCAGGTTCAGCAGTGCCCATATCGGCTGCGGATCGCGAGGTGTAATCAAAGACTTGAGGATACTCAACGGCAAGTTCAGTTTCCAAACTGGAACTAGAGAACAAGCCCGTAGCCCTCCAATATCCGGAGGGAGATACTGGATTGGCATGCTCTACCAAAGACAGAGGCAAGAGCAGAACTAGAAATACGATGTAGCAATCTGACCTCACAATAAATAATTGTGAGTAACAGCCTGGTAAAACCAGTATACCGTCACTCGCTTATTCCGACTATTGCATGTTGGTCCTTGGGGTTGAATAGACCTTAAAAGGCAGCGTAATATTATTCATCTAAGCTTGAATCAGTGAATCTGGCACTACATCACTACTACTACAAAGCTTGTTAAAGTTGATTTCCACCCCCTCTTGGCAAACTAGACGACTCTTATCGCACCGCAAAAAACCGATCGCATAGCTGAACGTGCAGTACTTGCTCAAACTAAACTCCTTTTTCAAAACATGATTTTTTTTGTTTTAAAATCAAAACTCCTGCAATAAAACACCAACAAAAGCTTAGACGGTCAACCCAAAGCGTGTATCTTTGTTCCTTGCTTGTAATCTACGTATTAAAGTATCCGAATGAGTTCTGTTCGTACCCAAGACCAATTGACCAAGGCTGATCTGCGTAGCGCCATATTTATCAAAGGCGCACGAGCTAACAACCTGAAAAATGTTAGTCTGGAAATCCCCAAGAATCAACTAGTCGTAGTTACTGGTGTATCTGGTTCAGGAAAGTCCTCGATTACCATGGACACGCTGTTTGCCGAAGGGCAACGCCGTTATGTAGAGAGTCTTTCCTCTTATGCTCGGCAGTTCTTGATGCGAATGAAGAAACCGGATGTAGATTACATTAGAGGGATTTGCCCGGCTATCGCCATTGAACAAAAGGTGAGCACGGCTAACGCACGTTCCACGGTGGGTACATTAACTGAAATCTACGATTACCTCCGTTTGCTCTATGCTAGAATAGGCCGCACCTTCAGCCCGGTTTCTGGCCAGCAGGTCAAAAAACATGAAGTATCCGACGTAGTGGATTACATCATGAAGATGGATGAAGGAGCTAAGGTCCAGCTCTTTGCAGTAGTACCCCGTAAATATCGCGATCGCATGCTTGGCGCAGAACTACAACTGTTGCTGCAAAAAGGCTATACTCGCGTCCTTTGGGAAGGAGAATTACAAGATATTCAGGACCTGATGGAATCAGGCCATGCGGCGCTTAAGAAACGGCTGGACCAACAAGAAGAGGAGCTTTTCATTTTAGTGGACCGCTTCGCTGTAAAGCAGGACGATGAGGAGAATACCAAACGTATAGCCGATTCTGTGCAGACTACTTTCTACGAGAGCGAAGGAGACTGCCACGTGATCACAATTGGTGGCGAGAAGAAGAGCTTTAACAACCGCTTTGAGCTAGACGGTATCACTTTCCTTGAGCCTTCCCCTCAGCTGTTCAACTTCAACAACCCTTATGGTGCTTGCCCAAAGTGTGAGGGTTTCAGTATGGTTATGGGAATTGACGAAAAGAAGGTTATTCCTAATCCTAGTTTAAGTGTATACGAGGGAGCTATTGCCTGCTGGAAAGGCGAGCGCTATGGCCGATGGTTAGATGCTTTTTTACGCGTTGCCCATAATTTCGATTTCCCTGTACATACCGCCTTTCAAGACCTTACTCGTGCAGAACAACGCCTACTCTGGAAAGGCAATGATTTCTTTGATGGTATTGATGCCTTTTTTGAGGAGCTGCAGGAGAAAATGTATAAGATCCAAAACCGGGTAATGCTTGCCCGCTACCGGGGGCGTACTCGTTGCCCGGAATGTGACGGTGGTCGACTACGCAAAGAGGCTACTTACGTGCTTGTCCAGCAGACGCCTATCACGGATCTAGTAGAAATGCCGGTAGCCAAACTCCTGACGTTTTTTGAGGAGTTGGAGCTTAGCCCTAATGATCAGAAAATTGGAAAGCGACTCTTACTAGAAGTGGGCAATCGATTACGCTTTATGGTGAACTTAGGACTGGGATACTTGACACTGTCTCGCCTATCCAATACCCTTAGTGGCGGAGAAACACAGCGCATCAACCTCACTCGGACGCTAGGTAGCAACCTAACTAGCTCGATGTACCTATTGGATGAGCCTAGCATTGGTTTACACCCGCGAGATACTGGCCGCCTGGTCAGTGTTTTGGAACGCCTTCGTGACCTTGGCAACACGGTAGTAGTTATAGAACACGAAGAAGACGTTATCAAGAGTGCTGATTACCTCATTGACATTGGCCCTGCTGCAGGTATTCACGGCGGTGAAGTTGTATTTGCCGGCCCCTACGAAGAGATCTATGATGAGGCTACCGAAAGCCTGACCACTAAATATATGAGTGGCCGTATGGAGATTCCACTACCGGAAACTCGCCGACCAGTCAGTAATTTCCTTCGGGTGCGGAGTGCTCGCCAGCACAACCTCAAAAATATTGATGTTGATATTCCACTCAACACCCTTACGGTAGTGACCGGCGTTTCCGGTAGTGGAAAAACCAGCTTGGTTAAGTCGATCATTTTCCGTGCACTGAAAAAAGAACTCGAAGACACTTACAACAAAACGCCAGGAACTTTCAAAGGTCTTGATGGCGAGGTAGGTATGCTCACGCAGGTAGAGATGGTCAATCAAAAACCGATTGGTAAATCTTCTCGCTCAAATCCGATCACCTACGTAAAAGCTTATGATGAGATTCGCAACCTCATGTCAAGTCAGCAGTTGTCGAAGATTCGTGGCTATAAGCCTGGGCACTTCTCATTCAACGTAGATGGTGGTCGTTGTGATGAGTGTAAAGGAGAAGGTGAACAGGTGATCGAAATGCAATTCCTGGCGGATGTTCGGCTCGAATGTGAAGTATGTGGCGGCAAACGCTTCAAGAGCGATCTGCTGGATGTCACCTACAACGGAAAGAACATCTACGACATTTTGGAGCTTAGCGTGGAGGAAGCTTTGGACTTCTTTAAAGAGCAAGCCAACATCATTAATAAGATTAGACCGCTATTTGACGTAGGTCTCGGGTATGTGAAACTGGGGCAAGCGTCCTCTACCCTATCCGGCGGTGAAGCGCAACGAGTTAAGCTAGCGTCTTTCCTTACCAAGGAGAACTCAAAAGAACACGTCTTTTTCATCTTTGACGAGCCGACAACCGGACTTCATTTCCATGACATCCGTAAGCTTCTAGACGCACTCAATGCGCTGGTGGAGAAAGGCCATTCTGTCCTTGTGGTAGAACACAACCTAGAGGTCATCAAGTCGGCAGACTGGATCGTTGATCTTGGTCCAGAGGGCGGACAAGATGGTGGGCATCTGGTTTTCCAGGGGCGCCCCGAAGACTTGGTAAATGTGAAAGAATCCTACACGGGCAAGTACTTAGCAGAAAAGTTAAGGTAACACGTTAATCAGTCCTGTACCAGTAACCTACTTAGGCTTACCTTCGTTCTACTAGTGATGAACCAATTAGCCTTTACAACCAATATACGCCTTCACCTATTTATAGGGCTATTGCAGGGCATGTGGTTGTATCTATTCCTAGTTATCATTGGGCCCTTTGATATTTATGAATTGAGTTTTTGGTGGAGAGCGCAGCTTATGCTCGGCTATTGGCTACTCTTTACCATTGCATATTGGCTAGTCATTCCCGTACAGAACAGGATCTATCATCAGTTTCAGCAATGGACTTGGTCGGCAGAGTTATCCGTAGTAGCACTCGTTTTCATTCTGGCGTTTCCTCCCATTTACAGTTACTATAAGTCAGCAATAGTTGAAGGCGAATTTCCGCTCCCCATTTTCACTAGTGAGGTCTACCTCCCCACTAGCTTGATTCTCTTTCCGATGATGATCGCCGTAAGGCGTTTCATGATGCGGCAGAAAAAAACAGTTGATAAAAACCTAAACCAGGTTGGCAAAATCACCTTGAGAGGCACTTATCAGAAAGATATCCTACACATCTATTGGTCGGATCTTGTCTGTGTGAAAAGTGCAGGTAATTATGTAGAAGTACACTACCTGCTAGCAGATCGTTTGCAAAAGAAGTTGTTGCGTACTAGTATCCATAAGATTGAAGCGAACTTTCCTGCGCTGATCCGTACACACCGCTCCTACCTGATTAATCCACTGCATTTTTTAGCGTGGAAAGACCGAAAACGGCTTAGCATTACCCAGTTAGAAGTTCCTGTATCTGAGAATTATCGAAACGCGATAGAAGAGCACTTTTCAGTTCGTCCCTAAATAGGCCATATTCACCACTATCCTCCCGTTTTCCCGGGAATCATCGCCTTGCGCTACTAGATTTGTTGAAAAGCATAAAATCATGCAAAGGCACGTTCTCCTTCTAATTGTTACCCTATCGTTTCTAAGCTACCGTCCATTAACCGGACAAACGACTAGTCCGACCCACCCGGACTTAGCCAAGGAACTCTTAGCCATGCGCAAGCCAGATCAAAAGCTACGTATTCGCTATGTAAAAATGCTACAGAGCGGGAAGCAGAATTCCAATCGCTTCAAAAAGCTTACAGCGCGCCTCGTCGAAACAGACCGGAACAACACCGCGCGTATGAGAGAAATTGTAGCACAATATGGATGGCCCACTTATGATTTAGTCGGGCCTCGTGCTAGTAGTGCCGCTTGGATCCTAGTACAACATGCCGATCGAAGTCCGCTATTTCAAGCCCACTGCTTACCATTGCTCAAAGCTGCTGTTGATGAGAATCAGGCGAGTGCAAGGAACTACGCCTATTTATATGACCGCGTACAGCTCGCCTACGGCTATGCGCAGCGCTATGCTACCCAGACTACCAAGAATGAATTCACCAATACTGGATTCTTTCAATCTATTGAAGATGAGGCCAAGGTACAAGAACGGCGAGCGGCAATGGGAATTGAAAGGCACATCGTTGACTATGCCGCTCAAAACGGCTTCACTTACAGTCTACCTTCTGAACAAGAAGCAAAGCGCAGGGCTGATAGCGTTGCCCAGGCTTACAACGAGAACATCCAGTCTGCCAATGCTGCTATGACAGCCGGTCAATACCGCGAAGCAGTGGACCATTATCTCCGGGCGAACTATTGCGACGGCCACACCACAGCGGAAGATTATTACCAATTAGCCCGCGCTATATCATTGGCTGATCACCCCCATAAAACATGGGCTACCTACTTCTTGCGTAAGGCTACAATAAGAGGACATGCTGGGAGTGCTAACTATGATACGGACCCCGGCTTGCAGAATATAAAGCATGCTAAGCCCGAAAACTGGGAAGAGCTCTTGGATACCATCGAGGAATTCTCCCAACTATCTGATCAATAGAAAAAGGATACAAAGCGTACGTTTTATCAAGTGACCTAGGGATTAGCGGATCCCTAGGTCACTCCAATTTATACTGGGCTATCCGATATGGAAGACGAGCCCTTTCTGCTTCTTGACTGCCATTTGGAATAGATTCCTCCAGGCTTCAATAACTTTGATTGTACGCGCTGCTTTCACCTCTGGAGACCTGCTCTGCCGTAACAACTCTAAGAAGGTCCTCATTGGGAGTTTTTTGTACTGCTGCAGAATCTGTAGGATGTCTCGGTAATGGATGGAGTAATAATCCAAATACTCCAAATTCAGTTGCTGAGCTGATATCCATTTCAGGTTCCAGGCATTCAGCTTAAAATGCTCGGGATGCTTTCGCCTAAAAGCAGTATTCCCCCAGAACATATTGATAAAAACAGATCCAAATGATATTTTCAAATCGGCTGCTAACTCGTCTTGCGACAAGACATAATTCACTGCATTGCTTGCTGCAATATTGGGCATCGTTCGACAAATAAGTTGATCATAATAATCCTCATAGCTCTCCTGATTTTCTATTAAATACATCCATGGACTATCAGGGTCATTAAACGGACTAACAGTCTGATCTAAGTCCAGAAAACAAAAATTATAATAGGTAGACATGAGCTCACTAATTTGACTGTACCATCCAGACGCCAGCCACAATTAGTGCAACACCACCTACCTTAGACCAACTGATTGCCTGAACTGGAGTTCCGAACCAACCGTAATGATCCACCAAAAGAGAGAACCCCATTTGGCCAGCTACCGTCAATCCCAAGGTCAGGGCTACCCCTAAACGAGGCGTCAAAATAATTAGTGCTGCCACAAAAAAGGCACCGCACAAACCGCCCAACCAGATGGTCCATGATTCCGTGCTTGTACCGGAGATTTGCGCCAAGTCTACACGCGCAATGAGCACGTACGCTAATAGGCCTAGCGTTCCCACTAAAAAGGCGAGAAAAGCACCATACATTGGATCGCCAACGGCCTTTCCTAACTTCACATTGAGGGCGGCCTGAATCGGCACCACCATTCCGGCTACAATAGCCAAACTGATAAATAATACTGCTTTCATATGTTTAAAAATGATTTGCGGCTGCGCATAGGTGAAAATAATTTTCTGCACATATGTAACCGCTGCGCTCTCACATGATTTTTTTTAATCATTCCCAAGTGTGAATTTGTGATTAAACAAAATCATGATCGTTTCATCTGTTTACAAGTTTTCTGCGGCTGCGCCAAAATGCAGCATCCCGATCGCTATCGCGAACTACACATCTGGAAGCACTGCGCTCTCCCATGATTTTGTTGAATCATGATCGTTTCATAGCAGTAAAGGTAGTCAATGCCTACCGCTGTGACACCAATTGGTCCTTGCACCAACCAATAGGCAATGGCTTATCTGACTACGGTCAAAGCATATACTCTCCAAAAAGTTATCTTTAATGCAATAGTCCTAGCTCAAAAAAGTAAAAGTGCATATGTCTACTTCCCATCCAAACACTGAAATCAAATACCGCACCTGCCATCTGTGCGAAGCCATGTGTGGCCTGGAGATCGAAATCGCCAATCAGGAGGTCGTTTCCATTCGCGGCCATGAAGCAGATATCTATAGCAAAGGACATATCTGCCCGAAAGGCGTAGCCCTTAAAGAACTCCACAATGACCCAGATCGGCTGAAACAGCCCGTAAAACGCACTCCTGAAGGCTGGGTGAAGATCTCATGGAAAGAAGCCTTTGACACCATTGAACGTGAAATAAAGAGAGTAAGAAAGCAGTATGGCAATGAGTCTATTGGCACCTATACAGGTAACCCCACCGTCCACAATACAGGTACCGCACTTACGCTGTACGACACTATCAACTCCATCAATACGCGCAATCGCTATGCTTCCCATAGTCTAGATTCAGTGCCGCACATGTTGGTGAATCAGCTCATGTTTGGTCATGCGGTCCTTGCTCCCATTCCAGACATTGAGCGCTTGGACTACATGTTGATATTAGGTGCCAATCCGCTGGCCTCTAATGGTAGTTTCATGTCTACGCCGGACTTCAAAGGGAAAATGCGTGCCATACAGGATCGTGGAGGCAAGGTAGTTGTCATTGATCCTCGTCGAACAGAGACGGCCCAGAAAGCCTCCGAACATTACTTTATACAACCTGAACGAGATGTGCTCCTATTGTTGGGCATTATCAACGAGCTATTTAGGCGGGAGGCCGTAGTAGCTTCACGTGTTCTACAGTTTACTGATCACCTTGAAGAGCTAAAGCAGATTGCCAGTGATTATCCGATAGAAAAGATCAGTTCTGCTACCGGAATCTCTGCTGATCAAATTCATCATATCGTAGATGACCTTATCAAGCATTCAAATGTTGCCGTTTATGGCCGCATGGGCGTATCTGTGCAATCCTATGGTAGCCTCTGTCAGTGGTTGATCAGTTGCATAAACATCCTACTGGGACAACTTGACGAAGAAGGAGGTGTACTATTCACTTTACCAGCTATTGATTATGTCAGTCTAATGGCGCATGAGTCAAAGATCTTCCGCTATCAGAGCCGGGTGCATGGCTACAAGGAGATCGTTGGAGAATTCCCTACGGCTACGCTGGCCGAAGAAATGCTGACGCCTGGTGAAGGGCAGATTAAGGCCTTTATATCTATTGCTGGCAACCCAGCCCGTTCTGCTCCCAATTCTGCTCTTTTTGAAGAAGCGCTAGCTAGCTTGGAGTTTATGTTTGCTGTGGATATGTACATCAATGAAACAACTCGTCACGCTAATATCATTCTTCCACCGGCTGTAGGACTAGAGACTATGCATTACAGTTTTGTCCTACACATGGTGGCCACACGAAATACTACAAAATTTAGTCCTCCTCCACTACCGATAGCTCCGGGACAGAAATACGATTGGGAGATCATGAGTGAGTTGCAATTGAGACTCTTCGATGGAAATTGGATTCAATGGATCAAGAACCAGATCACTGCTCGTATCCCACCAAGATTAAAACTGGACTTGGCCTTACGCACCGGACCCTATGGTGTTTGGGGCGGTCGCCTATTCAGAGGTGACGGATTAAGTCTTAGTCGATTAGAACAACGCCCGGAAGGAATTGACTTGGCTCCGTTGCGACCTATATTTCCAGAACGCCTGTATACAGCGGACAAACGCATCAAGCTTGTCCCGAAAGAGATGGCAGATGAGGTAAAAGTGGTGGCTGGACTCGTCGATCAGGGAGCAGATTCAGAATTCCCATTGCAACTCATTGGGCGTAGGCATCTGCGTAGCAACAACTCATGGATGCATAATCTACCTGTTCTTGCTGGTGGATCGCGACGGTGTACGGCACTTGTTCATCCAACCGACGCCGCAACCTTTGGCATTCAGGATGGCCATTCAATTCGAGTTAGCTCCCCTTGCGGTGAAATAGAAATTGAAGCCGAATTGAGCGAGGACATCATTCAAGGCACCGTATCTATCCCGCACGGTTGGGGGCATACGGATACAGCGATCAAGCAGCAGTTTGCCCAGCAAAACGCGGGGGCTAACATCAACCAACTGATGGACCACACCCGATTGGATGGTTTGTCCTACAATGCCGCCTTCAGCGGTCAGCCGATAAAGATTGAATCCTTAGGATCGCAGAAGAATTGACTTAACGGTAGCGACTTCCGAGAACAAAGCCACGGCGGCCACAAGCGCCTTTAGCGATTCCGCCAACGCCGAAGGATAATTCTAGTCCAAAGCTAATGCGGAATGGGGTAGTATCACCCTGGCTCATCAGATCACTATCGATGGATGGATAACCATTGGCCATTCCGTCGGCAGTTACGATATCCGTCAATCCGTATTCTGCTCTTAAGCCTGCCTTAAAGACCAAGGCCTCAGAGCCGGAAAGGAAAGCGCCAATACCAAGTACGCCGGAAAGGTAGTTATCCTCATATTGTCCATCTACGGGAACTGGTTGAATGCCGGAGGTCTGGCTGATCTCATCAATGATCGTGTACTTAGGCCCTACTTCCAGGTACATACCTGACTGTGGGTAATAACGATATAAGGCATACAAATCAAACACCTCCCACTCCAGACTATTACGAATAGATGTACCGGTATTCGGACGATAAGTAAGATCCTGAAAATAGGTGCCAGTTAGACCTTCGAAGTTAAAGCCATGATGATCACCAAAGTTAATCCCCATAGTCAAACCATAGCTGTAAGCTAAGTTTAGGCTATAATCGTGTTGACTATCATTCGCGAGCGTGGAGTTGAAATAACCAGATGGGCCAAAAGCGGCCTTTGGACCTAGTTCTAACCAGACTTGAGCTTTTGCGGAGATAGAAAATACGAAGAGTACGAGCGTGAGGAGGATCGTTTTTCTCATAATAATGGTAGCAGATGGTTTTAAGCTGCAATAACAGGGATGCAGGAAGCGAAATTAGAATGACATACAACGGTAAGATACGCTAAAGGCGCAAAATGTGCCCGAACTTAACGTTTTTCGAAAAAAAGGAAAAAAGACTAGCGTTTTATAGGGATTAGTATTACCTTTGCACACCGAAAAATTTAAGACTACGAATAAAATCCGCATATAAAGCGTATGGCACACCATAAATCAGCAAAGAAACGTATCCGTCAAGACGCTAAGAAGCGCTTGCACAACCGTTATTACAAGAAATCTGCACGTTCAGCGATTGCTAAGCTTCGTGAGATGGAGGACGCTGGTGAAGCAAAGACCTTTCTCCCCAAGGTTATCAGCATGATCGACCGTCTAGCTAAGAAGAATACATGGCACGCTAACAAGGCTTCTAACTTGAAGAGTAGCCTTACCAAGCACGTGAACGGCTTGGGTTAATTCCTAGCCGATGATTTTTCGGTAACGCCTTGCATTTCGAGTTGTGAAATGCAAGGCGTTTTTTTAGTATCTTTGCGAACGAACGTTCATTCGTATATCTATGCGCCAGTTTTACCCCCTGAAAGTCAAGGACATTCGTCAAGAAACTGCCGATTGCGTATCGGTGGCATTTGCTGTACCTCAAGAAGAGGCAGAGACCTTTCAATTCATTCAAGGCCAGTACATCACGCTTCGCACTACCATTAGCGAAGAAGAGATACGCCGCTCCTACTCGATCTGCAGCAGCCCCCTAGACGAGGAGCTACGAGTAGCTATTAAGCGAGTGCCTGATGGCCGCTTTTCTACCTTTGCCAACCGGCAACTACAAGTGGGAGACACCCTTGATGTAATGCCACCTGACGGGCGCTTCTACACTACCGTGAAGGCCGAGAACGAAAAACACTATCTGGCTTTTGCAGCAGGTAGTGGAATTACTCCGGTGTTTTCGATTATGAAAACCATCCTCCAAGCAGAACCCAAGAGTAAATTCACGCTCTTCTACGGCAACCAACGTACCGAAAGCATCATCTTTCGTGAGGATATCGAGGCGCTAAAGAACACCTTCCTCAACAGATTAAGCGTTTACTACCTTTTAAGCCAAGAGCATACTGGAAGTGATCTATTTAGTGGGCGAATCGACCGAGATCGTTGCCAGGTTTTCTTTAAGCACTTGGTGCAGTTGAATCAAATTGACGAATGCTTCCTTTGCGGGCCAGAAGAGATGATACTCGGCGTAAGAGAAGAGCTATTAGCAAACGGTCTCCAGCGCGAACAGGTGCACCTCGAGCTATTTGGCACCAATGCCGGCAAGCGCAAAAAACAGGAGGTTAACGTTGCCGACAGTGATTTCCAATCTGAGATTAGCATTCAATTGGATGGCAACAGTTTTTCCTTCACTATGACTAATCCGCAGGAAAGTGTATTGGACGCCGCTCTCCGTAATGGTGCCGACTTGCCCTTTGCCTGCAAGGGTGGTGTATGCTGTACATGTCGAGCCAAAGTGGAAGAAGGAGAGGCAGAAATGGCTGTAAATTATGCTTTGGAGCCCGATGAAGTAGAGGCCGGTTTCGTACTTACCTGTCAGACTCATCCGAAGGGAGATCGCCTAGTCGTTAATTTTGACGCCTAATCGTGGTCATTGCGTACCTTTACTCGAAGATTATGAAATAGCTTCAATGGCCACAGTGGATACCAGTAAGAAACAAATGATCATGGAAGCAGCGGCAAAGCTGTTCCGCGACCGCGGCTACTCTGCCACTTCCATGCGCGATCTCGCCAAAGCTGTACACCTACAAGCCTCTAGCTTGTATAACCACATTAACAGTAAGCAGGAGATCCTCAAAGAGATATGCTTCCATAACGCACGTCACTTCTTGGCGGGCATCGAACAGATTGTTCAGGAACAGCAAGATCCAGCAGAACAACTGCAAGCACTCATCCTTTTGCACCTGCGAGTAGCTACCAGTGATGCTACTTCCATTACCTCCTTTAATGATGAATGGCGGCACTTAGACCAACCGGAGCTCGATCAGTTTATCAATCTGCGCAAACGCTACGAAGAGCACTTCCGCAATATTATTGATCAAGGCATTGCTGCTGGCCATTTCCGAAAGGTAGACCCTAACATCGTGATGTATACCATCCTTTCATCTTTGCGATGGGTCTATGATTGGTACCGTCCGGAACGAGCAGATTCTATCGATGAGATCGGTGAAGAAATCGTTGCGCTGGTACTAAACGGACTCCAGCATTAAGCCTCTATTGAATTCCTGAGTCAAACACTAAACCTCCTGCCGAGACAGGTGTTTTTTTCTTAATTTTGCGGGACTTGATCCTCAGGGCAAGAATTGCAATGATTGAGGAATGAGCATGAGCTCAAATTAATCTAATCAGAAGACATGGCGCTGGACCAGGTAGATGTAGAACAATACGAATGGCGCGACGGTGAGCTACAGCCAAAGGATGGGACTGAGATGTCTTTTCTAGACCACCTCGAAGAGCTGCGCTGGCACATTATTCGTTCCCTAATCGCTATTGCTGCCGGAGGTATTATACTCTTTCTCTTCCGTACGTGGTACTTTGATAAAGTAATACTTGGCCCTGCCTTCAACGATTTTCCATCGTATACCTGGTTTTGTGACTTTTCAAAATGGGCTGGCGTAGGCGAAGCCTTATGCATGACGCTGCCAGACTTCAAGATTCAGGCGGTCAATTTTGCGGAACAGTTCATTACGACTATCAAATTGTGTTTTGTAGGCGGCTTTGTGATAGCCTTTCCTTTTGTCTTCTACGAGATCTGGAAATTTGTTGCCCCTGGCCTATACGATGAAGAGCGTAAGGCCACCCGTGGCATTGTATTCATTTGCTCGTTCTTGTTCCTTCTAGGTGTCCTGTTTGGTTTCTTCATCATTGCACCATTTGCTACTAACTTCCTCATGGGTTTTACAGCCTCGGCAACGGTAGCAAACAATCCAACCCTAAGCTCTTTTGTACTTTACATGGTCATGTTTACGCTACCGGCGGGTCTCATCTTTGAACTCCCGATCGTTGTGTACTTCCTGGCTAAATTGGGTATTGTTACGCCCCAAGGCATGCGTAAATACCGCCGGCACTCCATTATTGGTATTCTTCTCTTATCAGCGGTCCTTACACCACCAGATGTGGTAACGCAATTCCTTATTGGTATTCCACTGTACATCTTGTATGAGATTAGCATTCTAGTTGCCGTTCGGATGTCTAAGAAATACGAGAAAGAGCTCCAGTAATCAGATCAATCGAATCGATGCAGCGAATTAGTACTAATCTTACTTTGTTTTTCAAGTTCTTTATTCCAGTCTTCTGGTTGGTATTTTTTGGTGCCTTCCTGGCTGCGATTTTCCTGTATGGAGAAGAAATGGCCAGTGGCTTTGCGAGCACTAACTTCCGGATCGGAGCAGTAGCTTTCTACTTGAGTGGACTAATCTTGTTTTACTTCACGCTCTTCCCACTAAAGCGTCTGGAGGCGGATGCCGAATTCCTCTATGCTACCAATTACTTCAAGACCCTGCGTTATAGCTGGGCTAGCGTAGAGAAGATCAAGGAGAGTAAGTTCCTATTTTTCACACTAGGCACTGTCGTATTAAAAGAGAAGGGTCTACTTGGCAAGAATCTCCGTTTCATCGCGAGCAATCGAAACTACCGGCAATACTGGGAGGAAAACCCAGAGGTAGCTGCTGTCCGCGCCAATGACTAGACACTAGCTTCTTTTAATCCTTACCTTAGTAGCACACGCAAGTACGAAACAGCTACTATTGGACAATCTCATACTCCTTACGGTTTCAATTCTTGCTGGCTTTGTTTTACGCCAGTCTGGGCTCTTTGGTCCGGAGGGTCCGCGCAGCCTTAATCGGCTTATCATTTACTTCTTCATTCCGGTAGTGGCCTTATACCACATCCCAAAGATCAGCCTACAGCTAGATCTCATCTGGTTGACCATCACACCATTCCTAATCTTTCTTGGTAGTGTTCTCTTTTTTCAGTTGCTCAGTCGGCTGATTCTGATGAATCCTTCCACTAAAGGAGCCCTAATGCTCACCGCCGGCATTAGCAGCACTTCTTTTGTAGGCTTCCCCATTTTTGAATTGCTTTATGGGCCCGAAGGCTTGGCCTATGGTATTATCTTGAGCCTGAGCGGAACCATATTAGTCTTCAACACCGCTGGCATTTCCACGCTATTCTATCTCACGAGTGGCAGGAATAGTCCCTGGCAGATTGCTAAAAGCATACTGCGCTTCCCTCCGTTTATTTGTTTTGTCATAGCTATGCTGCTAAATCTACTCTCCATTCCATATACACCTTGGCTGGATACGCTTCTCGGAAAATTGGCAGCTCCCTTTGCCGTAATTGCGTTGCTCAGCATTGGCATGCAAATCGACCTACAAGACAGTCGTTCTCAGTTCAAGTATCTATTATGGGGACAAGGCTATAAGCTACTACTCGCACCGATCCTCACTTACTTACTAATCTGGCATCTGCTCGACATGCAAAACCTAATTGGTAGAATATGCATCCTGGGCGCTGCTATCGGCCCGATGAACGCCATGTCAATCCTGACTGCAGAAAAAGGGCTCAATCCCCCTTTAGCTATCCTAATGCCAACTGTTGGCATCCCTCTTTCTATTCCGCTACTATTCCTTATCGATTGGCTTTTGGCATTTGCTTAAGTGGATCTCAAGGTCATTTTGGCTACCGCCAGTATACAAAACTGCCTTTTTGTCATTAAAATTCAAAACACACTGCCGTTTTGTCATCTAAATTTCCGCTTTTGGCACCTAAATCGCCAACTTTGGCCCTTGGCACATGCTTTGATCTAAGGTAGCCGTAACAACATTTGAATTGCGCAGAAAATAATTTGCATTTCTTCCGCAGTTTTTCAAATCGCTAACATGCTTAACAAAGACCGCATAGTTGACGATTTGAAAGACAGACCACGGAGTAGCTGCAAAGCAAAAAGCAGCTTCATTTTCGTGCTGTTCCTTAAAAAACCAAAAGCATAAAAATCGATTATGGGACTTGTAAGATTCAATCCTAACTTCGTAAACCGAGTATTTGATGATTTCTTTAATGGTGTACCTACTCGCCCGGCGAATTATGGCACACTACCAGCAGTAAACGTAAGAGAAACGGACGACGACTTCCAGTTAGAACTGGCTGTTCCTGGCCTGAAGAAGGAAGATTTCAATGTAAAAGTAGAAGAGGGCGTACTGACGATTTCAGCTGAACGCAAGAACGAGGAGACCGAAACGAAAGAAGGTTATACTCGCAGGGAGTTCCGCTTTACAAACTTCACCCGTCGCTTCACCCTTCCTGAAACAGCAAATGACAGTGAAATTAGCGCTAGCTATACCGATGGTATCCTAGCCGTAACATTGCCAAAGAAAGAAGAAGCTAAACCTCAACCAGCACGTCTGATTGAGATTGGATAAGAATGAGAGTAAGAGAGTGTAAGTAATGCTATAAGGTAAAGGGGGATGGATAGATGTGAATGATATGTGTAGGAACCCCTCTACCTGATTTAGCAAGGCCTGAACCTATGGCCGACAAGATTAAGATTAATGGGTTTTCAGTCGACCTGACTGAATGGAGATCATAGGGTTTTATTGTAGTCACCCTGGGCAGGTTCTTCGCCAGCTCAGGGTGACTTTTTTCTTATCGTAACACAGTGACCGTCCCCGTTTCATTGACCTCCCCACCATCACAGCGATAGGCAATGCGCCAGAGGAAGACACCAGGGTTAACAGCCTCTCCTTTAAAGGTACCATCCCATTTTAAGAAAGGATCATTGGTTTGGAACACTACCCCACCCCAGCGATCAAAAATCTCTAGTGAAACGAAATCAGTGAGTGCAAATGGATTACTCACACCGTAGGTGTCATTCAGGTTATCCCGGTTTGGAGTGAAGGCTTTGGCCATAGCAACCTTACAAGGCAGCGTATTAGGATCTACGACCGTCAAGCGTACAGAATCAATAGCCACGCAGGTCGAGACCTGGTCGCTAATTTGTACGTAGTAGGTGAAGTTACCAGGTGTGGTTGCATCTATAGTAGGCTCAGCATCAGTAGGGCTGAATACATCTTGGGTAGGTGACCAGCTAAAAGAAGTACCACAGGTATTGTTCAATTGAATATCAACCGAGTTGCCCTGGAATACGATAGTATCATTAGTACGAATCATATCAGGAGCTCCATAAAGGCCAGCTACCTCCTCGTCATCTAAGGCCCTGTTGTATACCCGCACTTCATCGATTAATCCAGAGAATGGTGTCTCGATGCCCCCTAGGCAATCGCCACCACCGATATAAAATGCTCCCTCTGATTCTAAGTCAATCCGGCTAGCGGTACCAAGGCTAGACAAGAATTGACCATTCAGATAAACATTAACGCGAAGATTATCCCGGACGATGGTCACTTGCTGCCAGCAAGACATGTTATTAACAAGGTTGAGGATATTGACATCCTTGTCTTCATCTTGCGCCAGAATAGTATTCAGCGTACGAGAAGTTGGCACGTACCGCAGACTGAATTGCCGTGGGTTAGCACAGGCAGTATCTCTCTTGGAAAGGAGTGTTTGCGTACCGTTAAACCCTACCGGCTTAAAGTAAAAGCTAACGGTAAAGTCCTCACGATCAAACTCCCCTGAAACACTGGCAGTATTGGGAATACGAATCTGGTCATTAGCGCCATCAAGAAGGACAGCCTGCCCTTCAACACCACACACAAAAGTGGGTGTACCTACCGCAACACCTGTATTAGAGGTATTGCCGGTACGATCAATAAGGTCACCATCAAGTGAGTAGTACGCCACTAGCCCAACAGTGGTTTGAGCACTGATCAATTGAGCCGATATTAGAAAGAGTAATAATAGCCGCAGCTTCATAAGGAAAGGTTCTTTTAAGGGGCAAAACGCACGCAAAACTAATGGCTTTAAGCCAATCCCCAAAACTACAGCAATAGTACTCGGGATTGATGTAAGCTGAGAGCAAGCGTTACCTCTTCCTGAACGCCTTGAAGCTATTAATATTATGGCTTGACTGAGCTTAAATGCGGATTAGCCAAAGAGCCCGCCCAGACCACCAGGTAACATATCACCTAGCATTGACTGTCCCTCAGCTGCTTCTTTTTCTGCAGCTAGTTCCAGTGCGCGGTTAGTTGCCACTAACAGTAGGTCTTCTAAAGCCTCGGCATCCTGTGCTACACTAGGGTCGATTTTGATATTCACAATTTCCCGGGCACCATTGGCAGTCACTTTTACCAGACCATCTCCGGCTTCGCCTGTTACTTCAATGCCGCGTAGCTTTTCCTTCATCTTGGCCTGCATCTCCTGCATTTGGCCCATCATATCTCCAAACATAAAAGGATATCTTTTCTGTAAAACAGTCGGTTCACATTGGCGTTGAACACCGGCCAAAGATACACCAACTTCCCACACTAAATCAACCTAACTTACACAATCCATCTGTGCATTTTCGATAGGATTTAGCTCATACAACCACAGCACTTCCTCATTTGTCAGCGCACGCTCGTATACGCGTACTTCGTCGATCACGCCCTTGAAACGGCGCATGCGCCCAGTCTGTACACATGGGCTATCTCCGATGCTAAAAGGTGCATCGTTACTGATATCTACGCCGCTACATCGACGAGCCTCACGCACTAATTTTCCATTGATATAGGTACGGGCGTATACACCATCTCGCACGAGGGCATAATGCATCCAAACCCCTTGAGGAAGGTCAGGCCCCAAGTTCCGAAACCCCTTGGCTTCCGTTTCCCGAAAAACAGTAGTCAATTCATCCAGGCGGCGATCCAAGACAATATCCAAAACGTGATTATCATCACAAGCCGAGCGCTTTGACAGCACACTCTGAGGGAAAGGCAACTGTGCCTCTGGCTTTATGTAGAAACTCAGCGTAAAATCGGAGGTAGTGAAGTAATCATTAATTGGACCAGAGAACAAGACCCGAGCACCTTCGCCGTCTAGAAGAAGGCCATCATCCTCGACTCCGCACCAGCACTGTACGTTGCCTACCATTTCTCCGTAACTACCCTGCCCACTGTCATCGCGGGCATCACAAGAATTAAAGGAAAAATAGGCTACTAGATCCTTATCGGCATCAAATACCAATCCAGTACTGAGAACGAAAAATGTTGCTAGAATAGCCAAAAGAGAGGAAGGTCGCATGGGTCTTTTGGCATAAAATACGGGAAAAGCGGGGAAGTCGAAAGGGAGGAAAAAAGAAATAGGAAGTAAACACCTTCTTTAATGCGGAAAGGTCTACTTCCTATTTCGAACTAAAACCCACTAGGGATTACTTAGTTTTTCAAGAATCGTTGTTGGCCACTATTCCTGCCATTGGTCCAGCGTAGGAAGTAAGAACCGGCCGGCAATGCCCTCACATCAAGCGATGTTTGGGTGGTCTTATCTTCTACCAGTTGCTCTAATAACCGTTGACCATTTAGGTTGAACACCTCCAAAAGCCAGCTTTCCTCTGTTGCAGGGAGGCTCACTTGAAGCAAATCAGAAGTAGGCACGGGCCAAGCACTAGGCTTATCACCAGCTTCGCCAAAGCGAACAGCTATAGGACTAAAGATTTCATTGGTGCCGTCAAAATCAAATTGATGCAGACGGTAGTAATTTAAGCCCGGTAGCGGCTTATCGTCTACAAAACTGTAGTCGATGGCCTGATCACTATCACCAGCACCTTCTACACGGCCAATGTTCTCAAACAAACGCCCATCTGCACTACGCTGAATGAGGAAGTGGGAGTTGTTTTGTTCGGTGGAGGTTTGCCAGGTGAGAAGGGCCTTGTTCCCTTCTGGCTTTGCCTCGAATGAAGTTAGATTTACTGGAAAAATAGCACCAAAACACAAGACTACATTATCAATTCCGCCCCAATCGCCATCACCATTTTGATCGAGAGTGATAGTAAAGTCTAAAGCATCACCCGCTGCTAGAACCACATCAATAGTTTGCGTCTCCCAACCTGAGGTTGAAAAATTAGAGAAACCAGATACTGCATCCCCAGCAGCCACAGATGAGGAGTTAACCGATACATTGTAACTAATATCATCACCAGTATCCCAACCAAAGACATTATAATCAAAGCTAATTGCATAATTACCTGCAGTCATTGCAGTAGCTGTGAAGGTGGAGAAACTCAGATCGACACCGCTAGATCCCGCGCAATCTCCGGTGATATCCCGTACAGCAAAAAACTGCGATCCTCCGCTAGAAGATATCGTATTACCACCAGTACCAATAGTGGTTCCCTCTCCTACATAGTCATCGCCAGACGAACATGGAAGCGCCTGTGAATTACCTATAACCGTGTAGCTCCAAGTACCGCCACCTTCAAAGCCCTGACTTTGGCTTTCAGTACCAGAAGGACAGGCGATAGGCGCAAAATCATCGTTGCTGATAGTCACTGTATGTTGATCATCTCCAACTGCGGCCAATCCCGCACTTCCTACAGCAAGACTTAAGAGTAAATCAAAGGTTTCACTTGGCTCCTCATCAGTATCACCATTAATTGTCACACTTACCATTTTGGTTGCAGGATAGGACTCGCCGGTAGTGAAGGTCACACTTGTAGATACTGCATCATAGTCAACGCCCTCCGTGGCAGAATCCTCTATGCTAATCACATCGATTGTCGCATCGCTGCTCGGAGCAGAATCCATAGAAATACTAACATTCTGTTGACTAGTCCCTGCATCACCTTCCGCAATTGAACTGGAAGTAATAACAAAACCTACATTAGGAAAATTTGAACAGGAAGCGACATCGGTACCACTTACAGTCTCTGAATAAGTACACGCTAAGTCATCACTAAACGTAGCCGTAATAGCTACATCACTACCATTCGCTGCCAGTCGGACGCCACTAATTGTCTGAGGAGAGGTGCCCACAGCAGCGCTCGTTGTTCCTCCTACAACTCCGCTCCCGGATAAATCCAAAGTGCCAGTACCAGGATCGTCAGTATAAGTCACGGTCACGTCTGCCTCATAATAATCATCGGAGTCATCTGAAGGCGTTCCATTGTCATTGCAGGATCCTGCATTAGAAACCGAAATATCAGAGATTACGCAAGAGGAAGTTGTACCGGTTATATTAATATCATCAATGGCTAAGCGATCACGAGACCCCGTACCTATTTCATAATATGCCCAGCGGACTTGAACAACAGCTTCTCCCTCTGCTGCAACCGGCAAGTTAGTTGTATATGAAGCGCTCGCCCCATCCGTACTAGAATTATAGGTATCTGACAAAGAGGTAAAATCGCCAGATGTCCCAACTCGATACTGTATTGTGAAGTAGTTTACATTGGCATTATCGGTAATTAGTCTAGCAGTCCAGTCAACACTGATACTTGTTGTACCTAAGGTATTAATTGCTACTAGGATTGAGCCATCCTCGCAGCTTCCTGAAGCCTGATAACTAATCCCATTTGCTCCTTCATCATTCCATTGACAAAAGCTACCTCCACTTGATGCATCTCCTGTCTCATCAAAGTGTTCACCATCAGACCCATTCTCCGCTCCAACGCCCATGCCGTCAGGCAAAACAGTAGCCGAAGATTGCTCTGTAAATGTGAATGGTAGTGTTTGAGGAGTTGGATCTGTAGTTTGCCCAAACCCCACTTGCCAAGTCATCAATAAAAACGCGATTAGCCCGAAGGGCATCCTTGTAGAAGTCTTCATATCAATTTTTATTAAGCCCATGAATTGTAATGCAAATACTCCTCAGCAGCAACCAGTGCTCAGAAGTAATTGAAAGCCTACACAGCAAGGTGAATACAGTAATATGGGTAGGTAGAAATGCTTGGTTAGAGTAGCACGACTATTGTTCGGGGACCCCAAAAGTACGGTTTTATATTTCGATTTTCGCCCTCCGTTATTTTAAGTCTGTGTAAACAAAAAATCCCCCACTCCGAGGAGTGAGGGATACATCAATCATCATCTTCCATTCAACAGTTCTTGGGACTTAGTTTTTCACTATTCTACGGGTTAGTATTTCGTGTTTGCTTTCAATACTTAGGAAGTAATTACCGGCAGGCAATGTGCTTAAATCTATAGCTTGGCTTCCTCCAGCCACTGCAGCGTTTAGTGACCACTGTTGTATTAATCGACCATGAGCATCAAATAAGCTCAGCTGCTCCGCTTCAATATTCCATTGTGCGGTGGTCTGATCAACTACTGGATTTGGGAAAGCGCCGAGTTCTGGCTTACCTCCACTATCAAAGTTGACACTGACGATGCCTAGATTGTAGGCAGTTCCATCGTAATCAAATTGCCGCAAGCGATAGAAGTTTTGTCCCGCCAGAGGCTGGCGATCGATAAACTCATAATCTTGATTAACTACACTGAATCCAGCGGCCTGTACTTCTCCTATTTCTTCAAACTGACGTCCGTCTGCACTGCGTTCAAGGATGAAGTAGTCACTACCTGATTCAGTAGCCGTCTGCCAAAAAATCCGAGCAGTCTTCCCTACAGGCTCTGCTCCTAGCTTGGTCAATTCTACCGGTAAAATGGCCTGACCAATGTTAAGGCTACCTCGGGTATTTGGTAATCGAGCCCAAAGAAAGTCGCCGGAGCAAGTTCCATCACCAATACGCTGCAGGGAAAAGCCTGGGGAATCGCTAGCCAATTCCACTAATTGTGGGTGAGTAACCCAAATGGGCTGTGGTTGCGCAAATCCGTTTTCTTCGTAAAGACCAAAACGATTATCATAAGCAATACGCTCGACGATCTCTCCAGTAATAGAATTTATCAACACCACCATTCCTCGAGCTTCTGGAAGTTCTGCTAATGGGAACCATACGGCTCCAAAGCCCGCACCTTCATCATCAATCGCTCCTTCAAGAGAGAGCCGGAACAATTCAAGATAAATCGGCGAAAAGTTGCCCAATACACGGTATACCGCCAGTTCATAAGGCCCGAGGTCAGTGGCCGCCGGACCAGCGATCTCTACTCCAATGTCCTGCCGAACGGGGCCATTGTTGTAGTGCAGTTCGTTAATAAAGATTTGCTCTCCCCATCTATTATCGGGACAGCCTTCTTGTGGGGTCGCAGAAAAATGATGCCCAAGCGACCATTCACCCTGGTTTTGAGTGAAGATGGCGAAGTGGTAAGTCGTTCCGTTTTCTAGATTACCCACCCATAAAGGGTCGGTCTCATCACCAAAGTAAACTGGGTATGTACCAGCTGAGAATTCAGCAGCAGGTGGAACAACACCGAAGGCCAAAGATGCCTCATAGCTATCATTCAAGGGGACACCTACAATAGGGTTTTCGGAAGCCAAAACCAGGTATTGGTCTGTGCACAAGGGAGCGTCCCACCGCAAGGCTACCAGCTCATTCAAACCGGTAAACTCACTCACTGTTACCGCCCGTGAGTCCAAATCACAATTCGTGGAAAATTCCAAATGCATTGGATTTTCGGCGTAACACATCTGACTTACATTGTATTCGAAGACGGCTACCTGATATGCGCTACCAGGGTCTAGGCCTTCAACCGGCAAATCGACCAACATATCCGTAGTTGCCGCAAGGACATAGCTTTTAACTCCCAGCTCATCGCCTTCTCCATACATTAAGTCGCCAGTGTAAGCGTCTCCCTGATAAGGATACCCCAAGACTGCGTCCTCAGGCGCAATGACAACAAGTCGTGCTTCGCCGCTACCACCTTCCAAGCGGATATTGGCAGTGTTTGTCCCTACATCTACCAAGCTCAAGCTCGCTGCCGTTGTAGGTGGAGTACAGGCTGGCATCGCACTACCAATAACCTTCAGGCGATTTGCGAGTAGCGTCCAAGAGCCGCTATTGCTTTCTGCGGCAAACCCGTAGAAACGGAACATTAGGCTTTCACCATCCCTAATCTTACGATCTACCGTAAAGCTATGACTGCGATTGAAAATATTATCAGGAAGCGTTTCGTGGGCCAACTCCACCTTCGTATTGAAACCGTCTGTAGAGGCAAAGATTCGAAACTGAAGGGGACCGGAGGAAGATCGCCTTTCGGAGAATTGAATGCTACTGATGTCAAGGGTTTCACCAGGAATAGCCTTTAGTCCAAATTCGTAGTAATCAACGGCAGCATCCTCTGCTGTTGTTGCGGTTGACCAATTGGATGCACTTACCCCGGAGCCACTGAACTGTAGTACACTTAGGCCATTGCCTCGCACAAAGTCAAAAGCGTCGACTTCGGGAGCATAAATTTCAGGGACTTGTAATTTGTCAGGGTTGAGTGGCCAAACCACTAAGGTTTGCGACATTAGCGGCACTAGCAACCCCAGGCTGATAAACAGCCATGTGTAGAAAATCTTCATAGTACTTTCGTGTTTTCTCATTTCCGCCGGACACTCTTAAATCTCCTTTTGAAGTCCGGACACATGCTGGGCCAATTCACAAGGTCGTCTTGTAAATCTTACCAAATACGGCTGTACTTACGATCATCTACATTCAGCCAAAGGGGCAGAATAAGACAAACCTAAGCATAGCTTTTCTTGGTAGTTGCTATTGCGTAAGCCTTTTGAAATCCTTTTTAATTGAAGTTGGAGGAAGGGTGCTATCTATCCAGAGTACGGTGTCTGAAGACCGTAAAGAGTTGCTAGTGGTGAATACAATGATTCACTTATCAGCTAAAATAAGCTTTTTGCGGAGGGAAAGCAAATTATTCGAATAAAATATATTAGTGAAAATGGTAACATCAGAACGCCCTTCCTAGCTCTGGAAAATCTGTCCCATAAATAAGAGGTAGAACAACAACAGGATCCAGCCTTCCCAACGGGTAATGACACGATCAAAGGCCATAACTCCAAAGAGAATAGTCATGACAATCATCAGTGGCAAGTAAAACAGAGAGATATCAGCAGGAATCTCTAGGTTCCCCAACAATCCTGGCACACCCATTACGATGAAAGTATTGAAGACGTTCGAACCTAACACATTACCAATAGCTATGGAAGATTTACCTCGGCGAGCAGCACTCAAACTGACCACCACCTCAGGAAGGCTGGTACCAATAGCTACTGCTGAAAGCGCTATCAACTTAGAAGGGATATTCAACATGCCGCTGATTTCCGTAATAGCGAGTATCGTAAAGTCTGCACCGAAATAAACGAGCACCCCTCCAAGCACCAGTAAAAGGTAGTGCCTGACCTTAGCTTTTGGCCGATTTTCCTCATCCTCCTTCGCAGTATTGCTCTTAAAGGAGTAGGTCAAGAACAGCGCTAAGCCCAATAGAAGTAAGCAGCACTCGAATACACTCAGACTTAAGTCCTGCAACACAAACCAGAGCAAGAAGGCTGAGGCCCAAAGGAACGTCATATCGATTAACCACAGATCACTCTCAATCTCGATCTTCTTCACGATCACAGCAGTTAATCCCAAGACCAACGCAATATTGGTAATATTAGACCCTATAACATTGCCTACCACAATCTCTGACTCACCGGCAAAGACCGAGGCGATGGAGGTAGCTAGTTCTGGCAAGGAAGTACCAAAGGCTACAATGGTAACGCCGATTATAAATGGAGATATCCCCAGTGATAGGCCAATAGACTCAGCTGAATCCACAAACCAATCAGAAGCTTTTAGCAGCGTAGCTAAGCTTACAATGAAAACACCAATGTAGAGGAGTAAATCCATACGTTATAGGTACAGCGCGGCAAAGGTAAGAAACCTTCGCTTAGCACAAGGTAGGGAGATGCCAGTAGAAAGGATAAGGTACGATTGGCAAAAGAAAAGGTAGAAGGACGTATGTTGCCTTCTACCTTTCAAAATATTTCACATCAGTGATTCAGCAGATCGTACGGCATACTTGGATGCCACAATCAACCGAAATAGCTATTAATAACGATAGTATTCTGGCTTGAATGGTCCTTCCTGTGGCACGCCAATGTAATCAGCTTGCTCAGAAGACAATTCTTCCAGCTCTACACCAATTTTAGCCAAGTGCAGGCGAGCAACTTGCTCATCTAAGTGCTTAGGCAGGGTGTATACTTTATTCTCGTAGCTCTCTACGTTGTTCCACAGTTCGATCTGTGCCAACACCTGGTTGGTGAAACTGTTAGACATTACAAAACTTGGGTGACCAGTAGCACAACCAAGGTTCACCAAACGGCCTTCAGCGAGAACGATAACGTCTTTACCGTCGATAGTGTACTTGTCCACCTGTGGCTTAATCTCCACTTTGGTATCACCATAGGTACCGTTCAACCAAGCCATATCGATTTCGTTGTCGAAGTGACCGATGTTACAAACGATAGCCTTATCACGTAGTAGGCGGAAGTGCTTCTCGGTGATGATGTCTTTGTTACCGGTAGCAGTAATTACGATATCAGCACGTGGGATGGCAGTCTCAGAACGCAACACTTCGAAGCCGTCCATCGCAGCCTGTAGTGCACAGATTGGATCTACCTCAGAAACAATTACACGACATCCTGCACCACGCAAACTCGCAGCAGTACCCTTACCAACGTCACCATAACCAGCAACGAAAGCAACCTTACCTGCCATCATTACATCAGTAGCACGACGGATCGCATCAACTGCAGATTCCTTACAACCGTACTTGTTATCGAACTTCGACTTGGTTACAGAATCGTTTACGTTGATTGCAGGCATTGGTAGTGTACCCTTGTGCATGCGCTCATATAGGCGGTGTACACCAGTGGTAGTTTCTTCACTCAAACCATTGATGTCGCCAACTAGCTGTGGATAGCGGTCAAGTACCATGTTGGTCAAGTCACCACCATCATCTAGGATCATATTCAATGGCTCGCCACCAGGGAAAGCATGTAGCGTCTGCTCAATAGCCCAGTCGAACTCTTCTTCGTTCATCCCTTTCCATGCGAATACTGGAATACCAGCAGCAGCGATAGCAGAAGCAGCGTGATCCTGCGTAGAAAAGATGTTACAGCTAGACCAAGTCACCTCTGCACCTAACTCTACTAGGGTTTCAATTAAAACAGCAGTCTGAATGGTCATGTGCAAACAGCCAGCGATACGAGCACCTTTCAGGGGCTTTGATTCACCGTACTCGTCACGTAGAGCCATTAAGCCAGGCATTTCTGCCTCAGCCAATTCAATTTCCTTGCGGCCCCAATCGGCCAGGTTAATATCTTTTACCTTGTACTTCAAAGTTTCCGTTGCAGACATGCAATTGGTTTTTAGCGACGCGCGATTCGCGCCTGTACAACAATTAATACGAAGCAATTGACTCGGTTAATTTTCGCCTGAGTCTACGCCCGCTCAATTTGAGGGTGCAAAATTACGGAATTCTGCCCGTTTTACCGCCCTTCGATTCAATACTTTACGCTGGATTAACACTTGTGAGCATCGACAAGTTGAAAGGAGTTGTCATTGATGATATTCTGCCTTTGTTAGGGGCCCCTAAAGTAGCTACACTAGACATCATATTTCCAACCTGCTCCGAACTCTTCCACTAGAATATTATCGTAGTGGTCGGCGCGTTCGAAGAGGTGCTGAAAACGTTTCTTGCCCGTTTCCACTTCCAGGTAGCGGTCATAAATCAAGATCGACAAGATGATGTCGCGGCCTTTAACGCTAAAGGTTAAGCCGGCATCTTGATAATTTTCATTCAACAAAAACTGATAGACTTCACCCAAGTTCTCTTGTGGCAAATGACAGAGATGTGCATCGCCGGTAATTAAACCGCTGTCTTCATGATAGGAAATAAGAATATGCGCACTTCCTTCCAGGATCTCCCAGGTATTAAGGCCCCTGCGGGCAATGCGAACATCGTGCCCAAGAGCCGTGAGTAGCTGTTCGATGGTATAGGGTGTACCTACCGGCTCGAATAATTCCGCCTCGGAAGCCAAGGTCAAGTAGGCGCCACAGTTTGGACAGTAAGCGCTCGTTTTTTCAGATGCGACAATAACCTTGCGGCAGGAAAAACAACGGGCGGCCACCTCTTTGGATTGCAGCTCCAGGTATCGCTGGATACTCTCCTGGATAAAACGAACTGGAAGTGCAAAGCCTAAGCCTTGACCTTCCTCAATGTCCGACATATTTATGCCGATCAGTTGACCTGCTTCATTAACTAATGGCCCACCACTACTTCCAGGATTCAGCGCTGCATCATGCTGATAATAATAGAAATCATCCTGCAGTCGTTTTTCATGGCTTAGTGTGCCAACGGTACTGGAAAAACGCAAACTGAAGGGATGCCCCATTGCCAAAACCTTGGCCCCAGCCTTGGGTTCTGCATCTGACCAACTAAGCTCTGGCAGCTCATAACGGGAATCCAACTGTAAAAGAGCCAAGTCGTAATAGGAATCTGTATACACGACTTTTGCCATCTGACGCGGAATCTGCTCCGCCTCAATGATAACCTCCCGGTTGTCTCTAACCAAATGCTCATTGGTAAGAATGACCTGATGATCTTGGAGAAAAACGCCACTGCCACCCATCTGATAGGGACTGGCGATTTGAACAATCAGGGGTCGAAATTGCTGGATTATTTCCTTCACTAAAGTGGCTTAATTCTTGGGCTAACAAGGTAGCGAAAAATTAACACCTTAAGGACTCGAAAGGTTAAAATAGACAAGTGCAGGTAAGCGCACCCCAACACTGGCAGTACCCTAAATTAGATGGAGTAATCTCCATGCTGTTTAATCTTGAAAAACTGGGCTAGCATCTACCACTCAGCGCCAGGGTATGCACGCTGGAGCCACTGCATATCAGCTAGGATAAAGCCCAACTCCTCCGTGTGTAGTCCCTGTTTTCCTCCTTGCTGCGGATATCCTACTTCAGGAGTAGTTAAGGTTGCCTCTTGGATTATGGCTTTGCGTTTGGCTTCAACCAGCGGACGTAGTTCGGCCAGGTTAGGCCCCCAACCGGCTTGGTGAGCAGCTTCATCTACCTCATCTGCAATGAGTGGTTCGTCTGCATAAATCCACAGGTCATTCAGTGCTTGCTGCATTTTCTGATGGCTCACCTCTGTACCGTCTCCAAGGCGGATCATCCACTCTGAAGAGTAGCGTAGGTGATATGTTACCTCTTTTAGGGAACGATTGGCAATAGCAGAAATCTGTTCATGGCTACTCTTGGCCAAGCCTTCATGTAGGTAATAATTGTAACTATCAAAAAGAAATTGGCGAACGATGGTGTACGCAAAATCCTCATTGGCGTGCTCCACCAATAAAATATTCCGGTATTCACCAGCATCTCGTAGGAAAGCAACTTGGTCTTCGTCTCTTCCTTTGCCTTCCACTTCTCCTGCAAGCGCCAGCCAATTGCGCGCCTGTCCCACTAGATCTAAAGCAATATTAGTAATGGCAATGTCTTGCTCCAAGACAGGGCCATGGCCACACCATTCGCCAAGACGTTGGCCAAGAATCAGTGCGTTATCACCTAAGCGCAGGATATAATCTACTTGTTGCTCTGTAGTCATAGTTGGGGAATTGGAAGTAAGAAGTCGGAAGTGGGAAGTGAATCACTTCCTACATGGAATATTCCACTTTCGACTTGACCTACATATGCTTGATCTCGTCGGGGACGTCATAAAAAGTGGGGTGGCGGTAGACCTTATCATTAGCTGGTTCGAATAGAGCCTCACTTTGGTTAGGGCTAGAGGCAGTGATGTGCCGGCTTTCCACCACCCAGATGCTTACACCTTCGTTACGGCGAGTGTAGACATCACGAGCATTCTCCATGGCCATTTCTGCATCAGCAGCGTGTAGGCTACCTACGTGCTTATGGCTAAGTCCATTCTTTGAGCGGATAAACACTTCCCATAATGGCCAGGAATTCATAGTTATTGTTTTTTATTGAGTACAGCACGACGCGGTGAATCGCGCCATTGCACACGGCTTACAATCTTTTGTTATGCTACCTCTGACTGGGCAGCTTCTGCGCGTTGGCGACGCTTTTCGGCGTAAGCCATTGCAGCCTCACGCACCCAAGCACCTTCCTCATGCGCCTTACGACGAGCACGAAGACGTTGACGATTGCAAGGACCATCACCCTTTACAACTCGCCAGAACTCATCCCAATCAATTGGACCAAAGTCATAGTGGCCACGCTCTTCGTCCCAAGACAATTGATCATCTGGAACGGTGAGCCCAAGGAACTCGGCTTGAGGTACAGTTACATCAACGAATCGCTGGCGTAGCTCATCGTTAGTGAATCGCTTGATACGCCATGCCATGCTTTGTGCAGTATGCTTGCTGTCTTTGTCGCTAGGGCCAAACATCATCAAAGAAGGCCACCACCAGCGATTAAAGGCATCTTGAGCCATTGCCTTTTGCTCTTCTGTACCACGGCTCAGCGTAAGCATGATCTCGTATCCTTGGCGTTGGTGGAAACTCTCTTCCTTACACACGCGCACCATCGCTCGTGCATAAGGGCCATAGGAAGCGCGACAAAGTGGGACCTGGTTCATAATGGCAGCACCATCAACCAACCAGCCAATGGCTCCAATATCTGCCCAGGTAAGTGTAGGGTAATTGAATATACTACTGTACTTGGCCTTACCGGTATGCAACTGATCCAACAGCTCATCTCGGTCGATACCAAGTGTCTCACAAGCACTGTAGAGATACAAGCCGTGGCCGGCTTCATCTTGCACCTTCGCCAATAATGCCACTTTCCGACGTAGGTTCGGAGCACGAGTGATCCAGTTACCTTCTGGCAACATGCCCACAATCTCACTGTGTGCATGCTGGGAAATCTGACGAATTAAAGTCTTCCGATAAGCATCAGGCATCCAATCTTTTGGCTCGATTCGCTCGTCCGCATCAATGCGTGCCTGAAACTGTTCCTCTAAGGCTGTGATATTCTCCATAATTCTTTCTGTTTACTGCACTTTTCCACTACAAAGGTACGAGATTCTACTTATACGAACAAATGTTCGTTAGCGCCAGTTCATCAAAAACTTGTCGCTCCACTTGTTACTTTTCCGTGTTTAGTCGTTATACCTACAAACACTCCTTTAAAAACGCTCTGAAACCACCTGAACGAACTACTCACTTGAATACACGCGTGATCTATTTATTGCACAGAAAATAATTCGCGATTCTTCTTGATTTTTCAAATTGCTAACACGCTTTAAGTGAACCGCTTGGTCAGCTAATTTCAAAATCGGACCACGGTGTAGCCGCGAAGCGAATCACAATTTATTTTCGTGCTGTCCTTTGATTCAACCTACTCTTTTTTTTGGTCTAAAGTAGAAAGTATAAGGTAGAGGGAAGAGATTTTAGCTGTTCCCGCAGTATTGGACTTTGCTTAGCAGCAATGAACTGCTTATGCAAAAGAGATACGTGTATGCGTCTATGTCATCAACACAGATAGTCGCGCTCTTGCATTCTACTTGAGTACCGTCATTTTTTAACGCTCTTAAATCAGAACATCATGCTTAAAGGATGGATCTGCTGCCTGTGGTTCGTGAGCAGCACAGTGGCTCTTATGGCCCAAACTGAAAGCTCACCTGCACCTACAACCCCTAATCAACGTAGTTGGCTCAACGGAGGGGCTGGTTCTACTGCTATGACCTCCCCTCCACTACCCTACCCCGACGTACGAGAGGCTGATATTCTCTGGGAAAAACGAGTATGGCGAGTTATTGATACTCGAGAGAAGATCAACCTTACTTTCCGGCATCCGGAGTTATCGCTTTTTAATGTCATCGCGGAAGGGTTGGCAGCTGGTCAGCTGCAAGCGTATAGTCCTGAAGATGATCGGTTTTCGGAACAAATGACGAATGATGAGATTTGGGATAAATTAAATCGTCAGGATTCCGTCTGGGTGGCAGATCCGATAACAGGCGAGTACTCCTTACAAGTGGTAACAGATACCTTTGATCCGGATCGTATCAAGCGCTGGCGCATTCAAGAAGTATGGTACCAAGATAGTCGCTACAGCCAGATGCAGGTGCGCATTATTGGCATTGCCCCGCTCATGGAGACCGATGTATCAGATGAGGTGGGTAGCGTGAGTTTTGAGACGCCCATGTTCTGGATCAATTACAATGATGCACGCTCTTGGTTAGCTCAAAAACCGGTAGCGCTTGAAGGCAATGATTACAGTCGAATGTCATGGGAAGACCTGTTTGCTATGCGTCGATTCCACTCTTACATCTATCAGGAAAGTGACATGCGTGGCCGACGATTATCCGACTACCTGGCTGGCCCTGACCTTCTGTTAGAAAGCAAAAAGATAGATCAGAAAATTCAGAATCGGGAAATGGATATGTGGAGTCAATAGGAGTTCCGAAGTATTAAAGAAAACACCGCTGTAAGGTCTTGTACTTTACAGCGGTGTTTAGTTTGGAGTAGTTACTCTCTACCAAGTACTTTCCGAGTGATCCGCTGTAAATACATGCTCGAATCACGAAGGCTTTCCGGATCGGGATAGACGGTTTGGTTAGTGGAATTTTCCTGATAATGGAAACGCTGGAGAAAAGGATCATAATTGGTTTGTACTAATGGGTATCGGCTACTTTTCACGAAGTAAATCTCACTTACGACATAACTTCCAATCCCCATTTGCCACAGCTCCTCTCCAGTGGTTAGATCCATTAAACAATGGTAAACACCATCCTTTATATAAGCCAGATAGCTCGCCCCTACGGGAGCCCGAAGGCCGTAGTATTCACCTTCAAAGGGTATTGACCATCGTACCTGGCCTGTGACCGTAGAAACCCTCTTCAGTGAATCCGTCAAGGACATTTCTTTCGACCAATGTAAGACATCCGTAGGATGATCGATTAGAATCAGGTAATCATCAGCTTGGTACAGCAATTCTCCTGATTCAATGGACCAAATGGTAGCTTTATTACCCCGGGAGCTATCCGAGTAAGCACAAAGCTGCAGCCACTTACCATCTGGGCTGATCTGAATACCTGAGATCGAGGCACCTTCCTTGTAAAACTGTTCTAAATCAAAGTTCACCTCTTCCCCATCTATAGGTACCACCATTAGCGTAGAGAGGTTATAGCCAGCTAGTACAAAGAATGTTCCCGTCGGAGAAAACCTAAGATGTCTTGCGGAAAACGAATACTGCTCATCCATGAGCACTTGGCCATTAATCAGGTCGACTACTATAACTCGTTTTGTGCCAGAATGATAAAAGAGTACTCGATCCTCCTCATAGGTATAGATGGTTTTCCACTCTAGAGGCCTGCGCCCCAAAAACGGCACATCCATTACTTTCCTACCATCTCGCCAGGAAACAATACCGGCATTTGTTATTCGATATTTCCAACGCGGCGAAAACTCCCATTTACGATATCGCTTTGGGCGTGGCATCGGCACATAATCTGGTCTAACAACATCGGATGTATCAAATTCGACCCGAGGCGCTATCGCTACCCGATCAGTCCCTTTGTATTTCTTTATAGAATCTTGTGCATTCATCGGCGCCAAGTTCATGAGGTCAAAGTCAGGCAACGCAAGTCCTTTTTCCCTAACCATCAGATTGGGGCCTATACGGTTAGAACTAGACCAGTCAGTGTTTACTAACATCCCCCATCGGAGGGTATCTACTGTACCTTTGGCATCATTAAAGAACTTTAGAAACCTTCCATCCCGTAAAACATCAATTGGACGGTGAGCCGGATCAAATAAGGCAAGTCTATCCGGGTAAACTAAGGTATCCAGTACTTGGAGCGATTCTTGATCAAGTACGATTTTTGCGTAAGGCTCCGAGTCATAGTAGGGCCTTTTATCGTAATAGCTGATATAGGTAGAATCAATGACCATTGGACTTTCAGGCAACCTACTAACGGCGGCATCCTCAAACAGGACAGCCAGTTCATTATTGTAATCGTAAACCTTGAAAATATTATCGTATCCTTCAGAGCTTGTCACACATAAGTACCGTCCGTTCGAACTCAACTTGATAAACAAGTCTTCTCCCCTTACATTTTCGCTTAGCTGCGTACGCTTTATCACAACGGACTCCTGCCCACGGACTTCGGCAATAAATGCTTCGCGATCTGGAGGTCGAGCTACGCCGCCAAACCTGCGACCATCATTACTGATCGCCACTGTCCTTAATCGTGGTAGTGTTAGGGTATCTGCGAAGACTGCCGCACGCTTCTCCAAATCGATTACCTGCGTAAATCCGTTATTATCACAAGCAAGCAAATAGCGTTCATTGGAACTGAAAGCAACACTAGCGAGATTACGAGATGGTGTCTGAAAGAGTATATCTTCCGGATCGTCCATTGCGAATACGGAGGCTTTATAGGAACCGGTCTGAATGGCATGCTTCAAGTTTTCAGAAGCATAAGAGACCTGACTCACTTGAGCAGTGTAACTGCGCGTATTTATATCATAAACTGCAAAAAAATCGTCAACAGCATAGATCGCTACTTGTTGACCAGAAGCCGAAAAGGCACATTGAGAAGGGCTACCAACGTTCCCCTCAAACGGTTCCTCCAAGATCATTCGCTTAGTGCTCAAATCCCATATCTGCAGCTTGTAAGCATTGACAATAGCCATTTTGCTTCCATCGTGGCTGATGGCGCGCGAACAATTATCGGTAATCTGTTGGCCAAATATTAACGCTTGTTCTACCAGTTTTTCATCAGACGCTATAGTATTCGTGGTCTGTGAAAAAACTGTGTAGTTGGAACAAGCCAGCAAAACCAATAGGTAATTATATGCTATCCACTTCTGTAAATTCATAAGAGCGCAAATAAGAGTTCTATAAAAAGAAGGATACGTAGGTGATAAAGATAAGAAGTGGGAAACCGAATATCATATTCGATTTCCCACGTTCTACTTATTCACAACGATAGCAAGCTCAATGACTTACACCAACTCCTTCACTTTTGCCACCGCACGGTCCAGGCCATTTACATCTTTACCACCCGCAGTAGCAAAGTGTGGTTGGCCACCACCGCCACCTTTGATTTCTCTTGCCAGTTCACGAATAAGTTGACCAGCATTCAAGTCTTTAGCAGCTGCTAAATCTTTATTGATAATCAAGGTAAGCAATGGTTTTTCACCATTAGCTGAAGCCAGGAGTATAAATGCGTTCTCGGTTTCACGTTCCAATTGAAACGCCAAGTCTTTAACTGCACCAGCGTCGCTCAATGGAATACGAGCCGCCAAGAAGTTCATACCATCACGCTCTTCAAAGCTCTGCTTGAGATCACCTTTAAGGTTAGCCGCCTGCGCAGCAAGCAATTGTTCTACCTCACGCTTCAGCGTCTTGTTTTCTTCCTGTAAACTGCTGACGCTCTTGCTTACATCCTTTGTCTTCAATAGCTGGCGTAAAGCAGAAAGCTCTGCCAATTGCTCATTGACAAAATTCTCGGCAGTAGCAGCAGTAACCGCCTCAATACGGCGAATACCTGCAGCTACAGAATCTTCCTTGACAATCTTGAACAGGCCAATCTCACCGGTAGCTGGTACGTGTGTACCACCACACAATTCCTGAGAGAAGCCTTCTTCAAAGGTGATTACACGTACAGCTTCGCCATACTTCTCACCAAAGAGCATCATTGCTCCCATCGCTTTAGCCTCCTCAATGGGCACATCACGGCGCTCATCCAGAGCGATATTCTGACGAATTTTCTCGTTCACCATTTTCTCAATGGTCGCCAACTCTTCATCGGTTACCTTTTGGTAATGCGAGAAGTCAAAACGCAAGCGGTTATGGTCCACGCTCTGGCCTTTCTGCAAAGCATGATCACCAACTACTGCGTGAAGGGCAGCGTGCATCAAGTGAGTAGCGGAGTGGTTTTTGGAAGTAGCGTCCCGCTGAGCAGCATCTACTCGAGCCAAGACCTTAGCCTCTAGATTTCCAGGCAAGCGGTTAACGATATGGATGATCAGGTCATTCTCCTTTTGGGTATCAATCACCTTGATGGTTTCTCCATCTATCACCAACTCACCACGATCACCAGCCTGACCACCACTTTCTGCATAGAATGGGGTGGTAGCCAATACCAGCTGATATTGATCCTTCTTTTTCACAACGACTGTCCGGTATTTTAGAATGTGAGTCCCTTCTGCCGAAAGGCTGTCATAACCCACAAATTCTACTTCTCCTTCATTGACGTTATGCCAATCCCCTACCTCTTTAGCAGCATCTTTACGGGAGCGCTCCTTCTGAACGGTTAGTGCTTTTTCGAAGCCAGCCTCGTCCACAGTGAGTCCTTGCTCACGTGCCATTAGGCGAGTCAAGTCGATTGGGAATCCGTAAGTATCGTACAATTCAAAGGCATCTTGGCCTGAGATCGTACCGTTATTAGTGTCCAAAGAAGCAAAGCGCTTAAGACCATTCTCCAAAGTGTTCAAGAAGGTCTTCTCTTCACTTTCAATAATCTTAGCAATCTGCTCTTCCTGAGCTTTCAATTCAGGGAAGCTATCACCCATTTCCTGTACCAGGATAGCCACTAGCTTGTAAAGCATGGGCTCCTTTACATTGAGGAAAGAGTAGTAGTAACGCACCGCACGACGTAGAATTCGGCGGATTACGTATCCCGCGCCACCATTATCAGGCAACTGTCCGTCTGCAATTGTGAAGGATACCGCACGTATGTGATCAGAGATCACTCGCATTGCAGTGTCTGTTTTTTCCTCTGGACCGTACTTAGAAGCGTACTTGAATCCAGTTTCAGATTCGATAAAACGAATCAGTGGCGTAAAGACATCAGTATCGTAGGTAGCAGTCTTGTTTTGCAGCACCATACATAGGCGCTCAAAACCCATACCGGTATCAACGTGCTTAGCCGGTAGGCTTTCCAAGCTGCCATCTGCTTTGCGGTTGAACTGGATGAATACGTTGTTCCAAATCTCTACAACGCCACTATCATCCACATTCACCAAACTAGCACCATCTACTTTAGCGCGCTCCTCATCGCTACGTGTATCCACGTGGATTTCAGTACACGGACCACAAGGACCGGTATCCCCCATCTCCCAGAAGTTGTCTTTCTTATCACCGTCCAGAATACGATCAGTAGGCAGGTGGCGCTTCCAGAAACCGCGTGCTTCTTCATCGGAATCGAGCTTCTCTGCCTTATCGCCACCGAAAACAGTAGCATACAGACGATCCGCAGGAATACCCATACGATCAGTCAAGAACTCCCATGACCATGCGATAGCTTCATCCTTAAAGTAATCACCAAAAGACCAGTTACCCAACATCTCAAACATGGTATGGTGAGTACCATCCATTCCCACATCCTCCAAGTCGTTGTGCTTACCAGAAACGCGCATACACTTCTGCGTATCGGCAATACGTGGTGCGGCCGGTACCTGGTTGCCCAAGAAGTAATCTTTAAACTGATTCATCCCTGCGTTAGTGAACATCAGGGTAGGGTCGTTGCGAAGTACAATCGGAGCAGAAGGCACAATCTTGTGCTGTTTCTCACGAAAGAATTCTAAAAAAGCTTTGCGTATTTCGTTCGCTGTCATTGGTAACTGCGTTTGTATACATACAACATAGTCGGTGCTGAAGGTTCCTTTCAGGAGATTAAGCCCGACCGTTTGGTCTTTTGAAGCCGCGAAGATACGGCATCAAATAAGTCTTTTGTGCATTTTTGTCTCCCTAAAAACTACCTCGTTGACGATTACATCCTCCTCCTCAATAGGCTGATAACCATTGCGCAAGTAAAATGGGTAGCCAGCAGGAGTAGCGAATAGAAACAAGTCCAGTAAGCCGGTATCTCTTGCATATTCTTCGAGCTGCACCAATAGATACTGCCCAATACCTTTCCGAAGATGATCCGGATGTACATACAATCCAACGACCTCCTGATCCTTCAGTCCAATCACGCCAACAAGCACCGATTCTTCAGAGCAACATAGAATCTGACGAAGCTCCATTTGTTTTCGGATGGAGGCTGGTGTATTCGCTTTCTTCCAAGCTTCTTTTTGAGCATCTGAGTAAGCATTCGCCGTAACTTGATCTGTATTACTACAAATCAATTGGCTAATAGCAGCAGCGTCCGCAAGAGTTGCAAACATCACGTGATAAGAGGGAGATTGTTTCATTCTCTTTTGTGGATTATCCAGGGACAATGTCAGCAAGTTCTACCTTTTTTGCCAGGTCCAAAATAGTACCTTTGCGCCATGCAATTGAACAAACTCCGAGAGCACTTAGCAGCCTACACAAAATGGCTTGGCAAAAGAGATGCTGAGAAACGTCTTTACTATTGGGAAAGCCAGAAGCACTGGCAGAACAATTGGAATGATGAGGCGAGCGACTTCGGCGCAATGCTGGATGCATGCCTACAAAACAGCACGACCAAGCGACTGTGGAAACGCGAAGCTTACGAGCCTAAGCGTATGATGCTAGCCTTTGCGCAGGAGGATGGTCACTTTGTATACTCCATGTTTCATGACTTGTTCAACGAAGACAAAGACACCCACAGCCGGGCTGACCGTTTCGTATTCTACTGTGATGAAATGTTGCAACAGTATCGCCGGCAATATCCAGGAAAGATTGACAATAGCCATTACCATGATGATGGCTACGAGATGATTTCTCTATACTTGAGTTTTCACTATCCAGAACGTTATGCACCTTACAAAGCCGAGCGCCTCCAGCAGTTGCTACGGCAACTAGGAGCCCCAAATATCCCCTTAGCAGGCGACTTCCCAAGACATATCAAAGTGATGCGGACGCTACAGACCTTCATCAATAAAGAAGAAGAACTCCTGGAGCGCCACCAAGAGCGTTTGCGGCCAGAACACTATCAAGAAAACAGTATGCTTTTAGCCTTTGATTTCGCCTGTTTCGTAACCGAAGAGACCTAACATCAGCACCTTAATAGCCTGGCAACCGGTAGTGATCCTAGATAAAAAGGCAAAAAGGAGAAAAAAATCAGCGTATCAGGCAGCACAATTGCGACTTAGGGCATCTAACTAGCAAAAGGAATATATTAATCTTCTGATTATACCTTATTTGCTGCTGATAAAGCAAACTACTCTCAAACACAAACGGCCGCTTGGTATCCTACCAGACGGCCGTTTTACATTTCTATACATTAGGCTTGACAGCGCTTACTTACGCATATTTCCAGAGTGCTTGCCGCGCTGACTTTTGCGGCCAGTACTCTGCCCACCTTTTCCGCTTGGCTTACGACTACGCTTTGGTTTAGCCGGCTTAGGATCAATCGCGGGGCGATCCTCACCAAGAGGTCCTTCAAGAAATACCAATTCAATCTGGCGACGCTTAATGTCAGTATCCAGTACTCGCACCTTTACCTCATCGCCCATACGAATTAACTTGCCGTCTCGTGTACCTCGAATACTTAGTCGACCTTCGCCAATATCGTAGGGTTGATCCATGTGGTCGTAGGAAATCATGCCTTCACAGCGGCTTTCCTTGAGTTCCACAAAGACGCCAAAATCGGCAAGTCCATTCACCACGCCGAGGAAGTCTTCTCCGACGTGCTTCTCCATAAACTCCACCTGCTTGTACTTGATGCTCTCGCGTTCGGCATCGGTCGCCTTGCGTTCCTGACTAGAGATATGCTTACACTTCTCCTCCAGCTTTGCCCCGTTTTCCAGGTAGAGGCTGCCCTTCGGCAGGTTCTTTTCTAGAATTCGGTGCGTCAGTACATCGCTATACCGACGAATAGGTGAAGTAAAGTGGCTATAGTGTTGGAAACCCAAACCATAGTGCCCGACATTCTCAGTTGTGTACTTGGCCTTAGCCATCGTTCGAATAGCCAACGGTGCCAGCATTTTCAATGCAGGATCCGTTTCCGCTTGTGTGATCAAACGGTTGTAGGATTTAGCAATAGATTCTGGCGTGCTAACGTCCATGTCAAAACCAAGCACCCGAGCAAAATGAGCTAATTCCATAGCCTTGTCCGGATCTGGTTCATCGTGCACGCGGTACACAAACGGAATATTCTTATTACGTGCTTTCTCCTTACGACTGATGAAGGCTGCAACTTCCCGGTTGGCCAAGAGCATGAAGTCTTCGATCAGCATATTGGCCGCCTTACGTTCTTTTACGAATACCTCTAGCGGTGTGCCATCTTCGTCTAGGCGGAAGCGAACTTCCTCCGAAGCAAAGTCAATAGAGCCTTGCTTGAAGCGACGGTCGCGTAGCTTTTCAGCCAAGCGGTTCAACAGCTTGATTTCGCTGGCAAAATCACCCTCACCGGTCTCGATTACTTCCTGAGCTTCCTCGTAGGTAAAACGACGATCAGAGTGGATAATGGCTTTGCCAAACCAACGACGACGCAACTTGAAATCCTTGTCAAAGACGAAGGCTGCAGAGAAGGTCAGTTTATCTTCATGTGGCCGTAGTGAACACAGCTCATTAGATATCTTTTCCGGTAACATCGGGCATACCCGATCCACCAGATAAACAGAAGTAGAACGGCGGTAGGCTTCCTTATCAAGTGCGGTCTCCGGCTTAACGAAGTGGCTTACATCAGCAATGTGGACACCTAATTCGAATTCGCCATTTTCTAATGGCTGGTAAGAGATCGCATCATCAAAATCTTTAGCGGTAGCCGGGTCAATGGTAAATGTTAGCGTCTCGCGAAAATCTCGACGTTCTGCAATTTCTTCTTCGGTAATGACTTCACTTAGAGCATCAGAAGCTTTCATTACCTCTGGAGGGAATTCGATATTGAAGCCATTATTAATAAGGATGGCTTGCATATCAAGATTGCTGCTGCCGGGTTGCCCTAGTACGCTGGTCACAATACCAGTGGGGTTGCTAAAGCGGCTTGACTTTTGTGCTTCATCAGCCAACTGCACAACAACCATTTCTCCACTCCGGGCACCCATGGCATCATCTGGCCCGATCACAATATCCATCTCGTTCTTACCCTCGATGGTTACCATGCCCAGTCCACTGTATTCGTTATAAATACCTACGAAATGCTCCGTGGCGCGTTGGATGATCTCAACGATTTCTCCTTCTGCCTTAATGCGGCCACGAGGCTTCCAATAACGGATCTTCACGACATCTCCATTAAGGGCATTGTTTACATACTTAGGAGCAACGTAAATATCATCCTCTCGGCCCTCAATCATAATGTAGGCCGCACCAGAACGGGTAAGGTCTACTCGTCCTTCCGCAAAGGATTGTTCCCGAGCAGGGACATAATCACGACGGATCTGGTATTTGTAATTATCCTTGGCTACAAGTGCGTTGCCTTCCACGAGTTTCTCGATGGCATACTGCACAGCATCCTTATTGTTGGCGATCTTTAGTTTCTTGATTACCTGACGGGGATTGAATTGTTTCCGGGGGTGGCGGCGGTACAGCCGCAGAACTTCGCGTTGTAAGTCTTTCGCACTTAGTTTTTTGCCCTTTACACTGGGCTTTTTCTTGTTTTTACTCATTCGTTTTTTAGCGTGTGATAATCCAGTCGCTACAAATCAGCCCTATTCATTGGGCATCTCAAAATTTAAGCAGAATAGCTTGGGAATAAGATACAAAGATAAGCTAATCAACAGGGGGTAATTGTAGGATTCTATACCGAGGCCGAAGAGGTTTGGAAATCCAAACCTTCTGCGCTTCGAGTATATACTCGCAAGAAGTAGGCTTGGCTTTGCCCAAACCACTTCGTTAGCGGTATACTATTCAAACCAGCATAAAGATGGGAATGTTTCTGAGCGCTGCTGGTTTAGGGATTAAGGTTTTAAAAAATTAGGTTTTGTATTAAGTCTTTACCCATGAAACGCGAAGGAGCTCTAAATAGTTTCCCTAACTGAAGAAATCAGCAGGAATAATCGAGATAGATTCGACCTTAGCCAATATCTACAGGATATAATTCCGAGGTACCATGAGGAAAGGTCTAGATAGCCAATGTTTGATATTAATCTCCAGGTGTAACCACCCCTAAATCTCATTTTTGGCAAAGACCATAATGTCACTTCAAACCAAAAGCAATGTGCGCCTGCAAGTAGCGGGAGTCAAAGGGTGCCAGATCAAAACTATGCGGTAATAGCGCACGATTTAGGCGCTGAACCTCATCAACATGCCGCCAAGTATGATACAAGCCTTCGATACGATACCCCAGCCCTACATTAACTCGCCCAGCAAGTCTAATATTTATCCCCGTCTCTGTGTAGAAGCCAAACTGCAAGTATTGACCATTCCGGAGTTCCTCTCGTATGGGGTACCCAGGAAAGGAAACCAGCGGATCTCTGAAGTAACCAGTATACCTAAAGTAAAGTGGAATCAGAGAGGCCACCCCACCTCCAACGTATGGTTGAATAGAACGTTGGCTTGCCGCCTCAAGCCTAAGGCCGAGGTAAGCATAGAGATTGGTCACGGAAAGCTTCTCCTCCCAAACTGCGCGGAATCCGTCCATCCTTGTGGAGTTTTCAGCTGATCGCCGCAGCATTCGGGATTGCCCGTGCACACTTAACCAATTGTTAGAAGCCCAGGGAAAATAGTTTACCGTAAGGCTAGTACGAGGAAGCTCTAGTGCGTAGTCTCGATAGGGAGAACCTCCCTTTAGAATACCTGATCGGGATTTGGCATCTTCAGCCATCCAATCGTAGGCGACCCCAATCCGTAAGCGATGATTGAAATCTCCTCTAACCCAACGGTATTGCTCTCCGCCCAAGCAATCATTCAATTGCCGCACAAATACCAAGGCAGCATCACGAGAAGGTACTCGCTTCAAATACCTCTGATTTTGACATTCCACGGGCAGTAAATCCATCAAATCAACCGACGGATTCTCTTTGTTCAATTGTATCAATTGTCCTTGGTAAAAAACGAAGTACGTGAATTCACCAATGGCGGAATATAAACTGACCTCACCACTATATAAAAGCTGAAGGTGAACCGTTCGATGGCCCATATGATGTATTCTCATCAAAGTATCAGGGCCAGCCGCAATCCAATGCATATCACTTGCTTGAGCCTCTCGGTAAATCTTCTTACCGTATAATGGCTCATCGTCATAAAGGATGAATTTATCGACATCGGAAAGATACTTCCAGGTCATCCGTAAATAACCACTACCTAGCATTCCATCATCCTGTAGCCAGGTGACCGAATAGAAGCGTTGGCCAGTTACAGAGGCCACCAATACGGATAGAAATACAAGAATTAAAAAAGGTCGGAGAGCAGTCATTTTGTAGCAGACTATTGATCAGTCGTACAAAATAAACCGGCAAACAAGAGGGGCAATTGCGCATCCCCTGTCTTTTAGCATATGCTACAACTCTACAATCTTACCCTCATCAGATAGCTGTAAACGGTTGGCTGTGCTAGTTGCCGCAGCATAATCTTCAACAACAATCTGGCTTTGTCCTGAAACTAGATATATCAGTAAGTCTTCCTGAATTACGGCCATGGTTTGCGTCAGATCGGCACCATCGTAGGTAGTACCAGCAATTACCTTTTGATCGATCAGGTTGCCTTTAGTATCAAAGGTAACCAGGCGGTATTGGTAGTTTAGCAATTCTGCCCGCCAATATACCACTGCATGGAAATTGCCCGTATTCGGGAGCTGAAAACAAGCAATGAACTCAGTCATCTCATCACTTTCCTGCTCACCCTCAATTGGTAGGATAAAAGTCCCAATTACGACGCCAGGTAGCGGTTTATTCTCAGTACTAAATAGATGATGTGTATCTTCCCCTAAAGTAAAAGGAAGTTCTACAGCTGGGAAATAGCTGAGGAATTGTTCGAAGGAAGGTTGCTCTGTCTTCGTTTTGGCCATTTGGTTATCTTTGAAATCAAGGAGACGGAGAATAAATAAACGTGGCTTCTGGTCAAGGATTAGGGAATGGAACAATCCATTTAAAGTGACTTCCTTAATCCTTAACCTTAAATAGAAGGCGCATTTATTTCCGTCAAATCACAAAGGTATAGATTTCGGCCATATGCCTCCTGATTAGATTGATTCTAAATAAGTATCAGGACCTCCTTCCATCCGAACGGTACTTAGGCTAAAAAGCTTATATACAGTAGATTTGTACGTACAAATCAGTAAATCGATTTGTCCTAATTATAAACCAAAACTTCAGATCAGAAACGAACGAAAAACAATAAATATGAGTTGGTTCACACAGTTCCTTACCTCTTCGATCGGGCGCAAGCTGCTAATGAGTCTTACTGGACTCTTCCTAATCGTCTTCCTCATTGTTCACCTTCTGGGCAATCTGCAGTTGTTGGCAGATGATGGTGGTCGTAGCTTTAACCTGTATGCTGAGTTCATGACTACTAATCCATTGATCAAGACTGTTTCTTACGGTCTATACTTTTTCATCCTGCTGCATGCGGTCCAGGGTCTCATGATCTGGGGCAAAAACCGTGCTGCACGTGGTGGCCAAGGTTACGCTGTAAAAGTGACTCGCGCCGTGAACACCAACGGTACGATTGCAAAATCTATGGGTTGGCTCGGTACCATTATCCTTGTGTTTATCCTATTGCATATGTATCAGTTCTGGTTACAGATGAAGATGGGAACCGTTGACATGGTAGCGTATGATGGTCAAGAGGTTAAAAATCTATATTCATTAGTAACCACAGCCTTTGCTGACCCTATCTATGTAGCTATTTATGTGGTAAGCATGATCGTAATTGCCTTCCACTTGTGGCACGGATTCCAAAGCTCCTTCCAGACCTTGGGAATCAACCACCGCAAATACACCCCATTTATTGCTGGTCTGGGTAAAGCGTACTCCATTCTCGTTCCAATCGGATACGCTATCATTCCCATCCTGATGTTCCTAAAGTAATCAGCATTAGTAAACATAAAATCGATCATAATGAAACTCAATAGCAAAGTACCACCAGGCGAATTAGCCGAGAAATGGACTCAGTATCGTTCTCAGATGCCGTTGGTGGCGCCTAATAATAAAAGAAGACTTGATGTAATCGTAGTTGGAACTGGCCTAGCGGGTAGTTCTGCTGCTGCCACACTCGGAGAGCTGGGCTACAATGTCAAAGCTTTCACCTTCCATGACAGTCCTCGTCGTGCGCACTCTATCGCTGCACAGGGGGGTATCAATGCTGCGAAGAACTATCAGAACGACGGTGATAGTGTTTACCGCTTGTTCTACGACACCATTAAGGGAGGTGATTATCGCTCACGCGAAGCAAACGTTCACCGCCTTGCTGAGGTGAGCCGCAACATTATCGACCAAGCCGTTGCACAGGGTGTACCTTTCGCTCGTGAGTATGGTGGCCTTCTCGCTAACCGTTCTTTCGGTGGTGTACAGGTAAGCCGTACATTCTACGCACGTGGACAGACCGGACAACAGTTGCTACTCGGTGCCTACCAATCACTGAGTCGTCAGGTTGGGTTGGGGAATGTGAAGCTGTATAACCGCCACGAAATGCTGGATGTAGTGACCATCGACGGTAAGGCTCGTGGAATCATTGCACGTAACCTATTAACAGGTGAGCTAGAGCGCCATGCTGCTCACGCTGTAGTATTGTGTACAGGTGGATATGGCAATGTATTCTACCTAAGTACCAATGCAATGATGTGTAACGTCACTGCTGCCTGGCGTGCTGTACGCCGTGGTGCATTGATGGCTAACCCTTGCTTTACGCAGATTCACCCAACATGTATTCCTGTTTCGGGTGACTACCAAAGTAAGTTGACCTTGATGTCGGAGTCGCTCCGTAACGACGGTCGAGTATGGGTACCAAAGAAACAAGAAGATGCGCAAGCTATCCGAGAAGGTAAGAAGCGCGGAAACGATATCGCAGAAGAAGATCGCGATTACTACCTAGAGCGTCGCTACCCAGCCTTCGGTAACCTCGTACCACGCGACGTAGCCAGCCGTGCTGCCAAGGTAGCTTGTGATGAGGGTCTCGGTGTAGCACCTACTGGCCTTGCTGTATTCCTTGACTTCGAGGATGCTATCATGCGTTATGGCCGCTCTCAGGCAACTACCAAGGGCGAAGATGATGCTAGTGATGCTCGCGTTCGCGAACTAGGAGTGAAAGTTGTTGAAGAGAAGTATGGTAACCTCTTCGAGATGTACGAAAAGATCACTGGTGACGATCCGTACAATACCCCAATGAAGATCTATCCTGCGGTACACTATACCATGGGTGGTCTTTGGGTAGACTATAATCTGGAGACTAATATTCCGGGGCTATTTGCTGCGGGTGAGGCAAACTTCTCGGATCACGGTGCCAACCGCTTGGGTGCAAGTGCCTTGATGCAAGGATTGGCAGATGGTTACTTTGTAATTCCTTACACTATCGGTGACTTCCTTAGCAAGGAAATCCGTACGCCACGCTTCGATGCTGATAGCACAGAGTTCAAAGCTGCGGAGAAAGACGTTCAAGATCGTATCGACGCCTTGACCAGCGTACAGGGTTCTCAATCTGTTGAGAGCTTCCACCGCCGTTTGGGTAAGATCATGTGGGAATACTGCGGTATGTCTCGTAATGCCGAGGGTCTACAGAAAGGAATCAAGTTGATTCGCGAGCTACAGGAAGAGTACTATAAGGATGTATTCGTTCCTGGCGGCACCGATGAATATAACCCTGAGCTAGAGAAAGCGCTACGTGTAGCTGACTTCCTTGAGCTTGGTGAATTGATGATGGCTGACGCCCTTGATCGTAACGAAAGTTGTGGTGGCCACTTCCGGGAAGAGTATAAAACGGAAGAAGGCGAGGCACTACGCCGGGACGATGAGTATGCCTATGTTTCTGCTTGGGAGTACACGCAACGAGGAAAAGATCCGGTATTGCACAAGGAGGAATTGGTATTCGAAAATGTAGAATTGAAGACCCGTTCGTACAAATAGGCCTTCATCAAAAAAGAAAATCATGAGACTTACATTAAAAATATGGCGTCAGCCCAACGCGAATACCAAAGGGCACTTTGCTACTTATGAGATGGACAACGTGAGTGAGCACATGTCTTTCTTGGAGATGTTGGACGTACTTAACGAGAGTCTGATTCAAAAGAAAGAAGAACCGGTAGTGTTCGAGCACGATTGTCGCGAGGGTATCTGTGGTACTTGTAGTTTGGTCATCAACGGTCATCCTCACGGTCCTCAGCACCGTACTTCAACTTGCCAGCTGCACATGCGCTTCTTCAAGGACGGTGAGACCATCGTTATTGAGCCTTACCGCGCATCTGCCTTCCCTGTAATTAAGGACTTGGCAGTTGACCGTTCTTCTTTAGACAAGATCATTCAAGCCGGTGGTTTCGTTTCTGTGAACACAGGACAAGCTCAGGATGCGAATGCTATTCCAATCGAGAAAAGCTTATCTTCTAGTGCCATGGATGCTGCGGAATGCATCGGTTGTGGTGCCTGCGTGGCAGCCTGCCCGAATGCTTCGGCCATGCTATTCGTTAGTGCCAAGGTGAGTCACCTGGCGCAATTGCCACAAGGTGAAGTAGAGGCTGCTCGCCGTGCTCAGCGTATGGTAGCCGTAATGGATGAAGAAGGATTCGGTATGTGCTCTAACGTGACGGCATGTGAGGCAGAATGTCCGAAGGGTATCTCTGTTACCAACATTGCTCGCCTGAACCGCGAGTACCTAAGTGCTTCCTTTACATCGAATACAGGAGCCTAAGTATGATAAAGTTAGGAGGTCATAATTGACCACCACTTAACATATAAGCAGGTCGGTACTTTAACAAGTACCGGCCTTTTTTATGCCACAATATTAGATGGAGGAATATCTGCTACTTGGGTCTCCAGGCTTTGCGCAATGCTTGTTGCCTCTTGTGCAAAAAGGTCCGACCCGTTGTTCCAAGGATGATAGCAATCACTATCATTCCTCCAGAAGTTGATGAAGTGGGGTCTATCCTTCTTTGGTAGTGCTTGTAAGCGTTGCATACCGATACTTTGCCAGAACGTTTCTATCGGTTCATCTTCTAGGTCTCCCCACTTACTGTAGTTCCATCCAGTCTCTGTCAGGCCGACAATTTTTTCCGGATATTCTTCACGAAGCCAGGTGCACATCTGCAGGGCTCGCTCCCAAGGGCGAGCTAAGATGCTATGTTGGGCACTCGTTCTCGAGACTTTGTCGGTAATTGCCTCAGTACCTGTGTAGTCTAGTTTATCATCATCATAGTACAGCTTCCAGAGATAGGCATCAATACCGAGTACATCTAATTGATCTACATCGGGCATGCCTTTCTGATAGTGTGCCAGGAACTCCCCTTTATTAGAAAAGAAACGACTATGGGGAACATCTGGCGAGTAGCAATAAAGCAGATTATCTACTCCTTGCCCCTCGAGATATTCACGAGTTTTATGGAATAGCTTTCTATATAGACGAGCTGCCTCCGTGGGATCATCATCCAAGTTTTCCAGACACCACCAGAACCAGCTGCCAGGAGAATGCTCGTGATATGGTCTGAATATAGCCGATCCCTTACGAGCTGCAAGATCCTTGGCAAAATCAGCAATATGATCTAGCTTCTTGCGAAAAGACAAGGCCTTACTATCGGTACTTGCTGATGACCAAAAGCCATCGATGGTTCGTTTGATAATCTTCTGCTGGTCGGCCCTCGACATAGATCCCTGAAGGTGTAGCATGTTGAAAGGATCATTCATCTGATCATGCCATTTTACTTCTCCTTGCACTCCTGATTGGTTCGTAATTTGATAGAAGTTCCAGTTATCCCAGACGGGATGAAACGCATGCCACATCAGCATAATAAACCCTTGACGATCAAGAAAATACTGGCAATGATCCAGCATGATATCAATAGCTTCTTGCCGATAAAAAAAACTGTGCAGTTGATCATTATGGGCACCAGCTCGAGTCTCTGGCATGGATTCCGCCAAGTGGTATAAATCGTATTGTGCAATGCGAGGTAATTCAACCTGCGAGTGTTGAGGGTCTGCTTTACGTTGAGCTAGAATAAAGTCGGAATAATGCATTACAATCTCCTCTACCGGTCTGGCTTTAGCCTGATGCTGATCATTAGCGGCAGGATTCTCCTCATGTACTCGGCGTGTCCCCTTAGCAGATATCGTTGGCTCCGCTAAGCCTAGAAAAGGAATATCGGTTTGTTTAAGCGCGGTCTTCATCAATCCAAGATGAAGCAGGTACTCTTTTTCTTGTACAGTGTCTTTAAGGTTGGGGAGGCAACCTTTGGGCTCGGTATTACTCATTCTACAAGTTATCGATATTCTCGTAATTGCGAAAACCTTGTTAATCAAGAAAAATCTAAGTTTTCTTGCTGTTGGTAGAATATTCACATTCCTGTTCAAGAATAATCAACACTATTGCAACTCAGTCATCGATCTACTAACTAATCCTTTTTTGCTCATATGATTCGACTACTCATTGTCGCTGTTACCTTCACACTTTCAATTCCTCTCACAGCCCAATCCGAATGCGAGTTTGACGATAGCTTCTCCTGGGTTCAGGAAATTTTACGAGACAACTATTCCGGCTACAAAGACAAAGTCAATAGTAGTAACCAAGCGGAATTTGACCAATTCACTAAGGACTATGAACGCAAAATCGCGAACGCCAAGTCTGACACCAGTGCTTACCGCCTCATTAAAGAATGGATGGGCTGGTTTAGAGACGGTCATGTTCAATTTGGATACAATGCTCCTCAAGGTTCACCAGAAGAGATCCGAGCCGCCTTTGCAGATTGGGAACGAATTGCGCATACCGAAGAATCCTTTCGAAGCTGGCTAATGGATAATCCTGGTGATCAACTCCAGGGTATCTGGTCTACAAATAATGACTCCTATAAGGTCGGTATAATTAAGAGTCCGACTCCAACGCGAGACTACGCAGCGTTTATCCTCCAGGCTGACAGCGTATACTGGATGCCTAGCCAAGTAAAATTTGAGCTCAAGATGCTCAGCGAAAACTCCTTCACTGTCAATTATTTCATGCTTGATCATAGCCTACGCCAAGAGCAAGGGAGTATTGATGATCTTACGCTTGCCTTTGAAAATTTAGGTGGGTGGTATCAGCAGTTTCCTAAAAAAGGTTCTCCTGCTGTTGCTGCATCCAGTAGCACTTATTCCGTCTCCAAACTAGATAAAGAGACGCTAGTCCTTACCGTACCAACTATGAGTGAGACTGTTCGAAAAGAACTGATCCAACTTCTGAACGACAACAAAGACTGGATGGAACAGACGCCAAATTGGATAATCGACTGCCGTGGCAACGGTGGAGGTAGTGATATTACCTACGCACCACTACTCCCTTACTTGGCGACCGGAGACATCAACTATGATCACTCAAAGATCTACGCAACTGAAGTTAATGCGCAGAAGTACTTGCAGCTGCGCCGGAATAAGAACTATCCCTGGTATCAGCGTGTATATTTTGGATTGTTAGGTAAGAAGCTACTTCGCAACCAGGGAGAGTACATAGGCAAGAAATGCAGTTCTGTTCAAAAAACTAGGCGCGTAAAACCAATCCCTGAGCAAGTCGTGATTCTGATGGATAGAGGATGCGGTAGTAGTTGCGAGAGCTTTGTTTTAACCGCAGAACAAAGTGAGAAAGTGACTACCATGGGGCAGAATTCTGCGGGTGTTTCTGACTACGGAAACCTCCATACTGTGATGGGGCCGTGTGGAAAATTTCAGATGAGCTACCCCACCTCTCGATATTGTCGTGTAGATGATGGGCGAGGTATCGATATCATTGGCATTTCTCCTGATGTAGAGATAGCCAAAGATGAAGATTGGATTCAAATCGCTCATCAACGGCTTACCAATCAAGATTAACAACTCAACCCCTTTGGATTGTCCAGAGCCGATTTAATAAGGCTTTGGTATCAAAAAAATCTACTCAGAGGCCTCATCAATTCATTTTGATGGGGCCTTTACGATCAGGTAGCGAGAGAGATAAGAGCGTAATTCCAGTTACACAGGTCCTAAAACAGGAGAAGGGCCTACCGCGTTAGC